>Ga0302169_10000424_pt1 | contig 13134 bp, 12 predicted proteins | sample I_Fen_N1_3_FD_193493 | JGI IMG/M metagenome (GOLD analysis project Ga0302169, IMG submission 193493) | Peat permafrost microbial communities from Stordalen Mire near Abisko, Sweden - I_Fen_N1_3 | ecosystem: Environmental > Terrestrial > Soil > Wetlands > Permafrost | place: Sweden: Abisko...
TCAGGCGCCATTGCTGGCGGATGTGCTGGCCCCTTCGCGGGCGAACCCGCTCCCACAGTGGATTTCGCCACTACACAGATGTTGTGCTCACCAGAAAACCCTGTAGGAGCTGCCGCAGGCTGCGATCTTTTGCCGTTGATTTTAAAAAGCAAGATCAAAAGATCGCAGCCTGCGGCAGCTCCTACAGGGTTTGAGGCCGCAGGAAAGCGGATTGGCAGAAGCGCCAACACGACTGGCACGCAGGGCAAAACCTGCGCGTCACTGACCACCGACAATCCTGTCCAAGCCTGCCGGGGCAGCGTTGCCCTGGCACTTTCAGTGTTGGCATTCGCCTGCTGGCGAATGCGCGGATTTCAAGGTCGTTTCCTATGTTCATCTCCCTGCGTTTGCCCCTCATTGGTTTGCTGTCATTCACATTGGCCCAGGCGGCGCTGGCGGCCGAGTGCGCACCCGATCAACGCCATGGCGCCGAGGTGTTTGCCAATGAATGTGGGGTTTGCCACTCGGTGAGCAAAGGCGCGACCGGCATGATGGGGCCGAATCTGGCGGGTGTGATCGGGCGCAAGTCCGGCTCGCTGCAAGGCTTCAACTACTCCCAGGCCATGCGCAATAAAAACATCGACTGGCAAGCCGAGAACATCGCGCAGTTGATCACCCAGCCTCAGGCCTATGTGCCCGGCACCTACATGCCTTACATGGGCCTGGCTTCGGCGGACGATCGCCAGGCGGTCGTGTGCTTCCTCAAAGAACAACACTAAGCGGCTGGTTACTGGTTTGACCAACCAATCCCTGGAGGCGCTGGCGCTACAGCGAAGGCGACCTTGAGTCTCGCCCCATCCATAAAGGCGCTTTGGCCAGCAAGCCGGCTCCTGCATTTGAATAAAAGGTGAATTATGAGCAACGTTGAAATCCTGCCGCAGGTTGCTGCATTTATCGAACGCCGCCACGGCTGCTTCATTGATGGTCAGTGGGTGTTTGCCGAAGGTGACCGCATTGCCGTGGTCAACCCGGCCACCGGGCAGACCCTCTGCGAAACCCTCGATGCACCGCCGGACATCGTCGAGCGTGCCGTGCAATCGTCGCACAAGGCATTCAAGTCCGGGGTCTGGTCGGCACTGCGGCCGGCGGATCGCGAGCGCATCCTGCTCAACTTCACCTGCCTGGTGGAAGAACATGCCGAAGAACTGGCGCAGCTGGAAACCCTGAGCCAGGGCAAGTCGATCAACATGGCCCGCGCCCTGGACCTGAACGCTACCGTGGAGTTCATGCGCTACATGTCCGGTTGGGCGACCAAGATCGAAGGACAGACCTTCGACGTGTCGATTCCGTTGCCACCGGGTGCCAGGTTCACCGCCTTCACCAAGCGTGAGCCGGTGGGTGTTGTGGTCGGCATCGTGCCGTGGAACTTCCCGCTGCTGATTGCGGCCTGGAAACTGATGCCGGCGCTGGCCACCGGCTGCACGGTGATCATCAAGCCGGCAATGGAAACCCCGCTGAGCGCGATGCGTCTGGCGGAGCTGGCCCTCGAAGCAGGCATTCCGGCAGGTGTGTTCAACGTCGTGACCGGTGGCGGTGCCTCGGTCGGTGGCGTGTTGACCCAGCATCCGCTGGTGAGCAAGGTTTCGTTCACCGGTTCTACCGCCGTCGGCAAAAGCGTCGGCGTGGCGTGCATGGCAAACATGACGCGTTTTTCCCTGGAACTGGGCGGCAAAAACCCGATGATCGTGCTCGCCGATGCCGATATCGAAAAAGCCGTGCAAGGGGCGATCCTCGGCGGTCTGCTGAATAACGGCCAGGTGTGTGCCGCGGCCTCGCGCTTCTACGTGCATCGCTCGATCCATGATCGATTCGTCGAAGCCCTGGCGGCGGCGGTTTCGGTAATGCCGATTGGCGCGGGCATGAACTGCGATGCGGCGATCAACCCGCTGGTCTCGCGCAAGCAGCAACAAAGCGTGCTCAAGCACATCGAACTGGCCCGTCAGGAAGGCGCACGCGTGGTCTCGGGTGGCGAATTGGTCGAAGGCGACGGCTTCTTCGTCCAGCCGACGATCCTCGCCGACATCGACCACAGCATGGCCGTGGCCCGCGAAGAAGTCTTCGGCCCGGTGCTGGGCGTGATGCCGTTCGACGATGAAGATGCCGTGATCGAACTGGCCAACGACAACCGCTACGGGCTGGCTGCCAGCCTGTGGACCAACGACCTGAGCAAAGCCATGAACCTGGTGCCGCGCATCGAAGCCGGTACGGTCTGGGTCAACGCCCACGTGCTGCTCGACCCGGCGATGCCATTCGGCGGTGTCAAGCAATCGGGCATGGGTCGCGAGTTCGGTCGTGCGGTGATCGAGGCGTATACCGAGCTTAAATCGGTGTGTATTGCGCATTGATGCAATGGTCGTTCGCGGCGTGATCGGGCATCACGCCGCAGGTGGCGGTTTCGCCAGTTCAATCCCGGCGGCGCCCAGTCGCTTGAGTATTTCAAACAGCAGCTCGCTTTTGATCGCGCCGACCATGCGCGGGCTGCCGACGTAACCGGTGATCGTCAGCGTAATGCCTTCAGGTTTGAGTTGGCTGAAGCGCACGAAGGGCATCGGTTTTTCCAGAATGGACTCGTGCTCGCAGAAGGTGTCGTACAGCAGGTTGCGCACCTGCTCCGGGTCGATGTCCAGCGGGAACGTCAGTTCAAGTGTCGCCACGCCTTGGGCGCTGCCGCCGAGGGTGACGTTGCGCAGGTTCTGCGAAATCAGTTGAGAGTTCGGCACGATGACGATCGAGCGGTCGGCCAGTTGTATTTCGGTGGCCCGCACATTGATCCGGCGGATGTCGCCTTCAACCCCGCTGATGCTGATCAGGTCGCCGACCTTCACCGGGCGTTCGGTGAGCAGGATCAGGCCAGAGACGAAGTTCTTGACGATTTCTTGAAGGCCGAAGCCGATCCCCACGGACAAGGCGCTGACGATCCAGGCCAGGTTGGTCCATTTGACCCCCAGCGACGACAGCATCAGCAGGATCACCAGGGCATAGCCAATATTGGAGAACAGTGTGCTCAGTGAGGCGCACATGCCGGGGTCCATTTCGGTTTTTGGCAGGAACTCGTTGTCCAGCCAGCGGCTCAGCGCACGTACCAGATAGATGCCGATCACCAGCGCCAGCACGCCGTGCAACAGGTCGCCCGGGACAATGTTGAGTTTGCGCAGACCGTCGCCGCCGAGCATTGCCAGTGTGTTGTTTGCCAGCTGCCCGAGTGTCGATCCCACCCCACCCACCAGCAGCGAGATAAAAGCGATCAGCAACAGGGCTGCGCGGCCCACACCGGACAAAATGACTGAAATCTGCTCCAGGCGCGTATCGCCAATGCCCAGCAACTGCTTGAGCGTTTTGCCGGTGGGTTGACGAGGTGAAAACAGATACTCGCAGCCGTCTTGCAGCAGCTGTATCAGCAAATAGAAACCGGTAAAAATGATGAACAGCCAGACCAATTCGTAAGTGATGAAGCGCGACAGCGACACGTAGCCACTGAGCAGGGCGAACAGCGACGCCACGGTCGCGATACTGGCGAAGGCATACACCACGCCGGCCAGCGTCCGGCCTGCCTCTGGCGCTGCGCCGGCCACCACCATGGCCCGCCGGGTTCTGTTGACCCGTAACAGAATCGTACCGATCAACATTGTGACGACCAGTGCGACCAGCCCACGGACCGTGATCACGACCCCCGTGCTCATGCCGGTGGCATTGGTCAACTGAGCCAGTGACACCATCACCAGCAGGACGCCGGCCAATCGCCGGGGATAGGGTTTGATCGCCAGTGCCACCTCGTCGGCAATGGCCGGCAATCGCCATGAAGGATGTTGCGTGGACAACAAAGCACGGCTCAGGCCGGTGATCATCACGCAGGTGTAAACGATCTTTTCGAAATCCTCGGAAAACCCCGCCAGTTGTGGTGTCAACGGCAGTTCACGGGTCAGGGCGAAGAACAGTACATGCAGGGCGATACCAGCGGTCAGAACCGTGGCGATGACCGAAGCGAGCGCGAGGGCGCTGCGGCGTAGACGCCCTTCAGGCATCCGGTGAATGCACAGCCAGGTCAGTCCTCGTTCGGCGAGTCTGCGGCCCACGCCCCACAGGACCACGGCGAATGCAACGAGCACGCTGGTCATGAGGCGCTTGCCCGGTTGCCAGACCGCATGGAGTGTGTCGCCCGCCTGCTGCATGAATTCGCCCAGGCGTTGCCGGTCGTCGACGGGTGGATCGAATAGCGGGGCCCAGAACCAGGGATTGAGGATGCTCCTGGTGCGTTGGGTCACTTCGGTTTCCAGCAGACTGCGTCGAATGGCGGCAATCTGGGTGAGCAACTCGGCGGCGCTGGCCTTGATCGCCGCCAGGGTTTTCAGTTTGTAATCGACCTTGTTCTTTTGTTCGGTGAGCGCAGCCCTTTGGCTGGCGATATCGGACTGCTCCAGTGTGGCCTCGACCAGCGGCGCAGGGCTCAGTACCCCCAGTTGGGACTGCAATTGTGCCTGTTCGGGCAGCAGCAGTGCCAACAGGCGATCGGCCTCGCGCATAAGCGACTGGACCATATCCTGGGGGGCTTCCAGCTGGTTGTAATTGCTGACCTGGGAGACCTGCTGTTTGAGGCTGTTGAGTTGGCCTTGCAAAGCTTCCAGATCGCTGTCGGAAACCCTGGCGACGGCACTGCTCGCGCTGGGGTCCGGGGCATCAAGCGTGGGCGCCGCCAACAGCATCGCGCCGCTCGGCGCCAAGAGCACGAAAGCGATGAACATCACGGACTTCAAGGCATTGCGCATAGGCGTGCTCAATGGGTGGTGAGTCATTTAGCCTATGAGGTTAGGTCATGACGCGCACGTTAGAGCGTTGTTTGGTCGGATGCGCCTGGCGATGCCCGATATCGCGCTTTTGTGGCGAGGGCGCTTGCTCGCGCTGGACTGCATTGCAGCCCCTTTTTTGGGGCCGCTGCGCAGCCCAACGGGACTCCCTCGCCACAGGTTAGTGTTGGGGCCCGACAGTTCGGACTCAGGCAAGCCTCTGCATCAAGCCGCCCTGGCGATCCAGTTTGGCCTGGGCGGCAAACCACTGCATGATCGACGCGCAGGCCGGGTGCGACGCCGCCGAAGGTTGCAGGCACAGTGAGTAAATCCCGCGTGTCTTCAACGGCAGGCCGAACGGGATGACCAGCACGCCCCGTTCAATCGACTCGCCCGCCAGGGTCATGTCGGTCATGGCCACCCCCAACCCGCGCGCGGCGGCATCCAGGGCCAGTTCATCGAGGTTGAAGGGGATGTGCCTGAAGTCCTCCAGCGCTTTGCCGCCATTGGCCGACAGCCAGTGCTTCCAGTCGTTCTTGTCGGCCGAACGGTGCAGCAGCGCGAAGTGGGCCAGGTCTTCCAGCGAGGCGAGTGCCTGGCCGGGCGCACACACCGGTACCAGTGCTTCCTCGAACAGGGTCAGGCAATCCGCCGCGCCAGACGGTTGCGGCAGATAGAGGATGTAGGCATCGCTGTCACTGGCGGGCTCGACCACCTCCGTGGCTACGGTCTCAATCGCCAGCGATACCTCGGGGTGATGGCGATAGAAATCGCTCAGTTTCGGCAGCAACCAACGCACCGCCAGCGACACATGCATGCGGATGCGGAACGGGCGCTTCTGCGGCGCGAGGCGGTCCTCCAGGGTTTTCAGTTGTTCGAGGATATGCCGCGCACTGGCCAGCACCTGTTCACCTTCCGGGGTCAGGCGAAGGCTGCGGCTGTTCCTGACGAACATCGACATGCCGAAGTGGCTCTCCAGTTGCTGGATTTTCCGGCTCACGGCGCTCTGGGTCAGGCAGAGCGTGTGTGCCGCTTGGGTGAAGCTGCCCGAATCGGCGACTTCCACCAGCGCCTGCAAGCCTTGGAGCGAGGGAACGTGGCGAATTCTATCCATGCGTTTTCAGAATGCCTGAATGAGTTAATAACGTTGGTTGTTGTCGGGATGACCCTTTAGATTCTAGTCATAGCGGGCGCCTTCTCAAACTATTCATGCGAATGTTGCATGGGGAAGCGAGCAGGCGGCAGGCGCAACGACAGTCAACGAGGTGATGCATGGAAAACGTATGTGGCTGGATCGCACAAGCCGGGGATTGGCCGGCGCGCGATTCGTTGAGCGGCAAGCAACAGGCCGATTGGCTGGTGATCGGTGCTGGCATCACCGGGCTGTGTGCGGCTCATTCACTGGCTGAACTGCATCCCCAGGCGCGCATTGTGGTGGTCGACCGGCAGCGGGCTGCGCAAGGGGCGTCGGCGCGCAATTCCGGTTTCGTGGTGGCCCATGAACATCCGGCCACGGCTGAACTTCAAGGTAACCAGGGCTTTGCCGGTTTCCAGGTGGATACCTCGATTTCCCGCGCCGCCAGCGACGAAGTTCGCCAGCGCATTGCCCGGCACGCCATCGAATGCGATTTTCGTGAATCAGGCTACTTTTTCGCCGTCAGCGATCCGCGCAAGCTGACCGATGTCGAGGCCAAGCTGCAAACGCTGCGCGCGGTCGGTGCGTCCGCGCAGTTCCTGCAGGGCGAGCAACTGAGCCGGACCCTCGGAACCCGGCATTACCAGGCCGCGATCTGGTGCGGCAATGGCAATGCGTTGCTGCAACCGGCGAAATACGTGAAGGGCCTGCTCGACGCATTGCCGCAGAACGTGACGCTGTTCGAAAATACCGAGATCACCGGGCTGGAGCGCCTGGGCAACGGCCAGATTTGCGCCAACGGCGGCCATGGCAGCGTTGTCGCCAAGCAGGTGCTGGTGTGCCTGAATGCCTTCATTCCCCGTGCCGGCATCCGCGACAGCGGCACATTCGCCATGGAACTCAGCGCCAGCCTCACCCGGCCGCTCAGCGACCAGGAATTTCAAGCCATCGGTGCGGTCGAGCCTTGGGGTGCTCTGTCCACCCGGCCCTTGGGGGCTACGGTGCGACTGACCCCGGATCGTCGGGTGATGATTCGCAACACCGCGGAATATCGCTCCAGCGACTTGTCCCTGACTGAACTGGCGACCCGCCGCAAACACCATGTACTGGGCTTGCAACGGCGTTTTCCGATGCTGGGTGAGCAGGACATCCAGTACACCTGGACCGGACACCTTAGCGCGTCACGCTCCGGGCAACCGTACTTTGCCAAGGTCGAGGAGGGCGTGTTCGCGGTCGCCGGGTGCAATGGCTCGGGCGTGGCGCGCGGCACGCTGTGGGGGCGGTTGCTGGCGGAACTGGCGTCGGGTGCCGACTCACCCATTTTGCAATCGGTCCTGGATCGGGCCCAGCCCGGTTGGCTGCCGCCCAAACCCTTACTCGATATCGGTGCCATGCTGCGCATGCGCGTGGAGGCGGCCCGAGCCAGATCAGAAGTCTAGAACCCAGCCCACAACCACAATAAAAGCACTTCATAACGAAGGTGATCGAACATGCGCGTCAATACAATTTCCCTGCTGGCACTGCTCTCGACGTGTTGCTCCGCCGCATACGCCGACGAGACCGTCAACATCTCCAACTGGAACGGCTACATCGCCGACGACACCCTGAGCAATTTCACCAGGGAAACCGGGATCAAGGCCACTTACGATATTCATGACAGCAACGAGGTGCTGGAGTCGAAGTTGATGACGGGTAACACCGGTTATGACGTGGTCAGCCCGTCGAACCACTTCCTCTCCCGCCTGATCAAGGCCGGTGCGATCCAGAAGCTCGACAAGAGCCAGTTGCCGAACTGGAAAAACCTCGACCCGGTGTTGATGAAGAAACTGGAGGTCAACGACCCCGGCAACCAGTATGGCTATCCCTACATGTGGGGCACCGCGGGCATTGGCTATAACGTCGAGAAGATCAAGGCGATCTTCGGCAACACCGATGTCACCCATTCCTGGAGCCTGTTTTTCGACGAGGCCAATATCAGGAAACTCAGTGAATGTGGCGTGGCGATCATCGACAACCCGACGCAGGTGCTGCCAATTACCCTCAACTACCTGGGCCTGCCACACCACAGCCATGAACCTGAGGATTACAAGAAAGCCGAGCAGTTACTGCTGAAGATCCGGCCGTATGTCCAGTACTTCCACGCCTCGAAGTACATCAGCGATCTGGCCAACGGCAACGTCTGCGCGGTGATTGGCTTCAACGGCGACATCGTGCAGGCGGCGGCCAGTGCCAGGGAAGCCAAAAACGGCATCGACATAGCCTATTCGATCCCGGACGAGGGCTCTACCCTGTGGTTCGACATGGTGGTGATGCCCAAAAGCGCACCCCACGAGAAGAACGGCTACAGCTACATGAACTACCTGTTGACGCCCCAAGTGATTGCCAACATCAGCAACAGCATCCACTACGCCAACCCCAACAGCGCAGCGGATGCCTATGTCGTGCCGGCGGTGAAACAGGACCTGGCGATTTACCCGCCGAAGAGCGTGATGGACAAGTTGTTCACCGTAGAAGATCTGCCGGCGTCCATCGCACGCTTGACCACGCGCCTGTGGACCAAGCTCAAGACCAATACCTGACTGAATTCGCACTTTTTTGGCGAGGCAGCGTGCTCCCTCGCCACAGGTCAGTGTTGGGGCCGACGCCGGCAATACAGGCTCAGGCCAGCATCGACATCAAGCCGCCCTGGCGATCCAGTTTGGCCAGGTCGTCGAAGCCGCCGATATGCGTGTCGCCGATGAAAATCTGCGGCACGCTGCGCCGTCCGCTGCGGCTGAGCATTTCTTCGAGTTTGCCCGGCTGGGTCTGAATGTTGATTTCCTGCATGTTGATGCCTTTGCTGGCCAGCAGTGACTTGGCACTGCGGCAGTAAGGGCAGGTGTCGGTGGTGTACAGGGTCACGGTGTTCATGGTCGGTTCTCCGTTCTCGAAGTGGCTCAGGCATCGATGGCCGGGAAGTCGATATCGGTCAGCGCGACGTTGTTCAGGTAGTTGGTCAACGTTTGCGAAGCGACGTGGGCAATCACTTCGATGATCTTGGCGTCGTCGATACCGGCGGCGCGTGCCGCTGCAATCTGCCCGGCACTCAAATGGCCGCGACTTTCAGTGATCTGCCGGGCGAGCAGGGCGAAGGCATCCAGCTTGCCTTCACGGGCACTGCGGATGTCCTGGCTGGACAGCCCGGCCTTGCCGGCAAACAACGTGTGGGCCGCCAGGCAATAGTCGCAGCCGTTGACCTGGGAAGTGGCGAGGAAGATCGCTTCCTTTTCCGTCGCGCTCAGCGAGGTCTTGCCCAGTGCTGCCGAGTTTTGCAGGTAGGAGGCGAGCACGGCGGGGGCGTGGGCCAGGACCTTGAACACATTGGGCAGGAAGCCGATTTTCTTTTGCACGCCTTCCAGCATCGGGCGGGTGGCGTCGGTGGCGTGTTCGAGGCTGACAGGGGCAATGCGGGTCATGATGATTCTCCGAGGATTCAAGCGCGACAGGCGCTGGGTACGGAGTTCATGCTAGTGATCCAGGCTGGTCTGTTGGGTGCAAATCGTCGACAATATGCAACAGATCGTCCAGAACTGCTCTTGGGAGCTTCCCCCATGGATCGCTTGTCCACGTTGCTCACGCATTTCGGCGTCAATGCCGGCACCTTTCACAGCGGCACGTTTTGCGGCACGTCGGCGTTCGATGGCAGCCAGTCGTGCGGTCATCTGCACCTGCTGCAGGCCGGCGAGGTTTCCCTGAAACTGGCGGATGAGCGAGTGCTGAACATCACCGAGCCGACGCTGATCTTCTTTGCGCGGCCCTACCGTCATCGCTTGTCCGCGACACCAGCCTCGGCCACCCGGTTGGTCTGTGCCTCCCTGAACTTCGATGGCGGCTCGGGCAATGCCCTCGCCGCCGCGTTGCCGGATTACATGGTGCTCAAACTCGATGAAATCCCGACCCTGGCCAGCACCCTGGAGTGGCTGTTCAACGAGGCTTTCGACGGCACCTGCGGGCGTGAAGCAGTCATGGACCGATTGTTCGAGCTGCTGGTGATTCTGTTGCTACGGCACATTCTGAGCAGCCGCAATCAACAGCCGGGAATGTTGGCCGGTCTCGCCGATTCGCGCCTGGCACGCCCCCTGAACCTCATGCACGAAGCACCCGGCAAGGCCTGGAGCGTGGCGCAACTGTCCGTGGCGGCGAACATGTCACGGGCCAGCTTTGCCGAGCATTTTCGGCGGGTGGTCGGGCAGACACCGGTGGATTATCTGGTGAGCTGGCGCATCAGCCTGGCGCAGAAACGCTTGCGCGAGGGCAAGCCCATTGCCCTGATCGCCGAAGAGGTCGGTTACGAAAGCCCCTCGGCACTGGCCCGGGCCTTTCGGCGTAAAACCGGGGTGAGCCCGCGGGAGTGGAGGGGGTAAGCGCTGATCATCCAGTGCAAGCGTAGATTGATCTGCACACGCATCTGGTGGGCAAGCACTGCTGTTTCGGGCCGGTTTGAGTCATGCTTTTGCAGGTTGGCGCAGCATCGTCCATGTAGCAGGCGGATTGTTCCGTGGCTTCGCACTAGCGACGATAGTAACGGTGATCATCCTCGTAGCGGTCGCGCATGCCCCGATCCTGGTGGCGCTCCCACTCACGATGGCGCTCAGCTTCTCGGCGGGCTTGCTCTCTACGCCAATTATCCCTGCGCCAATCGTCTCTACGATCGTGCCAACGGCCGTCATGCCAGTATCGGTCGTCATGGGCAAGCAACGGCCCTGGTTGCTTGCCGGCCGTACTGGCCAAGGTTGGCCAAGGATTGCCGGCGGCCTGGACAGGCGCCTCAACGGCTGTGACTTGAGTTGCGAAAACAGGGGTTGAGGTCTTCATCTGGGTGGCTGATGCCGAGCCCACTGCCGCGAACGCGAACAGGCCGAAGAGCACCATCCGTGGGACATGGAATTTCATGGGTGAAGACAACCTCTGATTGACAATTGGACGTGTGGCCTTCTTGCTGCGGTAAGCCTGCGGGGGTCATGCCTGCCGAGCGGATGCGCCTATCCACATAGACCGATAAATAGGGAAAAGTTCTAGGGAACCGTTGCTTAAATAGCCAACGGCCCCAGATATTGAGGTGGTACAGCTCAAGAGTGAGCGCTTGATTTTGATGGGGTGCGTGAGATCGTTTTTTGCCAGTCGCGAAGAACGCTCGCAAATAAGACATCCTCGCTGGAGAGTTTGGTATAAAGCTGCTGCCGTTACTGCCTGTCCATATCCACTCACTCTCCCCAAGATAGACATTCATGCCTGAAGAGTTCGAAGTCCCCAGTCCACACGAGCAACACATTGAGCACACCACCCATCATGCGCATGCACAAGGCGACGGTTTTGCCAGCAAGATTGCGGTGATGACGGCCATCATGGCGACCGTCGGCGCCTTGATGAGCTATCAGGCCGGCTCAACGGAGAGTGAGGCGGCGATGGACAAGAACAACGCTGCCATCCAGAAGACCGAAGCCGCCAACGAGTGGAATTACTACCAGGCCAAGTCCAGCCGGCAGAACCTGTCGGAGCTGGCGAGCCACCTCCCAGGGCTGGATTCCGCTCACTACGTCGCCGAGGCGCGGCGCTACGGGGAACAGAAGGAGGAGGCACGCAAGAAGGCTGAAGCACTCGAGCAAGGGGCACGCGAGTGGGACGAGAAGTCAGAACAGGTGCTGCATCAGCATCACCGCTGGGCCCAGGCCATGACGGCCATTCAAATTGCAATTTCACTTGCGGCCATTACCTTGCTGACTCGCAAGGAGTGGCTCAAGCGAGTCTCGTTTGGAGCCGCCGGTGTTGGCGTCATGTTGGGTTCTCTGGCCTGGCTGCATATCTGAGGGGCTGCACAACGAACCAATCGATATCGCGCCTGGCGCCGACGGGGTGGCAGTCGTACATTTCTGGAGTCGCCTGACGGCCTGCGCCGCCCATCCGGCCGGACCACACCAGGTCGATAGGCTGATTCTCCGACAAACCGAGTAGACAACATGAATCGTCAAAAGAAACTAAAGCAGCTGCTAAAGGCCCACGCCAAAAAGGCCAGTGCCAAATTGGCACCGGTAAAGAAGAACAAATACATCAGTAAAGCTGACCGCTTGAAGCTGGCTGCTGAGGCCAGTCTCGACTCAAGCACCTCCTCTGAGAGCTGATCCATACAGCTGAGCCCCCCCGGAACTTCCAGGTTTGATCGGGTTATGCAGTGCAGGAGCCGGCTTGCTGGCGATGGTCGTTAACGTTCGCGCGCGTGGGCTGGATAAACGCGGCGCCCTTTAGTCCATCGCGGACAAGACAGCTCCTACTGGTTTTGCGTTAGCTGTGTTTCCCGGGATTGCGTGAAGAACCTTTCTGTTCAGACACAGCTGCGTGTCTGACCTTGGTCAATTGCTGCCGGTCATGACGACTGCTTCTGCGCCTGGGCGGATGGTGGCCGCAGCGACGCCTTCAATCAGGCCCATTCACCGAGTTCCTCGGCCCACGCTTGAGCCTTTGCGAGCGCTTTCTCCAAGCGCATGACTGTCTTTGTGCCCAGAGCCATCACCGGCTGCGTTGGCACCTTCCCGATATTTTTTGCCGTCTCGTGTTGACAGTTCAATTCGTTCGATTCTAATCTGCATACAGCGCTGCACACATAACGGCGCACATCGATGTAGATTTGTACCTTCCTGCCTACAAGAACGAAATATCGGAGAGGTCAAAATGGCTCGGTTCCTTCCTCGCACCATCCGCAACATGCTCGTTTGTGCATCCGCTATCGGCGCGCTGCTCACCCAGGTCCCAGCCCAGGCGGCTGATGTTTCACTGTGGAAAGACATACAAAAAGCCGGCGTCCTGCGCTGCGGCGCTGCCGTTGCCGCGCCTTACGTCATGCGCGATGCGCGCTCCGGCGATTACAGCGGCTACTTTGTGGACCTGTGCCGTGACTTTGGCGAGAGGGTGCTGAAGGTCAAGGTCGAGTTCGTCGACACCAACTGGGACAACCTCGTGGCGGGGTTGCAAGGTGGCAAGTGGGACATGGCCATGGCGCTCAACCAGACGCCTGAACGCGCACTGGCGGTGAGTTTTTCGGTGCCGGCCACCGACTATCAGGTCTCGCTGCTGATCAACAAGGACAACCCGAAACTGGTCAATGCCGGCAACACCATCGGCGACTTCGACAAACCTGATGTGACC
>Ga0302169_10000426_pt1 | contig 13107 bp, 18 predicted proteins | sample I_Fen_N1_3_FD_193493 | JGI IMG/M metagenome (GOLD analysis project Ga0302169, IMG submission 193493) | Peat permafrost microbial communities from Stordalen Mire near Abisko, Sweden - I_Fen_N1_3 | ecosystem: Environmental > Terrestrial > Soil > Wetlands > Permafrost | place: Sweden: Abisko...
CCCACGACGTTAACCGCGCCGGCCTGCTGGAAGACCTGAACGCCCTGCCGTCCGGCTCCATCGTTGTGCTGCACGCCTGCTGCCACAACCCGACCGGCGTCGATCTGAGCCCGGCGGACTGGAACAACGTTCTGGACGTCGTGAAAGCCAAAGGTCACGTACCGTTCCTCGACATGGCCTACCAGGGCTTTGGCGACGGCATCGACGAAGACGCCGCCGCTGTGCGTCTGTTCGCCGAATCGGGCCTGACCTTCTTTGTCTCCAGCTCGTTCTCCAAATCCTTCTCGCTGTATGGCGAGCGCGTGGGCGCCCTGTCGATCGTCAGCGAATCGAAAGAAGAAAGCGCCCGCGTGCTGTCGCAAGTCAAACGCGTAATCCGCACCAACTACTCCAACCCGCCGACCCACGGTGCAAGCATCGTCGCCGCCGTGCTGAACAGCCCGGAACTGCGCGCGCAGTGGGAAGAAGAACTGGCCGAAATGCGCCTGCGGATTCGCGGCATGCGCATCCAGATGGTCGAGGCGCTGGCGAAACAGGCACCGCAGCGTGATTTCAGCTTCGTCGGTCGTCAACGCGGCATGTTCTCTTACTCCGGCCTGACGGTTGAGCAAGTGACGCGTCTGCGCAGCGAGTTCGGTATCTACGCCCTGGACACCGGCCGCATCTGCGTGGCAGCGCTGAACCAGAGCAACATCGACGCGGTGACCAAGGCCATCGTTGCGGTGATCTGAGTCTCAGCGTGATACGAAAACGGGAAGCCCTTGGGCTTCCCGTTTTTTATTTGTCGCAGATAAGTGTCAAAGCGATGTCTGCGCCCTCTAAACTCCACACAGCTATCCACTGTAGGAGCAAGGCTTGCCCGCGATGAGGCTATGACATTCAACATAGCCACTGGCTGATCAACCGCCATCGCGGGCAAGCCTTGCTCCTACAACGTTTGTGTACACCCTGGAATATCGACGAGAGCTCACATGAAAAACGACGACCTACGCGCTGACCGGGACGAACTGGACCATTTCGCGCCCCGCACCACCCCGACCAAACGCGGCAACAATCTGGTGCTGCAAGTGGCTGCCGGCGTGTTTCTTGGCGGCCTGGCCCTGTGGCTGGTGCAACTGGGCGCCACGTCGCTGTATGCCAAGCTGATGCTCGGCACCTTCACCTTCGGCGGTTAAGCCAGTTCGGTTGCGCGCTGGCTGGCGGCGTCGTCATACGCCACGTAAAGCGATTCAGCCACTTGGCTTTTGATCGCCTTGGCGCTTTCAAGGCCAAGGACAAAACCTTCAGCCTTGCCACCGGCGCGATTCAGTTCGTCGGCGGTGCTGGCCTGAGTGATGGCGTCGAACAGTTTCTCGGCGTGCGGGCCAACCCCTTTGGGCAGGCTGATCTGGGCGATGCTCATGCGAACACCCCGTTGTTTGGTGATGTGAGTACTGGATGGTTCATGGCGCTTACCTTTTCGGCGAATGGCCGGCAGCGCGTGTAAACACTTCCGGGCGGCTATGGTAGACCTCTGCTACGGTTCTGGTAACCGCCAATGGCCGATAAACCGCTGTTGTTGTCACTGAATCGGTCAATAGACCAACGGGTGCTTGACTTCTCTTTTTGAATCAGTAACATACACGCCATTCCGCGATAGCTCAGTTGGTAGAGCAAGTGACTGTTAATCACTGGGTCCCTGGTTCGAGTCCAGGTCGTGGAGCCAGACAGAAGTAACGAAAAGCCCCTGAATCGAAAGGTTCAGGGGCTTTTTTGTGGGTGCAAGAAAAGTCAAAAGATCGCAGCCTTCGGCAGCTCCTACAGATGACGCGATTCTCTGCAGGAGCTGCAGAAGGCTGCGATCTTTTGATCTACAGCCCGTTTAGCCAGTGCAGCAATCAGACATGCTCACCGCTTTTTGCATGAGCCGCCCGATGCTCACTCGACTCATGGGCCGCTTCCACCACCGGAATCTCATTCCCGTCGCAGTCACGCAGTTTGCCCTCGCTGAAGTAATCCCCTTCACGCAGCGCCGCCAGATCCTGATAACGCAGCACCCGCTCAGTACCGGCCGCAAACACTGATTGCTGGTCCGAGTTGCCGGTGGTGAAGTGGTTGAAGGTCAGGTTCAGCACAATCGCCATGATCGCCGACGAGCTGATGCCCGAATGGAAGATCGTCGCGAACCAGCTCGGGAAGTGGTCGTAGAAGTTCGGCGCGGCGATGGGGATCATGCCGAAGCCAATGGAGGTCGCGACGATGATCAGGTTGACGTTGTTGCGGTAGTCGACCTTCGACAGTGTGCGAATGCCGCTGGCTGCCACGGTGCCAAACAGCACGATGCCGGCGCCGCCAAGCACCGAGGTCGGCACCGCTGCGATAACCCGGCCCATGAACGGCAACAGCCCGAGGATCACCAGGAACACGCCGCCGGTGGCCACCACGAAACGGCTCTTGATGCCGGTCACCGCCACCAGTCCGACGTTCTGGGCGAAGGCACTTTGGGTGAAGGAGCCGAAAATTGGCGCGATCATGCTCGACAGCATGTCAGCGCGCAGGCCATTGCCCAGGCGTTTGGAATCGACTTTGGTGCCGATGATTTCGCCCACCGCCAGGATGTCGGCGGAGGTTTCCACCAAGGTCACCATGATCACGATGCACATCGACAGGATCGCGGCGAAGTGGAAGGTCGGCATACCGAAGTGAAACGGTGTCGGGAAGCCGAACATCGGGCCCTGGGTAACGGACGAGAAGTCCGCCATGCCGAGGAACACCGCGATCACTGTGCCGATGACCATCGCCAGCAGGATCGACAACCGGGAGATGGTCGCGCTGCCGATTTTGCTCAACAGCAGCACCAACACCAAAGTCACCGCTGCCAGACCGATGTTCGCCATGCTGCCAAAGTCCGGGGCGTGGCTGTTGCCGCCCATGGCCCAGCGTGCAGCCACCGGCATCAGCGTCAGGCCGATGGTGGTGATCACGATGCCCGTGACCAGCGGCGGGAAAAATTTGGTAATCCTTGAGAACACCGGCGTGATCAGCAAACCGATCAGCGACGCGGCAATGACCGCCCCGAGAATCGACTGGAAGCCACCCTCCCCGCCGCTGCTGACAATCGCCACCATCGTCGCGACGCCCGAGAACGACACGCCCTGTACCAGCGGCAACTGACAACCGAAAAACGGTAACCCGAGGGTCTGCAGCAATGTCGCCAAGCCCCCCGCAAACAATGAAGCAGCAATCAACAAACCGATGTCCGCCGGCGAAAGCCCGGCTGCCTGGCCGATGATCAAGGGCACCGCGACGATGCCGCCGTACATGGTCAGAACGTGTTGCAGGCCGTAAGCCATATTCGCGCCGATCCCAAGGTTTTCATCCTCAGGCCGTTGGTGTGAAACATGGGGCGTTTTCATGGTTGGGGGGTTCCCTGGTTTTTGTTATGCGCACACTGTATGCAAGACTCAGGACAAATGTCTATAGAGTTGTATACAACTCATCGGTCAGATTATGGACATCTATCCATTCAGCCCGCTTGAGCTCCTCGCCCAACTCCGCAAAAACCTTGAAATACATCCTCCGCGCGCACCTGCCTTATCCCGCTAGTCTTTTTTCTTCATGGCGACCGCCGGCACGGATGCCCTCTTTTTTATACATATAAAGTATGCATAATGAAGCCGTTCGAAATTCAGTACGACAAAGCAAAAAACGCAGCCAACAAACTCAAGCATCGAGGCGTCAGCCTGGCTGACACAGAATCGGTGTTTGACGACGAACAGGCGTTGAGGATGCAAGACGAAGACCATGACGAACAACGGTGGATCATCATGGGACGGGATGCCAGGGATCGCCTGTTGGTCGTTACGTACACCTACCGCGACCCGAATTTCGTTCGAATTATTTCTGCGCGCATCGCCAGCAAAAGCGAGCGCCGCCAATACAAGGAGGCATGACCATGAAAGACGAGTACGACTTCAGCAACGCCAAACGCGGGGCGGTTGCCTCCGCCAAAGGCAAGACCCGCATTACCATCATGCTCGATGACGCCGTGATCGAGGCGGCCCGGGCCCTCGCCGAGAACGAGGGGTTTGGTTATCAGACGGTGATCAACAACGCATTGCGCCAGGCATTGCTGAGCGGCAAAGGTAACGGGGCGAATGGCGGTCACCTGAAAAAAGGCATAACGCCTTCCGAGCTGAAGAACCTGGAGAAAAAACTGTCGGAGCTCGCCATGGAAATCCATCGAATGATGGAGCCTGACGTTCGACCGTAGGCCAACACCGGCCGCAAGGCCGGTTTTCGACACGGATGCCGCCCGAGACACACCAATGAAAACAATTGAGCGATTCGCCCTGCAACAGCATGACGGCCCCTATGAAAAATGGCCGGCGAAAACCCGGCTCATCATCGATGGCCAGCTTTCAACGCTGGCCATCTCCGGTTTCACGTTGTTGCGCCAATACCAAACCCCTGCCGGCTACTTGCTGGTGACCGACTTCGACTGCCCGTTCGAAGAAGCCGTTTGCTTTGTGCTGGTCAGCCAGGACCTCGACACGGTGCTGAGCGAGCGCACGGTCGGCCAGATGTACAGCTCATTCATGCTCAACGAGGTCATTTGGCAGGATGAAACACATTTCTACGCCACCATCCTTGGTCTGGACGATTACCGTTTTTACTTCACCCTTCGATCAGTTGGCATTCCCTGGCTCTATCCGCGACTTGGGCTTGCTTGCAGGCGATTCAACGCCAAGAGCGGGCGATGGCGGCGCGATATTCGTTAACGCATGCCCGTCAGGCCGGCTCCTTGGGCTCAATCAAATGCTCGATCACCTGTTTCAACCGAGCGTTTGCCGGCACCCGAATCCCGAACTCGCGCGCCAGCAGCTCGGTCAACTCATCCACATCCGCCACTTGCCGCCGCTCGCTTTCGCTGCCGATCCGGTGGATCGCAAAACTGCCGTTATTCAACGTGCGCCGCCAGCCATCCCCGGTGCGCGCCACCATCAACTGTTTGGCAAAAGGCGATTCAGGATGGGTCGAGACGTACCAGTTGCCGAGGGTGTAATCGATGTCTTCCTGGCGTTGCAGGTCGAAGATGTACATCGCTCGCCACTCATCGGCGACCTTTGCGCGAAGGGTGTAGCCGTCGGCATGTTGTTCGATGCGATACGGTTCGTGCGGCGTGGATTGTTCAGCGGCGGTGTCGAGCACCAGCGGCGCAGTAGGCACCATGCCACCAAAGCCGACATCACTGATGTAGCGCACACCATCCAGGGTCACCAGGCTCAAGCGATGGGTGCGCGCCGTCCACGCGCCTTCAGGCTGGCCCATCACCACGCGACCGCTGATGCCGCGAGCGTCGAACCCCAGTGCCTGCAGCAAGGCCAGGAACAGATTGTTCAGTTCATAGCAGTAGCCGCCACGCCCCTGATGCAGGACTTTTCGCTCGATCGATGGCAAGTCGATCAATACCGGCTCGCCGGACAGCGTCGTGAGGTTCTCGAACGGGAAAGCGCCGGTGTGGCGCAGTTGAAGTTGGCGCAGGGTGTCCAGCGTCGGCGCGGGGGGCGCGCTGAAACCCAGGCGTTGCAGATACAGATCCAGATTCGTCAGGCGTGGCTCGCTCATTGCTCGGTCCTTATGCACGGGGGCCGCAGGTCACTGCGTCGATGGGCGCCATATATAAGGGAAAACCCGCGTTGACCGACAATTGATTTCGCCAATCGCCACCCGAAAATCAACGCCGCTTGCGCGTCCCCAGCCGAATCCAGGTCGGCGCATGGTCACTGGCGTGGGGTTCGTTGCGCACCCAGGCGTCGACGCCGGCCTCTTGCAGATACGGACTCAGCACCGGGTTCAACAGCAGATGATCGATGCGCAAACCGGAGTTCTTCTGCCAGTGCTGACGAAAGTAATCCCAGAACGTGTAGAGACGGTCTTCGGGATACAGATACCGAAGGGAATCAGTCCAGCCCTGGTCCAGCAAGCGCTGGTAACACGCGCGGCTCTCGGGTTGCAGCAAAGCGTCCTTGAGCCAGGAGCGTGTGTTATAGATGTCCAGGTCGGTGGGCACCACGTTGTAGTCGCCGGCCAGTACCACCGGATGTTCGCTGCCCTGAAGCGCTTGCGCGTAGCGAATCAGCCGTTCGAACCATGCCAGTTTGTAATCGAACTTTGGCCCCGGTTGCGGATTGCCATTGGGCAAATACAAACACCCAACCACAACCCCGTGCACCGCCGCTTCCAGATAACGGCTTTGAGTGTCGCTGTCGTCCCCCGGCAGACCGCGCTGGCTCTCCAAAGGCTGGGCGTCCCGGGCCAGAATCGCCACACCATTCCACGACGATTGCCCCTGCCAGATCGCGCCGTACCCGGCGGCCTCAAGCTCGGCGGCGGGAAACGCACTGTCGAGGGATTTGAGCTCTTGGAGGCAGACAATGTCTGGCTGTTCTCGCGCCAGCCAGGCCAACACATTCGGCAGTCGGGCCCGCAGGCCGTTGACGTTGAACGTCGCGATTCGCAAGTTTTTCATCGGCCCGGGCTCCTGGCAGCGAAGTGTCTAGTGTGTGACATCGGCCCATTCCGGTGGTTGCGTCGGGCAAGCCATGTGCGGCGTAATAGCTATCCAACGCCTAGCCCGATCTGCCGAGAATATCGACGTCATGGAATCTACCCTCGAAGGCAACAGAATCCTCCTGCGCCCCCTTCAATACACCGATGCCGACGCCTTGGTCGAGGCTGCCGGAGACGGCGAACTGTGGAACCTGACGGTGACGGTCGTGCCTTCCCCGACCACGGTCGACAGTTACCTGAAAAGAGCCCTCGATGGCCGCGACGCCGGTACGGTGTTGCCGTTTGTCATCGTGCTCAAGGCAACCGGCAAGGTCATCGGCTCCACACGATTCTGGAAAGTCGACCGCCTCAACCGCAAACTCGAAATCGGCAGCAGCTGGATCGGCGCCAGTTGGCAGAAAACCTTCGTCAACACCGAGGCTAAATACCTGATGCTGCGCCACGCCTTCGACGTGCTCGATTGCGTGCGGGTGCAATTCACCACCGACGAAAACAATCAGACGTCACGCAACGCGATCCTCAGGCTTGGCGCGCAGCAGGAAGGCATTGTGCGCCACGAACGGATCATGCCGGACGGGCGCAAGCGCAACTCCGTGCGGTTCAGCATCATTGATGATGAGTGGCCGCGGGTTCAGCAGCATCTGGAAAAGAAGTTGGCCGATTACAACCGTCACTAACACCAAGACATCGCAAACGAAAAGGAAGTCGTCCCCATGCCCCTGCACTACCGACTCGGCCAAGCCGCTGACGCCTTATGCATCAGCGGCCTCGCCACCCAGGTGTTCCTGGACACCTACGCCACCGACGGCATGCGCCCAGACCTTGCCGAGGAAGCGTTCACGGTCTACACCGCCGCACGTTTCGAACATCGCCTGAACGACTCGGCGACCCGGTTTGTACTGGCTGAACGCGACGGTCATCTGCAAGGTTTTGCCGAAATCGTCGCCAACGCCGAAGGACCAAGGCCCTCGTTGTGCGCCGGCACGGAACTGGTTCGCTTGTACGTGCAGCGCCATGCGCACCGACAAGGCATCGGACAAGCGCTGCTCCAGCACATTGAAGCACTGGCCCGGGAAACCGGGCAGCCCTTCCTGTGGTTAACCGCTTGGGTTGAAAACCATCGCGCCCGGGCGTTTTACCTGGCCCAGGGCTACGAAGAGGCGGGCGTCAACCACTACGAATTCGGCGGCAATACCTATGAAAACCGCCTGTTCCAGAAACAACTGCTGATACAGCGCTGAAAAGGCCTTCGATGAACATTCCGCCCTCCTTCATCGTTCACGAAACCGAACACTGGCGGCTCAACCATCGGGTCAACTCGGCGCTGCCGGGTTACCTGATGCTGGGCGCCCGCTCCAACGTCAATGCGCTCCACGAGTTGCCCGACGGCGCACTGGCCGAACTCGGTCCGCTGCTGGCCAAGACCCAACTCATCGTCGAAACGCTGTTCGATCCAAAGCGCCTGTACGTCGGTCGTTACGGGCATGAACCCGGGCACTCGATTCACTTTCATCTCATCCCGGTCTACGCCTGGGTCGAGGATCTGTTCTGGCAGGATGACCGCTATCGACTGCTCGAAACCTTCTCTTCACCGATGCCAACAAGCCTGACCGATGGCGCCGAGCTGACGTTGTTTGTCTGGCGTGAGTTCTGTGAACGGCCCGATCCGCCAGCGGCACCGGGTATGACGGTAGCCCAGGCAATCACCCGTCTGCGCGAAGCCTTCACCTGAGGACTGACCATTCGTCATCCAGTCGGCACCAACCCCACCGCCCTCAGCACCAATATCAGGTAACGACTCATTTCTGGAGACGGACCATGATCACGACAAAAATCACCTCGCTGTTGCTGGCAGGCTTACTCTGCGCCGCGCCATTGGCCAGCTACGCCGCCAACGATGCCCCTGACGCCACCGGCACCAAATCGGGGGGCGTCAGTGGTTCGACGCTGCCACCCAACAGCACACCCGGCGCACCTTCGGGCGGTAAAGAAGGCAACAATGGCACTGGCTCCGGTGTCAACGGCAGCAATGGCGGCACCAGTGGCTCTGGCGCGGGTGGCGGCACGGGCGCGGCCGGGGGCGGAACCGGTGGGGCCGGCGGTGGCACGGGCAGCTGAACGCGTAAAGGCAGCTTCTGATGCCGAGGTTTGAGATCAGGACCTGCCTGCTTCCGTAATCAACGATCCGAACGCATCAGCGCCTCAACGCCGCCCTCCATGGACAACACCGCCGAACGGTTTCGCCCCGAGTGCTTGGCCTGGTACAACGCTGCGTCGGCGCGCTGGATGAACACCTCGATACTGTCCCGACCGTTCGGTACGAACGAGTAGCAGCCCAGGCTGACCGTCACGTAGCCGGTGGGCGAGCCGCTGTGGGTGATGTTCTGGTCCATGACCCGACGGCGAATCTGTTCGGCCACCACCAGTGCACCGTGAATGTCGGTGTCCGGCAGCAGCACGGCGAACTCTTCGCCGCCGTAACGCACCGCCAGATCGGCCTTGCGCAGGCAGCAACTCTTCAACGCCCGCGCCACTTCGGCCAGGCAATGATCCCCGGCCACGTGGCCGTAGGTGTCGTTGTAGCGCTTGAAAAAATCGATATCGAGCATCACCAGACTCAACGGGCTCGCCTGTCGGGCGCCACGGCCGAATTCGACCTCCAGCGCCCGCTCGAACAGGCGACGGTTGGCCAGGCCGGTCAGGCTGTCGTGGGTCGCGATCAGCTCCAGGGCTTCCTGGGCCTGACGCAAATCGGCTTCGATCCTCTCGCCGTCGCGCACCTGATGAATGAACACCCAGCCAAACAACCCAACGCCCAGCACCACCAGGGCCACAATGACGCTGGATTGAAACGCCGTGGCATACCAATCCTTGAGAATCGCATCCCTGGATGACGCCGCCGACACCACCAGCGGATAGCTTTCCAACTGCCGGTAGCCATACAAGCGCACCGTGTCGTCGACCACTGAGCTGATCATCGCGTTGCCGGAAGTCGCCAGGGGCAGATGCTTCTGGAAAATCGTGCCGTTGGCCAAAGAGGTGCCGATTTGTGTTTCAACAAACGGCCGGCGCGCCAGCAACGTACCGTCGGTGAGCGCCAGAAACATCGAGCCATGGTCATCGATGTTGAAGCTTTTGAAGAACTGATCGAAGTACGCCATCTTGATGCCGGCCAGCAACACGCCCTGGAAGTTGCCGTCCTTGTCGTTGATGCGCTTGGTCACCGGGATGATCCACTCACCGTTCTCGCGACTGCGAATCGCCGGCCCTATGTGGGCCAGGGACGAGACGTTTTGCTGGTGGTATTTGAAGTATTCGCGATCCATCACCCCCGAGCCCCGGGGCAAGTCCTGAAACGAGGTCACGACCCACTGGCCCTGCTTGTCGAAGAGGAAAATCCCGTGCAACTGGCGCAGCGCTTGTACCCGCCGGGCGAAGGTTTTCTGCAAGCGCTGCTTCTGCTCGCCGTCGAACCCGTCCACCTGAATCCAGTCCACCAGGCTGGTCAGCACCAGATCGGCCTTGGTGAAAGTGTCTTCGGCCTGCTGCGCCATGGCCCGGGTCAGGTTCGACGAGGCGACTTCGGCCAACGCCAGGTCGTGACGGTGGGATTGCTCCAACTGCAGGTACAACAAGCCACACAGGCACAGGCACACCGCAGCGATAAAAAGCGCCGCCGCCTTAAGCAAAGGCAAACGCTTCAAGGCGCCGGGGGCGTGGGGCGAGTCGTAAAGAGGGATAGGCAAAAGCACTTCCTGGAGGGCACGGCGTGGGCGAAGGCCCAAAGCCCTTATTTTTTGTGAGCTTAGCCTACGGGGTCGTGAGGGGCCAACGGGAAAACCCGCTCTGCTAAGCTGAAAGGCTTCAGTTATTGCCCCTACCCGTTTGTCCAAGGAGGAAAAACATGACCACCCAGCCTCAACCGGCCGCCATCAATACCGCCGTCTTCGATCTCGGTAATGTACTTATCCGCTGGAACCCCCGAAACCTTTACAAAAAATTGTTCGGTGACGATGTAAAAGCCATGGAAACCTTCCTGGCCGAGGTCTGCCACACCGCCTGGAACGAACAACAGGACTAGGGCCGTAGCTGGCAGGAAGCCACCGAGGAAGCCATCGCCCGGCATCCGGGTCAGGAAACATTGATCCGCGCCTACCGCGAACGCTGGGAAGAAATGCTCGGCGGCGCCATCGAAGACACTGTAACTATCCTCGATGAACTGCATGCCAACGGTATCCGGCTGCTGGCGCTGACCAACTGGTCGGCGGAAACCTTCCCGATTGCCCTTGAGCGTTTTGAGTTCTTGCAGCGCTTCGAAGGGATTCTGGTGTCGGGGGTCGAAGGCGTGATCAAGCCTTCGCCGGAGATTTTCCGGTTGTTGGCGTCACGCTACGACGTGGACAGCGCGCGGGCGGTGTTTATTGATGACCACCGGCCCAACATCGAAGGGGCACAACGCATGGGGTTTCATGGCGTTCAGTTCTTCGATGCGGGGCAATTGCGCAAGGATTTAGTGGATCTGGGGTTGCCGGTGAAAGCAGGTTGAAATGAGGGGGGCCTCATTCGCGAGCAAGCCCGCTCCCACAGGTGAGCGCATTCCAATGTGCGGGCTTGCTCGCGAAGAGGCCCTCCTGAACACCGCAAACTTCAACCGGCCAACCTTCGCATCGCACTGTGCAAATGCGCCCGGGCACTCTGCGCATCGCCCACACGCATCTGCTCATAAGCCCGCTGGGCAATCGCATGAGGAACAGGCTTGAGCTCGCGCCGGGTCGCCATCGCCAACAACTGCACCTGCGCCGCCCGCTCCAGGTAATACAAATCGTCCCAGGCCTCGGCGATGGTCGGCCCGGCGACGATCACGCCATGATTTTTCAGGAACAGGATATCGGCCTCGCCCATCACACTGGCGATCCGGTCGCCCTCGGACTCATCGAGGGCCAGGCCGTTGTAATCCTCATCCACCGCCGTGCGCCCGTAAAACTTCAAAGCCGTTTGCCCCAGCCACAGCAGCGGTGGGCCCTGCAGCAAACACAACGCCGTGGCGTGAGGCATGTGGGTGTGAAACGCCACTTTCACCCTCGGCAGTTGCTTATGCAGCCGGGCATGAATGTAGAACGCCGTCGCCTCGGGCAGCCCATCGCCAGCCACGACATTGCCGTGGAAGTCGCAGACCAGCAGATTCTCAGCACGGACCTCGGCGAACGCATAGCCGTAAGGATTCACGAAAAACAAATCATCGCGCCCCGGCACCATGGCCGAAAAATGGTTGCAGATGCCCTCCTCCAACCCATGCAGCGCCGCCAGTTGAAAGCACGCGGCCAATTCCGTGCGGGCGACAGTGGCGGCTTCCGAGTCCAGATTCAGATCGGCGTACCGGGCCGGACGGGAGCTGCCTGTCAGGGTATGTGCCATAACGACGACTCCGATTTACCAGCCAAGGGAAGTGAACAGGGGCACGACTTGGTCCAGGGTGCTCAGGATGGCATCGGGCTGGTAATCCGGCAGTAATGGCCGGCCAGTGCCACGGTCGATCCAGACACAGCGAAACTGCATGTCCCGGGCAGCGGTGTGATCCAGCGTCGGGCTGGCGCAAATATGCACAACCTGGCCACGGCTGACACCGAGGTGCTCATGAGCGTAGTCAAACAACCGCGGATCGGGTTTGTAGGAGCCAGCCTGTTGCGCGGTGATCACCCGGTCGATATGCCCGCCGAGTTGCGCGACGTTGCCGGCGATGATGTCGTCATCGGTGTTGGACACGATGCACAGCTTGAAGCCCATGGCCTTCAGTCGGGCCAGCGTCTCGAGCACTTCAGGAAACGGCGGCATCCGAGGAATCGCCCCGGCCAGGCGCTGGCTGTCTTCGGGAAGGCTCGCCAACCCCAATTCTTCCAGGGCGAGTTGTAGTCCTTGGGTGCTCAATTGGCGAAACGAGCGATACGGCGGAATTTGTTCCAACCGATGTTCATGCCGGTCGTACACCGCGATCAGACGATCGACATCCACCGAGTGCTCGCCCTTGTCACGCAGAATCTCGGCGACCACGGCTTTCAGACCCTCATCCCACTGGATCAACGTACCGTAACAATCGAACGTCAGCCATTCGGGGCGCGGGGTGTGTTGGAGCCTCATGGGGAGATCCTCTGTGGGTGTGAGCTTCAGCTTATGAGCGCTTGGTGATAGTGTGAAATTAAATCTATACCGCCACATCAGTTGAAAAACGAATATCAAGGAGACCGCCGTGCTCGATCTTGAATTGCTCAGGAGTTTTGTCTGCGTAGTCGACGAAGGCAGCTTCACCCGCGCCGCCGAACGCGTGCACCGGACCCAGTCCACGGTCAGCCAGCAGTTGCGCAAACTCGAAGAGCTGATCGGGCATCCGCTGCTGATTCGCGACCGCACCGGGCAAAACGTCACAGTCACCGAACATGGCGAACGCCTGATCGGCTATGCCCGGCGCTTGCTGGCGCTGTCTTCGGAAGCGGTACAGGCCCTGGCCAGCGACGTCGATCTGCAGATCCTGCGCCTCGGCGTGCCGGAAGACTTCGACGC
>Ga0302169_10000427_pt1 | contig 13079 bp, 13 predicted proteins | sample I_Fen_N1_3_FD_193493 | JGI IMG/M metagenome (GOLD analysis project Ga0302169, IMG submission 193493) | Peat permafrost microbial communities from Stordalen Mire near Abisko, Sweden - I_Fen_N1_3 | ecosystem: Environmental > Terrestrial > Soil > Wetlands > Permafrost | place: Sweden: Abisko...
GCTCGCTGACCATCATCGCTACCGCGCTGGTTGAAACCGGCTCGAAGATGGATGAAGTGATCTACGAAGAGTTCAAGGGCACCGGCAACATGGAGCTGCCTCTGGACCGTCGCATCGCTGAGAAGCGCGTGTTCCCGGCCATCAACATCAACCGTTCCGGCACCCGCCGCGAAGAGTTGCTGACCGCCGACGACGAGCTGCAGCGCATGTGGATCCTGCGCAAGCTGCTGCATCCTATGGATGAAGTTGCCGCCATCGAGTTCTTGATCGACAAGCTGAAACAGACCAAGACCAACGATGAGTTCTTCCTGTCGATGAAACGCAAGTAAGTCGAGCGGGACCGCAAAAGCCGGGGAAACCCGGCTTTTTGCTATCTGATTATTGATCAACGGGCAGTTCGCTGTTCTGAACAGCTGGGTTCGGCGCTAAACTGCCTGCCCCGAACGCCACGGCCAAAACGAGGCTCACGCATGCAGTATCGCGACTTGCGCGACTTTATCAGCGGCCTGGAACAGCGCGGTGAACTCAAGCGCATCCAGGTTCCGGTGTCCCCAGTGCTGGAAATGACCGAGGTCTGCGATCGCACCCTGCGTGCCAAAGGTCCGGCCCTGTTGTTCGAAAACCCCACGGGGTATGACATTCCGGTGCTCGGCAACCTGTTCGGCACCCCCGAGCGCGTTGCCCTGGGCATGGGCGCGGAAGCCGTCAGCGAACTGCGGGAAATCGGCAAGTTGCTGGCTTTCCTTAAGGAGCCCGAGCCGCCCAAAGGCCTGAAAGACGCCTGGTCCAAGTTGCCGATCTTCCGCAAGATCATCGCCATGGCGCCCAAGGTGGGAAGGATGCGGTGTGCCAAGAGGTGGTTATCGAAGGCGACGACGTCGACCTGGCGATGCTGCCGGTACAGACCTGCTGGCCGGGCGATGTCGGCCCGCTGATCACTTGGGGCCTGACGGTCACCAAAGGTCCGAACAAGGACCGGCAGAACCTCGGCATCTATCGCCAGCAGGTGATCGGCCGTAACAAGGTGATCATGCGCTGGTTGAGCCATCGTGGCGGCGCGTTGGATTACCGCGAGTGGTGCGAGAAGAACCCGGGTCAGCCATTCCCGGTGGCCGTGGCCCTGGGCGCAGACCCTGCGACCATTCTCGGCGCCGTGACCCCAGTGCCGGACAGCCTTTCCGAGTATGCCTTCGCCGGCCTGCTGCGGGGCAACCGTACCGAGCTGGTGAAGTGCCGGGGTAATGACCTGCAAGTGCCGGCCACTGCCGAAATCATCCTTGAAGGGGTGATTCACCCGGGCGAAATGGCCGATGAAGGCCCTTACGGCGATCACACCGGTTACTACAACGAGGTCGACAGCTTCCCGGTGTTCACCGTGGAACGCATCACCCATCGCATCAAGCCGATCTACCACAGCACCTACACCGGCCGGCCGCCGGATGAGCCGGCCATTCTTGGCGTGGCGCTCAATGAAGTGTTCGTGCCGATCCTGCAGAAGCAGTTCCCGGAAATCACCGACTTCTACCTGCCGCCTGAAGGCTGCTCGTACCGCATGGCGGTGGTGACCATGAAGAAGCAGTACCCCGGCCATGCCAAGCGAGTGATGCTGGGCGTATGGTCGTTTTTACGACAATTCATGTACACCAAGTTCGTTATTGTCACAGACGACGATATCAACGCACGCGACTGGAACGACGTGATCTGGGCCATTACCACGCGCATGGACCCCAAGCGCGACACGGTAATGATCGATAACACGCCGATCGACTACCTGGATTTTGCCTCGCCGGTTTCCGGCCTGGGGTCGAAGATGGGCCTCGATGCCACGCATAAATGGCCCGGTGAAACCACTCGCGAGTGGGGCCGGGTGATCGTCAAGGATGAGGCGGTGACCCGCCGGATCGATGCCATCTGGAATCAGTTAGGAATAGATTGATGCGTGTAACCTTGCAGCCCTCCGGAGCCGTGCTTGAGACACTGCCCGGCGAGCGGATTCTCGATGCGGCGCGACGCCTGGGCTATGAGTGCCCGCAAAGCTGCCGCAATGGCAATTGCCATGTGTGCGGCGCCTTGTTGGTCGAAGGCAGCGTCCGCCAGGCCGGAGATGTGCGTGACCATGGCGAGTTCTACACTTGCATTGCAGAGCCGCTGGAAGACTGCATTGTGTTGTGGGATGGCGTGCTTGCCCTGGGAGAACTGCCGGTGCGCAGTCTGTCGTGTCAGGTCAGTGAGTGCGTGGAAGTTGGCGGCGATGTCTGGCGTGTGAGCCTGCGTGCGCCGGCCGGCAAGCCGCCGCGTTACCACGCCGGCCAGTACCTGATGCTGGAGCGGGAAAACGGCGAAAAATCGGCTTTTTCCCTGGCTTCGGCTCCCCATTCCGGGCGTGATATCGAACTGCATGTGCTGGTGCGCGAAAGCAGCGCCCAGAGCCTGATCGAACAACTGCAGCGCAACCGCGTCGTGCGGGTCGAGCTGCCGTTTGGCGATACTCACCTGGCAGAACTGCCCGATGGCCCGCTGGTGCTGATCGCTGCCGGTACCGGCATGGCGCAGATGCACAGCCTGATCGAGCATTGCCGGGCCAGCGGCTTCAAGCACCCGGTACACCTGTATTGGGGCGTACGCCGGCCTGAAGATTTCTACCGCATCGACGAATGGGCGCAGTGGCAGCAACTGCCCAATCTCTACCTGCACCAGGTCGTCAGCGACCTGTGCGGTTGGGAAGGGCGCTGCGGCATGTTGCACGAAGCGGTCTGTGAAGACATTACCGACTTGTCTGCGGTGTATGTCTACGCCAGCGGTTCGCCGGCGATGATTTATGCGACGCTCGACGCTCTGGTCAATGCGGGGATGGATGCGCACCAGATGCGCGCCGATGTCTTCGCTTATGCGCCTCGGCCCTGAGCCTCGGCCAGGCTCGGTAGGGCGTCAGGACTAGAAACGGACACCGGTGGTGATCATCGCGGCGTTGGCGCCCAACAGCACCAACTCCGCCGCCACCGGGCCGTAGTAAGTGCCCAGTGACGGAATGATCACCGGCGCTACGCCAAAGCGATTGAGGGGGATCTTGTTCTGGTATTTCCCGCTGTAGCCTTCCAGTAACCCCCCCGTCAGTTTCACGTACAGCGGATAGTTGGCACTTTGATAACGTTTACCGGCGTAGGCGTAATAGGAGCGCTGGCTGAACGAGTTGCGAAAAGTTGCCGCGCCATATACCCAGCCCGACGCTTCATTACGTTCCAGGCCCAACAAGTCCTGGTTGTTATTGTGATCGGGGTCGGGGGAAAAGTGCTTGGTGAAGACGCTGGTTTGCAGGTACCAGAAACCTTGATCTTTTGCCTGTGGGTCGCCGTCGGCCAGTGCGGCGCCGGATTGGGCCAGCAATAGCAGGGCGCAGAGTCGAAGTTTTTTCATGGGGGCCTCTTTAGGCGTGCGGTATATTCCTGGGGACGGCCAAGAGTGGCGGTGCTTCAGAGAAATGAAGGCACATCCTAGTCAAACATGAGGCTTATGCATATTTCATTCTGATATTTAAGACATTTCCTAAGTAGTATTAAGCTATATGCAAGTGGCCTGCGGCGCCCAGTTTGGCCATTGTTGCCAGGTAATTGAGTCATACGTCTTTAAGCACTTTTCGTTTTATTCTTATTGCGATATGTTTCATGGCGTTCATCTTGATTGCATCTTGTAATACTTGCGGGGCCGAACATCATCCGTTATGACCGCCATTGAATCTGCTTGTTTGAATCCTGCTTATCCTCCGCGGCTCGATCTGGGGCCGCAGCTGACTCACGAACAATTGCTCAGCTCGATGCAATCGACCATGGCTCGCCACAAGGGCGGACCGGTGTGGTTGTTTGCCTACGGCTCGCTGATCTGGCGCCCGGAATGCTCTGCCGTCGAGCGCATGCGCGGCCGGGTGCATGGCTACCATCGCGGTTTGTACCTGTGGTCCCACGAGCATCGCGGCACGCCGGAACTGCCCGGGCTGGTGTTTGGCCTGGATCGCGGCGGTTCTTGCAGTGGCTTTGCCTATCGCCTGCCACAGGAGCAACTGGATGCTTCGCTGTTTGCGTTGTGGCAGCGTGAGATGCCTTATCCGTCCTATCGCCCGCACTGGCTCAATTGCCGCCTCGAAGATGGCAGCCAGGTCCAGGCCTTGGGTTTTGTGCTGGAGCGGCACCTGCCCAGCTATGCCGGCAACCTGCCGGACCATGTGCTGAGCCAGGTGTTTGAAAGTGCCAGCGGGCGCTACGGCACCACGCGCGATTATGTCGAACAGACCGTGCTCGCCCTGCGCAGCCACGCGATGCCGGATCGCAACCTGGAAGCACGGCTCAAACGCTGCAAATCCGCAGCGTATTAAGCCCGGCGGGCCGAGCCTCAGCGCACCTGCACCACCACCTTGCCCACCGCCTTGCGCTGACCCAGATCGTCGATCGCCCGCGCGGCCTGGGTCAGTGGATAGACCTGTGACACCAGTGGCTTGAGCTTGCCCTCGGCGAACCAAGCGAACAATTGCTGGAAGTTCGCCGCGTTGTCCTGGGGCTGGCGCTGGGCGAACGAACCCCAGAACACCCCGACCACCGCCGCGCCCTTGAGCAGTGCCAGGTTTACCGGCAGCTCGGGGATGCGCCCGCTGGCGAAGCCCACCACCAGCAGGCGGCCGTTCCAGGCAATGGAGCGTATGGCCTGGTCGAACAGGTCGCCGCCCACCGGGTCGTAGATCACGTCGGCGCCGTTGCCGTCAGTCAGGCGCTTGATCTCGTCCTTGAGATTGCCTTCGCTGTAGTTGATCAGCTCATCGGCTCCGGCGGCCTTGGCCACCGCGAGTTTCTCCGCGCTGCTGGCGGCGGCAATCACCCGGGCGCCCATGGCCTTGCCGATTTCCACGGCTGCCAGTCCCACGCCGCCCGAGGCGCCGAGCACCAGCAGGGTTTCGCCTGGTTGCAGGTGGCCGCGCTGCTTGAGGGCGTGCATCGACGTGCCGTAGGTCATGCTGAAGGCGGCAGCGGTGTTGAAGTCCATGCTCGGCGGGATCGGCAACACGTTGTAGCCCGGCACCGCGACCTGCTCGGCAAAGCTGCCCCAGCCGGTCAGGGCCATGACCCGATTGCCGACCTTGAGGTGGCTGACTTTCTCCCCGACCGCGCTGACCACCCCGGCCGCCTCACCGCCCGGCGAAAACGGGAAGGGCGGCTTGAACTGGTATTTGCCCTTGATGATCAGGGTGTCCGGGAAGTTGACCCCGGCCGCGTGCACATCAAGCAGGACTTCGTTCTTTTTCGGCACAGGACTCGCGACGTCTTCCAGCACCAGCGTTTCGGCAGGGCCGAAGGCTTTGCACAGCACGGCTTTCATCAGGGCTATTCCTTTGGGAGTGATGGCCGATAAGTGTAGGTGTGTGAATAACCCGGTCAACGAGCATGGCCCGTCCTGATAGCCGCCCATAAGCTTTGTGCTTGGGCTCAGGCGTTGGCAGCTTTATGCTAGGCCGCAAACCGGATAAGGAGCGAACTGTGAAAGCGTGGATCATGTTGATGCTGGCCCTGTCTCTGCCCATGGCAGCCATGGCCGAAGAAGCCAAAGAAGCCAAAGAAGGTGAAGCACCGAAAGTCAGCTACATCAGCCTGAGCCCGCCGTTCGTGGGTAACTACGGCCTCGATGGCAGCCAGAAGCTCAAGGTCTACAAGGCCGACGTCGCCCTGCGGGTCACCGGTGAGGAAGCGGCCAAGGCGGTCAAGGCCAACGAGGCGTTGATCCGCAACCAGTTGGTGGCGCTGTTTGCCCAGCAGACCACCGAGACCATGAACAACGTCGAAGCCAAGGAAAAACTGCGCCAGGAAGCCCTGAAGCAGACCCAGCAGGTGATGAACGACGAAACCGGCAAACCGGTGGTGGAAGACCTGCTGTTCAACAACCTGATCATCCAGTAAGCAGCGGCACGGCATCTCGGATGAGGTGCCGCGCTTGCCTCCAGCGCCTGCACGTCGATTCCTGGGAGTACCCCGCCAGGCGCCGACGGGCCGGCGCTGTATCGTTTCAGGCGTCGGCTAAAACCCCGGTGGCTATGAGGCCAGGCTTTTGCGAAAGCGCGCCAGGGCAATCCCGAAGAACAGCAGGCCGATCGCCGCCAGAGCCAACAGGTCCGGCCAGACTACGCTGACCCCAGCATCGCGAAACAGGATCGCGGCGCTCAGGCTGACGAAATGCGTCGACGGCGAGCCCTGCATCACCCATTGCAGCCACTGCGGCATGCTGTCCAACGGCGTGCTGCCACCCGAGAGCAGCAACATTGGGATGATCACTGGAATCGCCAGCAGGCCGAACTGCGGTGTCGAACGAGCCAGGGTCGCCAGGAAAATCCCCAGGGCGGTGCTGGCGAACAGGTACAGCGCGGTCACCAGCAAAAACAAGGTCATCGAGCCCGCCAGCGGCACCCCCAGGGCACCCTTGACGATCACCTCCAACGAGATCCAGGTGCAGAGCACCACCACCAGCATATTGCTCCAGATTTTGGCCAGCATGATTTCCAGTGCCGTCAGCGGCAGCACCAGCAAGTGGTCCAGGGTGCCGTGCTCGCGTTCGCGCAGCAGGGCGGTGCCAGTGAGGACGATGGCGAGGATGGTGATGTTATTGACGATTTGGATCACCGCCAGGAACCAGCCCCCTTCCAGGTTGGTGTTGAACAGTGCGCGGGTGGTCAGCAGGGCGGGAGCCTTGCTGGACGCGTCGTTCTGGCCGCTGTAGGTCAGCAGTTCGCGCTGGAAAATCCGGCCGATGTAGCCGGCGCCCATGAACGCCTGGCTCATGGCGGTGGCGTCGACGTTGACCTGCACCGCGGGCTCGCGCCCAGCCAGCAAATCGCTTTGGAAATTGGCCGGCACGTTGATCACGAAGGTGTACTGGCCGCTGTCCATGACCTGGTCCAACTGATCGTAGGGCAGCGCCACCGCACTCTGAAATTCGGGCGGCTGCAGGGCTTCGGCCAATTGTCGGGAGAGGTGGCTGTGATCCTCGTCCACCAGGGCCACGCTGGCGTTGTGCACGCCGATGACCGAGCCGGCCGCCGGCATGTAGATCGCCACCGTGAAGGCGTACAGCAGGAACAACAGCAGCACGCTGTCGTGGCGCAGGCTGGTGAGCTCCTTGAGGCCCAGGCGCAGGATGTGGGTGAGCTGGTGCATCAGACCTCCTGCTTTTTCAGCATCGCCAGGCTGAGCCCGGTGAAGCCGAGGAAGAACCCGAACAGCGCCAGGCACTGCGGCCAGAGCTGGCGCAGGTCCAGGGCTTTGGTGAAGGTGCCGACGGCGATGTCGAGGAAGTAGCCGGCCGGGAACATCTGCCCCATAAAGGCAGCCGCGCCTTCAAGGGACGAGCGCGGCACGATCAACCCGGAGAACTGGATCGTCGGCAGGCTGGTGATGATCATGGTGCCGAGAATCGCCGCGATCTGGGTCCGGGTGAACGCCGAGATCAGCAGGCCCATGCTGGTGGTGGCCAGCACATAAAGCAGGCCGCCGAAGGCCAGGGTCAGGCCGCTGCCCTTGAAGGGCACGCCAAACAGCCAGCGATTCATCGCCACCAGCAGGCCGAGGTTGATCAGGCTGACCGCCAGGTACGGCGCCTGTTTGCCCAGGAGAAACTCCAGGCGCGTCAAGGGCGTGGCGTAGAAGTTGGTGATCGAGCCCAATTCCTTCTCGCGGACAATCCCCAGTGCCGTTAGCATCGCCGGGATAAACGCGAGGATCAGCGCCATCACCCCGGGGCCGATGGCATTCACGCTGACCACGTCCTGGTTGTAGCGAAAGCGCGTTTCCAGCCGCGCCGCCGGGCGCGGGTTATAGGCCGGGCTGCTTTGCTCGGCCAGTTGTACCAGGTTGGCCTGGTGCACGGCCTCGACATAGTTGCGACTGGTTTCGGCGCGAAACGGCATGCCGCCATCCAGCCAGGCCGCTACCGCCGGTTGGCGCCCGGCGTACAGGTCGCGGCCGAAGCCGGGGGGGATTTCCAGTGCCAGCTTGATTTCCGAGCGCTGCAGGCGTCGGTGCAGCTCGGCCGAATCGCGGATCGGTGGCTGTTCCTGAAAGTACCGCGAGCTGCGAAACGCCTCCAGGTAGGCGCGGCTTTGCGGCGTCTGGTCCTGGTCGTAGACGGCAAAAGCGAGCTTCTCCACATCCAGGGAAATGCCGTAGCCGAAGATCACCATCATGAAAATCGCCCCCAGCAGGGCAAAGCCCAGGCGTACCTTGTCGCGCAGCAGCTCCTTGCCCTCGCGGGTGGCCACGGCCAACAGGCGGGCGAGGCTGAAACCGGGTTTGCTCGGCGGTACGCTGCTCGGGGCCTGGGTGGCTTCTGCTGCAGGGGCTGGTGCCGGTGCGGCGTCGGCGGCGCCTTGGGCCTGCTCCAGGCAGGTCACGAAGGCCGCTTCCAGGGTGTCGCCGGCGAACTGCTGTTGCAGTGCGGCAGGGGTGTCGCAGGCCAGCACCTTGCCGGCGTGCATCAGGGAGATGCGGTCGCAGCGCTGGGCTTCGTTCATGAAGTGGGTGGACAGGAAAATCGTCACCCCCTGTTCACGCGACAACTCGATCAGCAGGCGCCAGAAATCATCGCGCGCTGCCGGGTCGACGCCCGAGGTCGGTTCGTCGAGGATCAGCACTTCCGGGCGATGCAGCACCGCTACCGCCAGCGACAGGCGTTGGCGCAGACCCAGGGGCAGGGCGCCGGACTGCTGCTCGGCGATGGCGCCGAGGTCGAAACGCTGGATCAGCTCTTCAATACGCGGCGCGCTTTCGCTGGCCGGCAGGTCGAACAGCCGGGCGTGCAGCACCAGGTTCTGGCGCACGCTGAGTTCGCCGTACAGCGAGAAGCTCTGGGACATGAAGCCCACGCGCTTGCGGGTTGCCAGGTCTTTGGCGTTGACCGGGTTGCCCAGCAGTTTGGCGCTGCCTTCGGTGGCCGGCATCAGCCCGGTCAGGACTTTCATGGTGGTGGTCTTGCCACAGCCGTTGGAGCCGAGGAAGCCAAAAATCTCGCCGCGGCCGATGGCGAAGCTGACTTTATTCACCGCTGTGAAGTCGCCGAAACGCAGGGTCAGCTCGTGGGCTTCGATGGCAATGTCGTGGTTGTCGCCGGCGCGCGGCGGGATCACCAGCGGCTCATTGTTATGACCACTGTCGCCCTGAAAATGGGTAAAGGCTTCGTCGAGCTTGCCGCTGGGAGTTGCCGCCGCCAGCTCGCGGCTCAGGCCCTGGGCGATCAGCTTGCCGCGATCGAGCATCAGGCAGTGTTCGAACTGTTCGGCTTCTTCCATATACGCCGTGGCGACCAGCAGGGTCAGTTGCGGCCGCTGGCTGCGCACGTCTTCCACCAACTCCCAGAAGCGCCGGCGGGACAAGGGGTCGACGCCGGTGGTCGGCTCATCGAGGATCAGCAGGTCCGGCTCGTGGATCAAGGCGCAGCACAGCCCGAGCTTCTGTTTCATGCCGCCGGACAACTTGCCCGCCGGCCGCTCGGCGAAGCGCAGCAGGTCGGTGGCCAGTAGCAGGCCATGCATGCGCTGCTCGCATTCGGCTTTCGACAGGCCGAACAGGGTGGCGAAGAAGCGGATGTTTTCGCTGATCGACAGTTCGGGGTACAGGTTGCCGCCCAGGCCCTGGGGCATGAAGGCGATCCGTGGGTACAGGCTGTTGCGGTGCCGGCGTTGCTCGATGGGGCCGCCCAGTACTTCGAGCTGGCCCTGTTGCAGTTTTTTGACCCCTGCGATCAGGCCCAGCAGGCTCGACTTGCCGGCGCCGTCCGGTCCGATCAGCCCGCAGCGGGTGCCCGCCGGTAGGCTGAAGGCGATGTCGATCAGGGCCTGCTGTTGCCCATAGCGATGGTTGATCCCCGTGGCTTGCAGCGCCAGGGCGGTCATTGCAGGTTAGCCGGCCAGTCCACGGTCGCGGTGCGCACATAGCCGGCGCCGGGCATGCCCGGCTTGGCCTGGGGCACGGCACTCGGTTCGGTCAGCCGCAGCTTGACCCGGAACACCAGCTTCTGCCGCTCGTCGCGGGTTTCGACCTCTTTCGGGGTGAACTGGGATTTGGCCGCGACAAAGGTGATTTTCGCCGGCAACGGCTGATCGGGAAGGGCGTCGAGCAGGATCCGCGCGTCCGAGCCAACGGTCAGGCGGCCGGTGACCGAGGCGGGCAGGTAGAGGTTCATGTACTGATCATTGGGATCGATCAGCAGCAGTACCCGGCCGCCGGCCCCGAGGACTTCGCCCGGTTCGGCCAGGCGCAGTTGGATGATGCCGTCGATGGGCGCGCGCAGGCTGCTGTCGTCGATCTCGCTGGTGAGTTGGGCAACCTGGGCCTGGGCGGCGCCGATGGCGGCCTGGACCGCAGCAACCTGGGCCCTGGCGGCCAGCACGGCAGCGTTCCCGGTGTTCAGGCGGGCCTGTTGCTGGTCGATGATCTGCTGGCTGGCAAAGCCGCGCTTGAACAGCTCTTGGGAGCGCCTGAATTCCTGGTTGGACAGCAGCAACTCGCTCTGGCGCAGTTGCACGTTGGCTTCGGCGGCGGCGAAGTTTTCCCGCGCCCGTATCACTTCCGCTTCCGCCTGGGTGCGCTGGGCCTCCAGGGTGCGGGTGTCCATGCGTGCGAGGAGTTGGCCTTGCAGGACCTTGTCGCCTTCGTTGACCCGCACTTCGGCCAGGCGCCCGGGAATCTTGCTGGCGATCTGCACTTCCGTGGCTTCGAGCCGGCCGTTGCCCATGCTCAGGCCTTCGGGCAGGCGGTCACTGAGGGACTTCCAGTAACCAAAGCCGCCAGCGGCAAGTAGCAGGACCAACAAAGAAATGGCGAAAAGGCGGGAAGAACGGTGGTTCGTCGACATATCTGCATCCTGCGGCTTATAGCGTCCAAGTCTGACGGTACACGCCGTTAGGCGACTTGATGCCCGTCAAATGAAAGCCGTAAGCCTAAACCTATTGGGCAGACGATGCATGATTGTGAGAGGTGACTGCCGGGTTCTCGCTGTAGAACCCCCAGGCACCGGCCGCGACCGTTGCGTGGCGCGGCTTGCGGTGGATCAGCGCAGGGCCAGGACCGCGGCCCATTGCTCGGCGCTCACTGGCATCACCGAGAGGCGGCTGCCTTTTTGTACCAGCGGCATTTCGTCCAGGGCGGCTTGTTGTTTCAAGTAGTCCAGGCGCAACACCTTGGCGAAAGTCTCGACAGGGGCAACGGTGATTGCGCTCCAGGCATTTTTTTCAGGCGTGGCCTTGGCGTCGAAGTAGGGGCTTTGTGGGTCCAGGGCCGTCGGGTCCGGGTAGGCGGCCTCGATAATCCGCCCGATGCCGGCAATCCCTGGCTCCGGGCAGCTGGAGTGATAGAAGAAGAATGAGTCACCCACCGCCATGGCCCGCAGGAAGTTGCGTGCCTGGTAGTTGCGCACCCCGTCCCAACGGGCTTCGCCGAGCTGTTCCAGGCCCTTGATCGAGAGTTCTTCGGGCTCGGACTTCATCAGCCAATAGGCCATTTTTTGCGCTCCTCGAGGGCTGTGGGCAAGTTGTCTGGCCATTTTATGACAAACCGACAGTCGGTTGACGTCAGCATTTGCGTGTCGGTTCACGTTATCGCAGAATGCCGTGATTTTAAGCTTGACGCTGCTGCACGGACTATTACGCAAGCCGTTGCTGTCATCGTGTGTGATAGGCCTTAGGGGGGCAATCGATGAAACGCAAACCGGATTTACTATGGATTTTGGTCATTTTGTTCGGTTTGGGCGTGGTGACCACTGGCTATGCGCAGAGCCTGTGGGCCAGTAAAACCGATGCTCCGATCGAGCTCGCGCAACAGCAGCAACCCTTCAAGCGTTGATCCCGCCTCAGGCGCTGCTGCCTTCACGTGGCGCCTGCTCCGCAAAATACCACCGCCCATCTGTCACCGTAGCCCGCAACGGCACATCCCAGCTCGCCTGATTCAGTCGCTCGACCTTTTGACACTCATGGGCCAGGCCCAATAGCGTCGGCTTGCGCCAATTCTGGCGCCGGGCCAGGTATGCCAGGCTGCGGTCATAGAAGCCGCCGCCCATCCCCAGGCGACCACCCAGGTCGTCGAAACCGACCAGCGGCAATAGCACCAGGTCCAGGGCCCAGACCTTGCGCTGGCGCGCGACATTGACCCGTGGTTCAAGAATCCGAAAGCGATTGGGCCGCAGTTTTTCCCCCGGGCGCACCCGCTGGAACACCATCTTGGTCCGTGGCCAGGCGCTGAGTACCGGCAGATAGGTGGCCTTGCCCCGGCGCTGGGCGGCGCGCAGCAGCAGGCGCGGGTCGATTTCACCGTCGGTGGGCAGGTACAGGGAGATATGCCGCGCCCGGCGAAACAGCGGGTTTTGCGCCAGTTGTCGATACAGCCCACGTGCGGCCTGGCGCTGCTCGCTAGGGCTGAGGGCCCGCCGCGCGCGGCGCAGCAGGCGACGAAGTTGCGGGCGGGAGAGGGGGGCGTCAGACATGATTCAGGCCATGGGAGCTGGGAGCGGATGGCCCAGCCTACCGCTAAACGCCCGCCGCCAGAAACAACAATGCCAGCACGATGGCTGGCATTGGTTTGCAATTCAGGCTCCCCGGAAGAACCGCTGTCGACTTAGCCCTTGAACCCGAAAGTTCAAGGTGGAAGATGCAGTAGGCTTTAAGGCTTTCCGTCTAGCGGACATGCACACCAGCCCAACGTGCAACCTCCAGGGTAGTGCGAATCGGCTCAGGGACATCGTCAACTGGCAAGCACCCCAGGGAGTGGCGCGAGTATAACGCAACCGCCTTCAGGAATCAGCTTTGGGTTGTACCGGATCGGTCGCCAGGACCAGGTCGACGCGCTCCAGCAGGTCGCGGACTTGCTCGCGGGTCGAACCGCTGGCCTGTACGTCGGGGCGCTCCTGTTTGTGCAGCAAATCGTGGGTAATGTTGAGGGCGGCCATGACGGCGATGCGATCGGCGCCTATGACTTTGCCACTGCTGCGAATCTCGCGCATCTTGCCATCCAGGTAACGGGCGGCACTCACCAGGTTGCTGCGCTCTTCCTGGGGGCAGATGA
>Ga0302169_10000428_pt1 | contig 13068 bp, 12 predicted proteins | sample I_Fen_N1_3_FD_193493 | JGI IMG/M metagenome (GOLD analysis project Ga0302169, IMG submission 193493) | Peat permafrost microbial communities from Stordalen Mire near Abisko, Sweden - I_Fen_N1_3 | ecosystem: Environmental > Terrestrial > Soil > Wetlands > Permafrost | place: Sweden: Abisko...
GCATCTGATGTAACGCTGCATCAAGTACGGCCCTCTTTATCCCTATCTGTAGAAGAATAGAATTGACTCATCGAAACACCACGGAGAAGAAACCATGAAGACTTTGTTAAGCGTCCTGTTGGCCCTGACCACGACCGCCGTCATGGCCGGTGAAGGCAACCCGGCCACAACACCTCCATCCCTGGATATCGCAAAGGTCATCTCGGTCACCGATACCTCGACTGCCTGCGACGTCGTACCGGCGACCATGGTCTACATCGACCATCAGGGTGAAACCCACCAGTTGACCTACAACGTGATGGGCAGTTGCTCGGGCGTGTGAGAGACCGCAAAGGCACCTCGTTCACGCCGCTATCCGGGTGGCCTGCAGGGCCAACTCGTGCAAATCGGCCAACCGCTGCATGACGCGTTCGACCACTTCCAGCCTGGCCACCGCGCCACTGCGTAACTCCCCCATCGACTGCAACGCGACCTCGGCCTTGTCCAAGCCCAAACGCGTCGAATCGGTCAGTTGTTCAAGACCCTGACGGGCATCCTGTGCCGACTTCTCCAGGCCCGTGGCAATCTGCCGGATCTGCGCACTGGAGTCCGCGGCCTGGCGCGACAGATTGCGCACCTCGTCCGCCACCACGGCAAAGCCCCGACCATGATCACCGGCCCGCGCGGCTTCGATCGCGGCGTTGAGCGCCAGCAGGTTGGTCTGCCGGGCGATGTCCTGGATGCTGCCGACAATCGCACCGATGCGTACCGACTGGCTGCCCAGCTCATCGAACACCTGATCCAGGCGCTGCAGGTACTGATCAAGATCCCCCAGCACGGCAGCCGAAGACTGCATGCTCACGGCGCTTGCCTGTACCCGCTCGCCCGCGCCACGCGCCAGCTGGTTGGCAAAGCGCATGTCTTCTTCAGTCTGCTGCACCACTTGAGTCAAGTGTTCAAGTGCCACCTTTACCTCGGCGCCCGGCCAGGCCTGCTCGACCACCGGCAACGACGGTAGCGGGACCGGTGCACTGGACACCACGGGATCCGGCTCCCGCTCCACGAGCACCTCGACCACGCGCACCGGCTGACGGTGATAAAGCACCGCCGCCGCCAGCAGTAACAGGTCGATGACGCCGGCATACATCAGGTGCATGCCGTTGCCGACAGCGAGCAGCACCACTGCGCCGCCGGCTGTAATCAGGGCCAGTCGTGCCCAGGCTTTATTGCTCATACTCGCCCCCAGTTCGCTCACAGCAACGTCCAGGTGTAGCTCAGGATCAGTCGGTTCTCGTCGATATCGGTGCGGTAATTGGAGCGCGCCATGGCATTGCGCACCCGGATCCCAAGCCCCGCGAAGGTGCCGCTCTGCACGACGTAACCGAGGTCCAGGTCGCGTTCGCGGTCCTTGCCTTCAAAGCCTTTGCCGGTGTTGACGTTGTTGCCGGTGATGTAGCGCACGGTGCTGGTCAGGCCCGGCACGCCGAGGGCGGCAAAGTCGTAGTCGTAGCGCGCCTGCCAGGAGCGCTCGTCGGTGGAGGCGAATTCATAGGTCGGCACTTCGTTACCCAGCGGCGAGATGTTGGCAAATACCCGAGGGAACGCGCTTTCACCAAACATGCCCTGGTAGCCGACGTAGAAGGTATGGCCGCCGTACTTGGCCGACAGCAGGGAGAAGAACGCCTGGTTGTCGATATTGCCCAACAGCTTCTTGCCATCCTCCCTGGCATCGAAATAGCCCAGGTTCGCGCCCAGGGTCCAACTGCCCAAGGGCTGGCTGTGTTTCAGGCCCAGGAAGCCTTGATGGTAGATGTCTTCCAGTTGCCCGTACCAGGCACTGACGCTGGTGTGTTTGTCGTTGAAGGCGTAATCGCCGCCACCATAGTTGAACGCGTCACTGCTGGCCTGGCGCTGAGGCACGTAGCTGAGCATCGCTTGCATCTTCTCGTCGCCGGCCTCGTTGCGCAGGTGAGTGGAAGTCAGATGACCGCCTTGCAACGTCAGGCCATTGATCTCGCCGGACGTGATGCTCGCCCCCTGGTAGCTTGGCGGCAGCAGGCGGATGTCACTGAAAACCAGCACCGGCAAGTTCGGTTGCAGCTCGCCAACGCGCAGTTCGGTTTTCGAGTAACGCAGCTTCAACGTGCCTTCCACGCGGCTGTAGTCATCGGCCGCGCGACCATCGCTTTGCACCGGTAACAGGCCGGTGTTGACCCGGTCCGGGCTGCTGTCGAGCTTGAGCCCGAGCAGGCCGATGACATCGACGCCAACGCCGATCGTCCCTTGGGTGTAACCGGACTTGGCGTTGAAGATAAAGCCCTGGGCCCACTCCTCGGCCTTCGACTGCTTGTTAGCGCCGACAATGTCCGAGTAGTCCCGGCTGAAGTAGTAATTGCGTGCCTGCAAGGTGGCGGTGGCGTCCTCGATAAAACCGCCCTCGGCGGCCATCAACTGGCTGGAACAACCCAAGGCGACAGCCGTGGACAAAAGCGTACGAGTTGCATGAATGGTTGACTTCATCGATGTGCTCTTATTGTTGTTATGAATAGGTAAGGCGTGGCGGATACAGGTCAGCGCGCCACCTCCCGGGCGCTGCTGGAGGTGGCATGGGGCGGCCGCCGCGCACCCGACAGCAGGTGCGCGGCCATGCCGAAAATCAGCCCCCAGAACGCGGCGGACAAGCCGAACAGCGACATGCCCGAGGCGGTGGTGAGGAACGTCACCAGCGCCGCTTCGCGGTCATGGGGTACGGCCATGGCATTGGCCAGGGCGCCGGCAATGGCAGCGAACAGGGCCAGGCCCGCCAGGGCGGCGATCAGTTCTTTGGGGAAAGCGGCAAACAACGACACCAGGGTCGCACCAAAGATGCCCAGTACCAGGTAACAGAGACCGCCGACCACACCGGCGACATAGCGTTTGCCCGGGTCTTCGTGGGCCTCGCGGCCAGTGCAGATGGCGGCAGTGATCGCCGCCAGGTTGAGGCCATGGCAACCAAACGGCGCCAACAGCGCCGTGCCCAGCGCGCTGCAGGCGATGATCGGGCTGGCCGGCGTGGCGTAACCCGAGGCGCGCAACACGGCCATGCCCGGCACGAACTGCCCGGTCAGCGCCACCATCACCAGTGGCAAGGCGACGTTCAAGGTTGCACTCAGGCTGAACTGCGGGGTGACCCAAACCGGCGTCGCCAGGCCGATCACCAGGGCTTCGCGGTGCAATTGGCCGGTGAGTATGGCGATGGCACAGCCCACCACCAGTACCGCCATCACCGCGTAACGCGGCAGCAGCCGTTTGCACACCAGGTAGGTGACGAACATGGCCAGCACCAACCCGGGCTGACCTTGCAATGACACGAACAGGCCAGTGCCGAAACGCAACAGAATCCCCGCCAGCATGGCCGCTGCGATGGCGCCGGGCAGCTTGCTGATAACGCGGTCGAAGGCGCCCGAGATGCCGACCAGAAAGATAATCAGACTGCTCAGCAGATAGGCACCGACGGCCTCGTTCATCGAGATGCCCGGCAGCAACGCCACCAGCAGGGCCGAGCCGGGTGCCGACCAGGCAATGATGATCGGCACGCGGTAGCGCAGGCTCAGGCCGATGCCCAGCAGCGCACTGCCAATGGAGATCGCCCAGACCCAGGACGACAACAGCTCGCGAGACAGATGCGCGGCGTCCGCCGCCTGGAAAATGATCACCAGTGGGCCCGCATACGAGATCACCGTGGCAATAAAGCCCGCCACCGCAGCGGACAGCGAAAAGTCACGCATCAAGCCTTTCATCAAACAGCTCCTTGCGCACTCAAGCCTTGGCCGTGGACAGTGGCGCGGTCACCCTGGAGGCGTTTCGCTCGCTGCTGATGGCATACAGGGTCATGGCGAGGGCGGCCACCGCACCCGGCAGGGCGAACGCCATGAAGTTGAGTTGCAGCGGCAAACTGATTCCCAGCAACGCACCGCCTAACAAAGGGCCGACAATGGCGCCGTTACGGCCGATTCCCGACGCCCAGCCAAGCCCCGTGGAACGAATGGCCATGGAATAGAACTGCGCGGCACAGGCATACAGCAGGATTTGCGAACCGATGGTGGTGGCGCCGGCGATCGCGATCAGCAGGTACAACACAGGGGTCGGGCTTTTGAATCCGAGCAAGGTGATCGACACCGCGGCAATGGCGAAGAACACCGCCAGCACCCTTGGAAGGTTGAGCTTGTCGCCCAATACGCCACCGCCCACCGCACCGAAAATCGCGCCGAAGTTCAACACCAGCAGGAAGGACAAGCTTGAGCCCAGGCTGTAACCGGCGTTGGCCATGAGTTTCGGCAGCCAGGAACTCAGGGCGTAGACCATCAACAGGCAGCAGAAAAACGCCAGCCAGAGCATCAGCGTGCGCATGGCGCGGCCTTCGCGGAACAGCTGCAGTACCGGCGTGCCGGTGCCCTTCACTTCCGCCATGTGCAGGGTATCGCTGGCCTGGGCAACATAGGCCGGGTCAACGCGTTGCAAGACAGCACGCGCTTGCTCGTTGCGGCCTTGACGCAACATGAACCCCACCGACTCAGGCAGGAAGTACATGATCAGCGGCAACAGCAGCAAAGGCAGCCCCGCTACATAGAACACCGCCTGCCAACCGAAGCTTGGAATCAGCACGATCCCCAGGCCCGCCGAGAGCATGCCGCCCACCGAATAACCGCTGAACATGATGGCGACCAAGGTGCTGCGAATTTTCTTCGGCGCGTACTCGTTCATCAGCGCCACCACGTTGGGCATGACGCCGCCGATGCCAAGGCCGGCAATGAACCGGCAGATGCCAAAGGTCGTGGGACTCGTGGCAAAGCCATTGAGCACGGTGAAGCCGCTGAAGAGCATCACGCAAAGGGTGATGGTTTTCTTGCGCCCGATCTTGTCGGACAGCGGGCCGAAAAACAGCGCACCGAACATCATGCCAAACAGCGCATAACTGCCCAGCGCCCCGGCCTCCAACGGGCTCAGCCCCCACTCTTTCATCAGCGTCGGCAAGACCACCCCGTAGATCACCAGGTCGTAGCCGTCGAAGATGATGATCAGGGCGCACCAGAACAACACCATCCAGTGAAAGCGGTTGAAGCGTGCGTTGTCGATAACCTCGTGTACATCGATTTTTCGCATGGCATGGGTCTCTTGTTGTTATTTTTTATTGTTCGTTTGGGCGTTTCAGCGTGCTGCCGTGAGCGGTGCAGGCAAGGGTCCACCAATGGCGGCCGCATTGTTACGCGTCATGCACAGCACTGTTACGCGGGATGCAAATGGAGGGTATTGAGACCGGCACAGTGGCAATATCCGCTTTGCGCATATCGCTATCCGTTTTGTGCAGAGGGGTGATATCGGCGCGTTGCCATGACCCACGAGCGATTTGTCAGGGGCTCACTCAGGCCTCGTTGATTTAGCTCAATGTCTTCGCCCTGCTCAGGCGTAAAAAAGAACCGGGTTCTGGCGACCTGTAATGGGGTACGGGCAGTGCCGAAACAGTCCAGGTCCAGCAGGAAAAAGGCACCGGCTCAGTGGATGACATCGTCCTGAGAAACCTGCCTTGTCGACCCCCCTTGGTGCGGACCTCCACGCATCCGTCATCACCGGAGAATCGCCATGCTGGCAGTCACCTTGATCAACACGCTGGTGGTCATCGTCGTCGTGGTGATCCACTACGAATGCCTGTTACGCCTGAATGACTGGCTTCCGCGACTCAAGCTTTGGAGCCGCTTCAGGATTGTCGTCGGGGTGTTCGGCGCACTGGTGGCTCACGCGCTGGAAGTCTGGTGCTTTGCGCTGGTCTATTACCTGATGGTGCGCTCCGGCGACTGGGGCGGTCTGACGGGCAACTTCGATGGTTCGCTGCTGGACTGTGTTTATTTTTCCTTCACGACCTACACGACGATCGGTTTCGGCGATATCTCACCCGTGGGCAATCTCAAGTACCTGACCGGCCTGCAAGCGTTGACCGGCCTGGTGCTCATCACCTGGACGGCCTCGTTTCTTTTTCTCGAAATGCAGAAATACTGGAAGAGCAAATAGCGAAGGGGCGGACGTTGCCCCTCGCTATCACAGCCCTGCCCCCCTCTGGACCTCAACCAACGGCCACAGGCGTCCACTGCCAATTCAGCACCTCGGGCATGTCTTGCCCGTGTTCGATCAGGTAGAGCTTGTGTTTTTCCATCGTCGACCAGTACCGCGACCGCGCGTTTTGCAGTTGATCATGCAAGCGGGGTACTCGCTCGATGACGTCCAGTGCCAGTTGATAACGATCCAGGTTATTGATCACGGCCATGTCGAACGGCGTCGTGGTCGCGCCCTCCTCCTTAAAGCCGCGGACGTGAAAATTGTCATGATTGGTGCGTTTGTACAGCAGGCGGTGGATCAGCGCGGGATAGCCGTGGAAGGCAAAAATCACCGGTTTATCGACAGTGAACAGCTCATCGAACGCCGTGTCAGGCAAACCATGGGGGTGCTGGAAGGACGGCTGCAGCACCATCAAGTCGACCACATTGATGACCCTGACGCGCAAATCAGGCACGTACTCGCGCAACAAAGTGACCGCCGCCAGGGTTTCCAGGGTCGGCACATCACCGGCGCAGGCCATCACCACGTCCGGGTCCTGATCATCCCGGCATGCCCAGTCCCAACGACCGATGCCCGCCAGGCAATGTCGGATGGCGGCATCAATATCCAGCCACTGCCACTCCGGTTGTTTGCCGGCGACGATGACGTTGATGTAGTTGCGACTTTTCAGGCAGTGGTCCGTCACCGACAACAGGCAATTGGCATCGGGCGGCAAGTAGATCCGCACCACGTCTGACTTTTTATTCGCCACCAGATCGATGAACCCCGGATCCTGATGGGAGAAGCCATTATGGTCCTGACGCCAGACATGGGACGTCAGCAAAAAATTGAGCGAAGCAACCGGCTTGCGCCACGGCACCTCGGCGGCGGTTTTCAGCCATTTGGCGTGCTGATTGACCATCGAATCGACGATATGGATGAACGCCTCGTAACAGGACAGCAGGCCATGGCGCCCCGTCAGCAAATAGCCTTCGAGCCAACCCTCGCACACCTGTTCGCTGAGGATCTCCATCACCCGGCCATCGACTGACAGGTTCACATCGTCGGGCTCCAGCGGCTCCATCCATGCCTTGGCGCTGACCTCGTAGACCGCATCCAGCCGGTTCGACGCCGTTTCGTCCGGACCGAACAGACGGAAGTTATTCGAGGCCAGATTGTTTTTCATCACGTCGCGCAAAAACGTACCCAGTACCCGTGTGGCCTCGGCGCGCAGGCTGCCGGGAACCTCGAGCTTCACTGCATAGTCGCTGAACGACGGCAGGTCCAGGGCGCGCAACAGCCCGCCACCGTTGGCGTGGGGATTGGCACTCATGCGCCGATGCCCGGTCGGTGCCAGCGCGGCGATTTCGGGCAGCAAGGCGCCATTGGCATCAAACAGCTCGCCGGGACGGTAGCTGTTGAGCCACTCCTCCAGCTGCTGTAGATGAACGGGCTGCTGAAAATCGGCCAGGGGCACCTGATGGGCGCGCCAGGTCCCTTCGACACGATGGCCATCGACGAATGTCGGGCCGGTCCAGCCTTTAGGGGTGCGCAACACCAACATGGGCCAAAGCGGCCGCTCCAACCCGCCGGACTGTCGGGACTGGCGCGCGTCGCGCTGAATCTCGCGGATTTTCAGCACCATCGTATCCAGCGTCCGGGCCAGGGCCTGATGCACCTGTGCCGGATCATCGCCTTCAACGAAATAGGGATCGTAGCCATAGCCATACATCAGGGCCGACAACTCATCCTCACTGATTCTGGAGAGCACCGTCGGGTTGGCGATCTTGTAGCCATTGAGGTGCAGGATGGGCAACACCGCGCCGTCACGCCTCGGGTTGAGGAACTTGTTGGAATGCCAACTGGCCGCCAGCGTACCCGTTTCGGCCTCGCCGTCACCGATCACGCAGGCGACGATCAGGTCCGGGTTATCAAACGCGGCACCATAGGCATGCGCCAGGCTATAGCCGAGTTCGCCGCCTTCATGGATCGAGCCCGGAATCTGCGCCGACACATGGCTGGAGATCCCGTATGGCCAGGAAAACTGTCGAAAAAGGCGCAGCAGGCCGTTGGCATTGCGCTCAACCGAGGGGTAAAGCTCGGTGTAGGTGCCTTCGAGGTAGGTCTGCGCCACCACCGCTGGCCCGCCATGGCCGGGGCCGGCGACAAAGAGCACCGTGAGGTCATACTGATTGATCAGCCGGTTAAGGTGCGTGTAGATCAGGTTGAGTCCCGGCGTCGTGCCCCAATGGCCCAGCAAACGCGGTTTGATGTGTGCCTGTGTCAGGGGCACGTTCAGCAAAGGGTTGTCCTTGAGGTAGATCTGCCCCACAGCCAGATAATTGGAGGCCCGCCAATAGGCATCCAGCCCTTCCAGTTGCTCATCACTCAGAAAATCGCTCATGAAGTTCTCCGCCAGCGTCCGGCCTGCTGAAGTTGTTGGTCGATTCTGGGAGCCTGAAACGTTCAAGACTTGATTTACATCAAATGTCAAAGCCGACGTTCAAGCTCAATGCCGTTGGAATCCATCGATATCGACCCAGCGGTACGCGCGTTTTCCCCGTTCGTCACTTATCCCGCCAAATGACCGAATGAGGGACGCATCCCAATGACCAACACCTATGCTTAGTACACCTCCCAATAAGGCTAATGCCGATCAGTGAAGTGATTGAACGAGCGAAGAGTCAAGTGTGGCAAGGGAGTTTGCTGCTGCCGGGCAGCGAAGCAGCCCCAAAAACACGGACGGTTCGGCATTCCGACAAACTCCCTTGCAACAGATTGAAGGGCTGCTTAACTGACTGGCGTTCCCTAACAAGGCGTCATGACCCATGCCTGAAGTCCGTCCACTTCACGTTCATTATATGAAGGCTGCCTGTTCCAACTGCAGCGTGCTGGAATTGTGCCTGCCGATTGGCATGAGCAGCCTGGAGGTCGAACGGCTGGATACGCTGATCGTGCAACGCTTCAAGGTCAAAAAGGGCGCTGCGTTGTACCGTACGGGAGATCCCCTGCGTTCGCTTTACGCGGTCCGTATCGGTTCCTTCAAGACCAGCGTGCTGTCTGTCGATGGGCGTGAACAGGTCACAGGCTTTCACATACCCGGCGAGATGCTCGGGCTGGACGCCATCAGCGCCGATCAGCACGCCTGCAATGCGTTTGCCCTGGAAGACAGCGAAGTCTGCCCCATCCCTTTTGCGCAACTGGAGAAACTTGCGCAAAACCTGCCATCGCTGCAACACAACCTCAACAGGCTCCTGAGCCGTGAAATCGTGCGTGATCACAGCATGTTGATGCTGATGGGCAACATGAACTCCGATGAGCGGCTGGCCGCTTTTCTGCTGAACCTGTCGCAACGTTTCAGCATCCGTGGCTATTCCGCCAAGGACTTCGTGCTGAAAATGCGTCGCGAAGAAATCGGCTCCTACCTGGGGCTGCGGCTGGAAACCATCTGCCGGGGGATCGCGCACCTGCGGGACCAAGGATTGGTGGAGGTCGCAGGCCGAGACGTCAAGATCCAGAACCTGGAAGGGCTCAAGCAACTGGTCGCCGGATGCAATCGCTCTGTGCGCTAACCCTTGCACATCTGGAGAATCGTCATGCGCGCCATGGTGCTACGTACTTACGGCGAACCGCTGCAACTGGAAGAACGCCCCGTCCCCACACCCGGCCCGCACCAACTGTTAATCAAAGTCCTGGCCTGCGGCGTCTGTCGCACCGACCTGCACCTGGTGGACGGCGAATTGGCGCAAGCGCAACTGCCACGGGTCCCAGGCCACGAGATCGTCGGTGCAGTCACGGCGGTGGGCGCCGACGTCGCAGCGGACTGGATCGGCCAGCGGGTCGGGGTTCCGTGGCTGGGGTGGACCTGCGGCCAGTGCGAATTCTGTCTGTCGGGCCGGGAGAATCTTTGCGACAAGGCGCAGTTCACCGGTTGCCATCTGGACGGCGGTTACGCCGAATACACCGTTGCCGACGAGCGTTTCTGCTTCCCGATCCCCCAGGTGCTCTCGGACATTCAAGCGGCTCCGCTGCTGTGTGCCGGGCTGATCGGCTTTCGCGCGTTGCAGATGGCCAGGGGCGCGCGCCACCTGGGCCTCTACGGGTTCGGCGCGGCGGCGCATCTGGCGATTCAGGTGGCGCGGGGCCGCGGGCAAAAAGTGTATGCCTTTACCCGACCGGATGACCATGACGGTCAGGCTTATGCCCGATCCCTGGGGGCCGAATGGGCGGGCGCATCGGATCAACCGCCACCGCACTTGCTCGACGCCAGCCTGATTTTCGCGCCCGTCGGTGCTTTGGTGCCGATGGCACTGACGGCGACGGTCAAGGGCGGCTGTGTGATCTGCGCCGGCATTCACATGAGCGACATTCCCGCGTTTCCTTATCGGCTGCTCTGGGGCGAACGCAGCGTTCGTTCAGTGGCAAACCTGACCCGCGAGGATGGCAGCGCGTTTTTTCAAGAGCTCAAACACACGCCCGTGCATTGCGACGTCACTCTTTTTGCCCTGGACGACGCCAATCAGGCACTCGCCTGCTTGAGAGCCGGGCAGTTCAATGGCGCGATCGTGCTCACCCCGTGACGCCCGTCCTGACCGCCAGAATGCTGCCCGGCACCGAGTACAGCGCTCGTTCAGTGTTACTGCCGATCAAGCGATCGATTCCCACTCGGTGCACGGTCCCCATCACCACCACATCCGCCACGTATTGTTCGACAAACTCACTGATCACCGGCACGGGCAAACCCATGACGAAATGCCGCCGCTCAGGCGGCACCCCATGACGATCCGCGAGGGTCACAAATGCCTGGTGCAGGGACTGACGCAGTTCCTCGATGAAGTCTACCCCCCAACCACCGCCCACCAGCGGCGAATCGGCATTGAAGGCCGGCGACAAATCGTAGGCATACAGCAGGTGCAACGGCGCATCGCATTGCAAGGCCAGGGCATTGGCGGTTTGAATGATGGTGTCGTTCAGGCCGTTGATTTGCGTGGAAGGATCGAACGGATCGACGGCAGCCACGACCCGGTGCGGCAAGCTGTAGCGGGCCTGGTTAACCAGATGCACGGGAACCGGGCATTCGCGCAGCAGGTGGCAATCGAGCGGCGTGATGAACACTCGCTTGAGTACAGGCTCCAGGGTGACATCCTTGATCAACAGGTCGGGCTTGAGTTCTTCGACCGTTTTCAAGATGTCCAGCAGTGGATGGGTCGTGAAGACCACTTCCACCGAGACATCCAGCCCTTGTCCGCCAAGTTGTTCGACCTCGTCTGCAACCCAGCGACGATAGCGGCGCATGTAACGCTGATACCCGGCGTCGTCCGTTTTCTCTTCCCACAAATGCACGACCGGCACCGGTTCGACAAAGGCTCTTACATCCAGCACCGCCCCGCTCACCTTGGCCAGCGCAACGGCACGCAGCAGGGCAGGAGATTGTTGCAGGGTTTGGTCGGCAATCAGCAATAAACGTTGATATTGACCCATCACGCACCTCCGCTCGGTTCCGGCCCTTTAGCGCCGTCAGGTTCCAGACTGCGCTCGTTACCCCCTGCCCCACGTTGATTTACATCAAACACGTGCAAATCTGCGCCGTCGGCAAGAGTCTATGATCCAGATCAGATTCAAGCGCCGCCGACGGCGTAGAAAGGAATGAACCGTACGGTTCGTCACCGTGCGCCTGCCTTTCAAACCGGATGGAGGATTACCCCATGCTCACCGTCAAAGACCACAACGATCGGGCCGCAGCGGCCTACTCCACAGTCACCGGACAACACTGGATCGAAGCGCTCAAGGACGGCCGCCATGTATTGATCCGGCCGCTGACGGAGAAAGACCGCGAGCGTGAATACGCCTTCATCAAGCGGCTGTCGCCCGAGTCCCGGCACATGCGCTTTCTCTCGCAGATCAGTGAGCCCGGCACCGAGATGCTCGACCAACTGATGGATACCGACAATAAGCAGCGCACCGCCTACGTCGCGCTGGTCCACGAAAACGGCCAATTGATTGAGATTGGTGTCGCCCGCTATGCCGCCACCTCCGAGCATGAATGTGAATGCGCCGTGACCGTCGCCGATGAATGGACACATCTGGGCCTGGGCACATTGCTGATGGAGCACTTGATCAAGACCGCACGCAAAAACGACTTTCACCAAATGTATTCGGTGGACGCCTCAAGCAACGCACCGATGCGGGACCTGGCCAAATCCCTGGGTTTCGAGACACGCAATGATCCCGATGACACTCGCCAGGTCATTCATCGTCTGCACCTGTAATACATCGCCCCGCGATGTACCGGCCAACGGTTCATCGCGGGGCGATTGAGTACTCAAGATTGCAAGTCCCTCCCCCGTTCAATCGCCTGTTTCGGTCTCAGCGTGATTCTGTCAGTCAGTCCACAAGGTCGGCGCTAATCCTTGCGCCCCGGGTATGACCAGATTGCCCCCCGGGGAATGGACGTGTGAAAGAAGTCCGGCCGGTGCGGGCAGGCCAGACATGCGGCGCATCGATTCGCGCCTTGAGTTGGTCGACAAACGCCTGGGCGCCTTCCAGGCTGTTGAAGTCCACCGCCAGGTCGTCCATGCACACCATCCAGACATCGGTTGCCTGCTTCTGCGTGATCTCAATAATCATCGAAAACCTCCCGAAAATGCCCCCGCACCCAACTGCCGGACGCTTTCGTTCCAGGTGCGCAAGCGATAAGCACGAACTCCAGATTGCGCCAGGGTGACTGAGCAAAAGTTGATCACGGTCAACAATTTTAATGACTGAACGCGCCACGCATGACCGGACGTCGGGCGGCATCGTCGTAACTCCCCGGGTTTGACAAAGATCAAGCCCGCTTCCCCGGATAGACGCAGGATGAATGCAAGGTTTCACGCCCCGATTGCACCGCAGCCGTTGGACCCAATACTTGCAAAATGACTAGAGGAGACAGGTCATGTCGGATCAATCACGTTTCATGTTGGTCGTCTCGCCCTTGATGGAAAACAGCCCCGCCTTCGATCGGGCCGCCGCACTGGCCCA
>Ga0302169_10000429_pt1 | contig 13067 bp, 13 predicted proteins | sample I_Fen_N1_3_FD_193493 | JGI IMG/M metagenome (GOLD analysis project Ga0302169, IMG submission 193493) | Peat permafrost microbial communities from Stordalen Mire near Abisko, Sweden - I_Fen_N1_3 | ecosystem: Environmental > Terrestrial > Soil > Wetlands > Permafrost | place: Sweden: Abisko...
CCCACAAGGAACAGACGGCTATGAGCATAACGACGAAGGCCTGGACGACCTCCCGGCGCACTTCAAGGCCAGCGTGCTTGGTTGTCAGCTCAGTTTGCCGATCTCGGCAGGCCGACTGGCGCTGGGGACCTGGCAAGGTGTTTATCTGGGCGAGCACCGTGATTTTGGCGGTGCCCGTAAAGTCCTCGCCACCTTGCATGGTGAAGAGGCATGAACCGCTGGTCACCGGCGGTTATTGAATTTTTCCGGCAACTGTCGACAGACGGTAAAGCTGGGCTATAACTAATCTGCTTTTCGCAAGAGTCATGAGGTAGAACATGAGCGACGATGATCTGGAAAACGACGACCTCGAAGTAGGCGACGACGACGAAACCGAAGAAGGTCTGGAAGCAGCGGCCGAAGACGTCGCTGAAGACGACGGTGGCGAAGCGCCCGTTCCGACCGCCAAAGGCAAAGCCAAGGCAGCGGTGTCGGTCGATGAACTGCCAAGTGTTGAAGCCAAGAACAAGGAACGCGATGCTCTCGCGCGGGCCATGGAAGAGTTTTTGGCCAAGGGCGGCAAGGTGCAGGAAGTGGAGGCCAACGTGGTCGCCGATCCTCCCAAGAAGCCTGACAACAAGTACGGCAGCCGGCCTATCTAAGCGTCTGCCCTTGCTTGCTGAAAAAGCCCGCCGTCGCTGCGGGCTTTTTCATGGGTGGTACAAATATCCCGGGCCTGACGCAACCCCGTAGGAGCCGAGCTTGCTCCGGGCGGCGTTCCGACGATTGCGGTGTGCCAGTCGATATAAATTCTGAGTGTTATGCAGCCATCGCGAGCAAGCTCGGCTCCTACACGGGCGATGTGTGATCTCAGGAGGGGTGTCGGGAATTCCAAAGGGCCAACAACGCCGGCAATTCGGTCAAGCTGCGAATCTCGGCATCCGGCGCTTTCTCTGCTTCCCACGCTTTACCTTGCGGGTTAAACCAGATTGCCCGCAGCCCTGCCTGCTGTGCCCCGGCAATGTCATCACCCGGATGATCGCCAATGTGCACCGCCGTCTCTGCCGTTGCCCCACCACGTTGCAACGCCTCGTGAAACAAACGCGCATCCGGTTTGGCGATGCCGATGTCTTCGGCGCACAACGCAAACTTGAAGTAGTCCGCCAGCCCTAACCGGTGCACGTCGGCGTTGCCATTGGTGACCACGCCGAGAGCGTAGTGTTTGGCCAGGGTTTCCAGGGTCGGCTCGACTTCCGGGAAGACCTCGATCTGATGCCGCGCATGCAAAAACACTTCAAAGCTTTTGTCGGCGAGGTCACTTGCCTGGTCATGGGCGTAACCGGCCTCTTCCAGCGCATGGAACAACACGCGGCGGCGCAACGCGCTGATGCGGTGCTTGAGCCCCGGTTCGCTGCCGAGGATTTTTTCCCGAATCGCCCACAAATGCTCCACCGGCACCGCCCCGAGGTTCGGCGCATGCTCGGTCAGCCATTCACGCAATATGGCTTCGGCGCTGAGGATCACCGGGGCGGTGTCCCACAGGGTGTCGTCGAGATCGAAGGTGATCAATTGGATGGTCATGAGTCATCGCCCTTAATGCGTTTGGCCCGTGGATGGGCGCTGTCGTAAACCGTGGCCAGGTGCTGGAAGTCCAGGTGGGTGTAGATCTGGGTGGTCTTGATGTCCGAGTGGCCGAGCAGTTCCTGCACTGCGCGCAGGTCCTGCGAGGACTCGAGCAAGTGGCTGGCAAAGGAGTGTCGCAACATGTGCGGGTGCAGGTTTTGCCCCAGCTCACGCTCGCCTGCAGCCTTGACCCGCACCTGAATCGCCCGAGGCCCCAGGCGCCGACCTTGCTGGCTGACAAATACGGCGTCGTCCGCCGGGTTGGTCATGGCCCGCAGCGGCAACCACAGTTCCAGCGCTTCGCGGGCTTTCTTACCGACCGGCAACAGGCGGGTTTTGCTGCCCTTGCCCAGCACTTGAACCATGCCGTCGGCCAGATCCAGTTGATCCAGATTGAGGCCGGTCAGTTCTGAAAGGCGCAAACCCGATGAATAGAACAACTCCAGAATCGCCTGATCGCGACGCGCCAGGAAATCATCCTCCACCGCGCCTTCCAGCAGTTGCAGCGCACGGTCGGTGTCGAGGGTTTTCGGCAAGCGGCGCTCACCCTTGGGCGGTGCCAGGCCATTGGCCGGGTCGTGGTCGCACAGGCCTTCGCGGTTCAGATAGTGATAGAGCCCGCGAACTGCGGATAACAGTCTGGCGAGGCTGCGTGACGATTGCCCCTGTGAATGCAGGCGGGCGATCAGGCTGCGCAGGCGCTGGATATCCAGCGCGGCCCAGCTGCCGATGTTTTGTTTGACGCAGAAGCCCAGGACCTTGTCGAGGTCGCGGCGGTAGGCGTACAGCGTGTGCGGAGACACCTGTCGCTCACTGCGCAGGTGTTCGCAGTAAGCGTCCAGTTGCCGTTCCATGCTCAGCGGACCGAGCGCAGGGAGCTGTTGACCCGTGGTAGCACGCGGCCCATGACTTCGGCGATGTAGCTCAGGAACAGGGTGCCGACCGAGCTTTTGTAGTGCTGCGGATCACGACTGGCGATGGCCAGGATGCCGTGAATGCCTTGATGGCTGATCGCGACGACGGCGGTGGAACCGATCTGCTTGCGCTGTTCTTCGCCGAACAGGAAATCCAGTTCGTGTTCGCGCAGGCTGCCGCTGACGCTTTTGTCTTCCGAGAGCAAGCCGCCGATGGCCGTTTGCGCATCGGCGTGAGTCACCCAGCGACCCACCGGCATCGGGTTGTCACCCAACAGGATCAGGCTGACAAAAGGCACCTGAAAATCCTGACGCAAGCTGTCTTCGACGCTGATCACCACGTCTTCCAGGCTGGTGGCGTCCATCAGCGCGAGAATCAGGCGGCGGGTCTTGTCGAAGAGGCGGTCGTTGTCGCGGGCCACATCCATCAAGTGCGACAGGCGATGACGCAGTTCGATGTTGCGGTCGCGCAGGATGGTCATCTGCCGTTCGACCAGCGATATGGTGTCGCCGCGACGGTGCGGAATGCGCATGGCCGGGAGCAGTTCTTCGTGCTCGATGAAGAAATCCGGATGAGCCTCCAGGTACGCGGCAATCGCCGCCGCCTCAAGGCTTTCGGAAGGGGATTCGTCGGGCTGCAGGGCGGGAACCTGGGGCTTGTCGGTCATGGATTTCGCTCACTCAAAGACGCACTTGTCCTTCGTATACGCGCACTGCCGGGCCGGTCATCATGACCGGTTGGCCAGGGCCTGCCCATTCAATGGACAAGCGCCCGCCAGGCAGGTCGATCAATAGTGGCGAATCCATCCACCCCTGGCTGATCGCGGCCACTGCAGCTGCGCAGGCACCGGTGCCGCACGCCTGGGTTTCCCCGGTGCCACGTTCCCAGACGCGCAACTGTGCACGGCTGCGGTCGATGACCTGGAGAAAACCGACATTGACCCGCGCCGGGAAGCGCGGATGGTGTTCGATTTTCGGCCCCAGTTCATGCACCGGTGCGTTATTGATGTCGCTGACCCGCAGCACGGCATGGGGGTTGCCCATGGACACGGCGGCCAGTTCGACCGGCGTGCCATCGACGTCGACCGGATAGCTCAGCGCCTGTTCCGGGGCCACAAACGGAATATCCGCCGGCACCAGGCGCGGTGCACCCATGTTGACGCTGATCTGGCCGTCGCTACGCACGTCCAGTTCGATGATGCCGCTTTTGGTTTCGACGCGAATCTGCCGTTTTGCGGTCAGGCGCTTGTCGAGCACGAAGCGGGCGAAACAGCGTGCACCGTTGCCGCACTGTTCCACTTCGGAGCCGTCGGAGTTGAAGATCCGATAACGGAAATCCACGTCCGGGTTGCTCGGCGCTTCGACGATCAGCAACTGATCGAAACCGATGCCGGTGTGCCGATCGCCCCATTGCTTGGCGTGCTTGGGCAGGATGTGCGCGTGCTGGCTGACCAGGTCGAGGACCATGAAGTCATTGCCCAGGCCGTGCATTTTGGTAAAACGCAGCAGCATGGGGTTACTCCGGCAGCAGGCTTTCGCCAGCAAACAACTCGGCTACCGTCTCACGGCGACGCACTTCAATTGCCTGATCACCGTCCACCAACACTTCAGCGGCGCGGCCGCGGGTGTTGTAGTTGGAACTCATGACAAACCCATAGGCGCCAGCCGAATGCACGGCCAGCAGGTCGCCTTCTTCCAGGGCCAGCTGTCGATCCTTGGCCAGGAAGTCGCCGGTTTCGCAGATCGGGCCGACGATGTCGTAGGCACGCGCCGCGGTATCGCGCGGGCGCACGGCAGTGACGTCCATCCAGGCCTGGTACAGCGCCGGGCGGATCAAGTCGTTCATGGCCGCATCGACGATGGCGAAATCTTTGTGTTCGGTGTGCTTGAGGTACTCGACCTGTGTCAGCAATACGCCGGCGTTGGCCACAATGAAGCGGCCCGGTTCGAACACCAGCGCCAGGTCACGACCGTCGAGACGCTCGCGCACAGCCTTGATGTAGTCGCCAGCCAATGGCGGTTCTTCATCGCGGTAACGCACGCCCAAACCACCACCGAGGTCGATGTGGCGCAGGTAGATGCCGCAATCGCCGAGGCGGTCGACCAGGCCCAGCAGGCGGTCGAGGGCATCGATGAAGGGTGGCAGGGTGGTCAGCTGCGAACCGATGTGGCAATCGACGCCGACGATTTCCAGGTTTTGCAGTTGTGCGGCGCGGATGTACACGTCTTCGGCGTCGGCAATGGCGATGCCGAACTTGTTCTCTTTGAGACCGGTGGAAATGTACGGGTGCGTGCCCGCATCAACGTCCGGGTTCACACGCAGCGAGATCGGTGCGCGAACGCCCAGCTCGGCGGCGACCACTTGCAGGCGTTCCAGCTCATCGGTGGACTCGACGTTGAAGCAATGCACGCCGACTTCGAGGGCGCGACGCATGTCGTCACGGGTCTTGCCGACACCGGAGAACACGATCTTGTCAGCGCTGCCGCCAGCGGCAAGCACCCGTTCCAGCTCGCCACGGGAGACGATGTCAAAACCGGCGCCCAGACGCGCCAGGACATTCAGTACACCCAGGTTGGAGTTGGCCTTGACGGCAAAGCAGACCAGGTGCGGCATGCCGGCCAGCGCATCGGCGTAAGCCAGGTATTGGGCTTCGATGTGCGCGCGGGAGTAGACGTAGGTCGGTGTGCCGAAACGTTCGGCGATGGCCGACAGGGCTACACCTTCGGCAAACAGCTCCCCGCCACGGTAATTAAAAGCGTCCATGGCGTTCCCTTATTGGTAGACGTCGTGCTTGTGTGCTTTGGAGGCAGGCTGCTTTTGCGAGGACTGGGCCTGTTCGGCAGGGTCCTGGTCATCGTCAGGCAGGTACAGCGGGCCTTTTTGACCGCAGGCCGACACAAGGCAGGCAACCGCGAGGAGCGCAGCAAGGGAAGAGATCAGGCGCTTCATGGCGAAATCCTTGAAAATGCATTAATTGCGCCGGAGTATACCGGCCACCCGTCAGCTTGCCTATGCGACGGGGCTCCCGTCCGGCGGGGCTTGGCGCGATGCCGGTCAGCCAGGCGCAATCCCTGTGGGAGCGAGCCTGCTCGCGAAGGCGTAGTGTCAGTCAACAAAGATGTTGAATATGATGACCCCTTCGCGAGCAGGCTCGCTCCCACAGGTTTCGTGATCACCTTGGGTCGTTATCCTTTGCAATCGCCGGGGCTCGCCCGTATCTTGCGGCGCTTGAGCGTGAACAGACACTTTTTGAGGTTGCCGTAATGAGTTTGACCGAAGCCCGTTTCCACGATCTGGTCGATGCCACCCAGCAGACGCTGGAGGATATTTTTGACGAGTGTGACCTGGATATCGATCTGGAGAGCTCGGCCGGTGTGCTCACCGTCAAGTTCGAAAACGGCAGCCAATTGATCTTCAGTCGTCAGGAACCGCTGCGTCAGCTGTGGCTGGCGGCGGTCTCCGGTGGTTTCCACTTCGACTACGACGAAGAGAGCGAGCGCTGGATGTGCGACAAGAGCGAAGAGCAACTGGGCGAAATGCTCGAGCGCATCGTCAAGCAGCAGGCTGACGCCGAGCTCGATTTCGAAGGCCTGTAAGATCGTGACTCAGTCTGCGCCCGTTCGTCCGCCCAAACCGCTCTACAGCAATGTCAGCCCGGCCGTCCCTTCGCCGTGCAGCGGTGTGTGCAGGCTGGACGAGCAAAAGGTTTGCCTGGGGTGTTTTCGCCATGTCGAAGACATCCGCGAATGGCGCTCGGCGGATGATGAGCGGCGGCGGGTTATCTGTGCCCAGGCCTCACAGCGCAAAACCTTGGCATAGTTGCTCTTGTGGCGAGGGTGCTTGCTCCCGCTGGGCTGCGAAGCAGCCCCAAAAAGCCTACGACTGCTTCGCAGCCGAACGGGAGCAAGCTCCCTCGCCACAGGCACGCCCCCTCGCCACAAGGTGCCGGTCGCACCTGACTTGTATATTTATTGAGCTGTGATAGTGTCCAGAAACGCCTCAACCCATCGAGGCTCGTGAAAACCCCGCCTTTTTCTGGCGGGGTTTTGCTTTTTCTGTGCAGAAGAAAGGAGTCTGCCTCAATCATGACCGCACCTTCCATCACCCTTACTCGTCTGGACGTGCAACGTCTGGAGCGCCTGATCGACAGCCTGGACGACACGCTGCCGGGCGTTATCGCGCTGCAAACCGAACTGGATCGCGCCGATACCCTGGTCAGTCACGAAGACGTGCCTGCCGATGTCGTAACCATGAATTCCCGTGTGCATTGCCGTGAAGAAAGCAGTGGCAAGGACTATCACCTGACCCTGGTTTATCCCAAGGACGCCAATGCCGATGAAGGCAAGGTTTCCATTCTGGCGCCCGTCGGCAGCGCATTGCTGGGCCTCAAGGTGGGTCAGCACATCGACTGGCCGGCACCGGGCGGCAAGACACTGAAACTGACCCTGCTGGAAGTCGAATCGCAGCCGGCCGAGGGCGGCCACTTTCCGCAATAACCCTCTTCAGACCTGTTCGAGTGCCTCGTTCAACGAGCGCTCCAGGTCAGCCTTGTAACGCAGGTACAGATTGCTCGAACTCTGTCCGTCGCCGAGCAGGCCCGAGAGGTCCAGGTCGGTGATGTAGCAGCGATAGCGTTCGGTTTCGCGCCGCTGATCGACGATCTCCTGCGCGACCACGCTAAACAGTTGGTCGCCATGTTCCAGTTCTGAAAACTCTCGCTGATTACAGTACAACGTCACCTGCACCTCGCCCGGCGCGGCTTTGCCGATGATGGCCTGCACGTCGTAGAACGGTTTGTTGACCGGCGTTTGCGGCGCAGGCCGCGACTCGACCCGACGCGCCCGCCCGGGGCCGGACGGCAGCAGCTGGCAGTACAATGTGTCGAGGCTCAACGGCTGTGCAGCGTCCATTGGCAACAAGGCATCGCGCCGGTACTGGATCGATTGCAGGAAGCGTTGCAGCGGCACCAGCAGGCTCTGTTCGTCGTGATAGGGCAGGCGTTGTTGCCACAGCGCATTGAACTCATCCAGCACGTAGAGATCGGCCTGATCCTCATTGATTCGGTAGAACACCTGAATGCACTCGGGCTGGCCCATCGGCAGGATTAGCGCGAGGTCATGATCTTCCAGCGCCATCGGGTCCAGGTGCAGCGGGCTGTAGCCGGTCAGCTCCTCACCCAGGTAATCGATCAGCGCCGGCAAGGTGGCGATGGCGACATGATTGACCTGGCCCGGCACCAACTCCAGTACGTGATAGTGCTGCTGGACCTGAATCAGGTAACGGTGATTAAGGTTGCTCAGCAGCAGGTTCTGCGCGGTGTCGATCACCTCTTCTACCCGGCGGGCAATGAACTGCGCACGGTTATGGCAGAAACAACGAACCCGCAACTTGGGTTGCCGTGGCCCGATCGGCAGGTTGTTGAGGTAAGCGCGCAGGCAGTCGAGCAGGGCATGAGGGCCGTCGTAGCGGCTGACCAACACTTCGTTCCAGCTATTGAGCGTGACCTGGTCCAGCGTCAGCACCAGGTTCTCGCGAACTCCGGCATAGCTCAGCGAGTCGGTGCGCTCAGTGGTCATCAGGATGTTCAAGTCGCGATGGTGCTTGAGCGGGTCGACGCCAACGTTCACCAGAATCAGCACCTCGCTGGGTACGCTGGCGCGCAGCAAGGGTTCTTCCGCTACGGTGGTCAGGGGCAGGGCGATGCTCTGTTGCAGGCTGCCGAGCAGGTTGAACAGTTCGAACTCGCTCAGGTCGCTGGTGCCAGGGTGCAGGGCCAGCCGCGTGCTGCTGTCGATCACGCCATTGCGGTGGCACCAGGTCAGGAGTTCCAGCAATTGGCGGCTACGCTTGATCGGCGCGAAATGCTCCCATTCCTGAGCAGTCAGGCTGCCGTTGTACAAACCCCACTGGGTTTGTCCCGGCTCTTTCTTGTTGGGCGCCTGCACCAGCGTCAGCGTGTCTTCGGCCAGGTCCGGGGCGATGCCCGGGTTGATGAATTCGACCTTGTCAGCCTTACGTTCGAAGGCGGCATACAGTCGACGGCCTAACACATTGAGGTCGCGTTTGTTGATCAGGCTGACGGTGTCTTCGGTGCGGGCGAACTGGGTCAGGAAGCGGTAGCTGTAATTCAGCTCGTTGACCAAGGCGCGACGTTCAGCGCTGACCTGACGGACTTTCCACTGGCTGCGGCTATCAAGCAGCGCCAGTTGCCGCTGATCCCAGCCCCATTCCTGGGCCAGCCGCTCAAGCAGTGACCGCTGCCAGCTCTGGGTGCGGGTGTTGCCGGTCAATTTTCGATTGACCTTCAGGTACAGCGCTCGGCGCACCAGCTCCAGCCGTTCCGGTTCGCCCCGGGCCTTGAGGTATTCCTCGATGCGCCGGTAGACCACGATGTACGGGTCCAGCTCGTCGAGGTCCAGTTGATTGGCGAACACCGCTTGTTTGAAACGCAGACTCAGGCAATGAACCTTGGGGTGCTCGCTGGCGTAGACCTCGGTCAGCAGCAGCTTGAGTACGGATTTGTAGGGCGACTCAATGCCCTTGAACAACTGCCAGAGCCCGGCGCCAATGAACTCCCCTGGCGGGATGAATGCCAGATGCCCAAGGTCCAGGCTTTCGTCGGCACGGATAAAGCGTTTAGACAGCAGCGTGTGGGTGTAGCGGTCGTAGGCCGATTCTTCGTAGACCGGCACCAGCCACCAGATCGGCGTCCGACCGGCCAGCCAGATGGCGGTGCGATAGAACTCGTCCAGCAGCAGGTAGTGCTGGGTGGTGCCGCAGTCTTCAGAACTCAACTGGGTATCGCGCTCACCGAGCACGAAGCGCGTCGGGTCGATCAGGAAGAAATGCGCTTCGGCGCCCTGGCTGGCGGCCCAGACCTCCAGCAGTTGGCATTTTTTGCGCAGCTCGGCGAGTTCGCTTTCGCTGAGGTCCGGCGCGTGGCAAACCCAGACGTCCATGTCGCTTTGATCGGCTTGAGCCAGCGTGCCAAGGCTACCCATCAGGAACAGGCCGTGGATCGGTCGCGGCGGATTGCTGCCGTGGCGCGGCTTGTAAGAGAACGAGCGGGTCAGGCGCTGCGCTTCAGAGAGGGCATTGGCATCCGGCTCGAAGTTCGACAGCCCGGCCGGCGTGCTGCCGGACACATACCCCGGCAACAACGGATGATTGACGTGGAAAAACAGCGGCAGCAGCGTCAGCACCGTCTGCTGGCGGGTCGACAACCCTTCCATGGCCCGGGCCATGCGGCCTTCATTGAGCTTTATAAAGCGCGCGCGCAGTTGGCTGAGAACCTTGCGGTCGATTCCCTCGTCCAGATCGGGGCGGATTTCATGGGTGCGGGTCATGTCAGCTCAAACCGGCTCGCGAGGCTCGGACGTGGGGGGCGAATGAGGGGCAGTTTAGCGCCTCGGGCCTGCTACTTTTAAGCTGAATTTGTATTTTTGACGTCAGATTTTTATCGCATGGCGACAGCAGGCGCCGGGTTTGCCCGCGGAAATCCCGTGACAGGGGTTTCCGTGGGCGAAGCGGTGATCTCAGGCTGTTTCTTCGACGTTCAGGATAGTCAGTACTGTTTGCACATTTTGCGCGGCGTCACGACCCAGGCTGGTCAGATAACCGCCATCGGGCTGGTCGATCAGGTCTTTTTCGAACAGGCGTTGGGCAGCGGCGATGTGTTTCGGGGCAGCGGTCTGATGAATTTTCAAACCTTCCTGGGAACTGTCCAGGTTGAAGAGTGCGAGGACTTCCAGTTCGGCAACCAACTCAGGGGTAAGCGACATAAGGACTCCAGACTTTCTAGGAATTGGACGACAGCGCCCCTAAGGTGAGCCCACTCGTGCGGCATGTCCAGTGCCTGCATCAGGGTTTTTTCACCGCGGGAAGCATTCCCCGGCGGCTGGTGCGGCAGCGGGGTGCGTACCAGTGTAGTCACGGTATGGGGGAAGGCAGTATTGATGGATGACAATTTGTGCAGGAGCGGATTGTTGTTGGGAAGGCAGGGCGTATTTGTGGCGAGGGGGCTTGTCGGAACGCCACAAAACCCCGCCGACAAACCCTCGGGTTTATTTCTTTTCCGGCGGTAATTCCGGCAGCGCGCGCAGCGCTGTTTCGTACCATTCGGTATTGAACGCGCGGTCTTCTTCGAGGATTGCGTCGATTTCTACCGCCAACACGTGCGCCATCAAATTGAGGATTTCTTCACGCTCATAACCGACCAGCGTCAACTTGTTGAAGGTTGCCTTGGCAGCGGGCGGGTTGTCGCTTTCGATCTGGTTTTCGATGGCTTCGATCAGGGTGTTCTCGGCGAATTCTTCTTCGTCGATTTCAATGTCGGTTGGCTCGCTCATGGCAGGCTCCTCAAGTTAAGGCGGCCAGTTTACCTGCATTCAGCGCTGTGATGCTGCTGGCAAGAATCGCTTCTGCGTTCTATAAAACAGGACTGCCAACCCCGCACGGCCTGGAGGCTTTGTGATGCTCAAGCTTTATGGATTTTCCGTCAGCAACTACTACAACATGGTGAAACTGGCGTTGCTGGAGAAGGGACTGCCGTTCGAAGAAGTGCTGTTTTACCCTGGCCCGAGCCCGGAAGCGCTGGCCATCAGCCCGCGCGGCAAGGTGCCAGTGCTGGGCGTCGAACAGGGTTTCGTTAATGAAACCGCCATCATTCTTGAGTACATCGAACAAAGCCAGAAGGGCATGCCGCTATTACCCGGCGATCCTTTCGAGCGCGCACAGGTGCTGGCACTGGCCAAGGAAATCGAGCTGTACATCGAGTTGCCGGGGCGCATGTGCTACGGCGAGGCGTTTTTTGGTACGCCGGTGCCGGACGCGATCAAGGAAAGGACCAGGTCCGAGTTGCTGCTGGGGTTCGCCTCGTTGGCGAGGCACGGCAAATTCGCCCCTTATGTGGCGGGTGACAGCCTGAGCATTGCTGATCTGTATTTCCTGTATAGCGTGCCCTTGGCCGCTGCGGTGGGGCAGAAGTTGTTTGGCCTGGATTTGTTGGCCGAGATGCCAAAGGCCAGGGCGTTGCTGGAGCGCTTGGGAGAGAATCCGAACGTGCAGCGGATTGCAGCGGACAAGGAAGCGGCGATGCCAGCGTTTATGGCGATGATCGCGTCCAAGAAGTAGGTTTTGTAGCGTTTTTGATATCGCTTTCGCGAGCAAGCCCGCTCCCACATTTGACTTGGTGAACACATAATTTGTGAACACTGGAGATCAAGTGTGGGAGCGGGCTTGCTCGCGAAGCTTTTAGCGATTTAGCGATTTAGCGATTTAGCGGCTGGCGAGCAACGCCTGGCCGCGAACCACCGCCTGCTTGACCTGCGCCGGCGCGGTGCCGCCGATATGGTCACGGGCATTCACCGAGCCTTCCAGCGTCAGCACGGCAAACACGTCCTGATCGATCTGGTCGCTGAATTTGCGCAGCTCTTCCAGGCTCATTTCCGCCAGGTCCTTACCGCTTTCCACGCCGTACTTCACGGCATGGCCAACGATTTCGTGGCAGTCTCGGAACGGCAGGCCGCGGCGCACCAGGTAGTCGGCCAGGTCGGTGGCAGTGGAGAAGCCGCGCAGTGCTGCTTCGCGCATCATCGCGTGCTTGGGTTTGATCGCCGGGATCATGTCGGCAAAGGCCCGCAGCGAGTCGCGCAGGGTATCGGCGGCGTCGAACAGCGGCTCTTTGTCTTCCTGATTGTCCTTGTTGTAGGCCAGCGGCTGGCCCTTCATCAAGGTCAGCAGGCCCATCAGTGCGCCGAAGACGCGGCCGGATTTGCCGCGAACCAGTTCCGGCACGTCCGGATTTTTCTTTTGCGGCATGATCGAGCTGCCGGTGCAGAAGCGGTCCGGCAGATCGATGAACTGGAATTGCGCACTGGTCCACAGCACCAGTTCTTCGGAGAAGCGCGACAAGTGCATCATCGCGATACTGGCCGCCGAGCAGAACTCGATAGCGAAGTCACGATCGGACACGTTGTCCAGCGAGTTGCCGCCGACGGCGTCGAAACCCAGCAGCTGCGCGGTGAATTCGCGGTCGATCGGGTAGGTGGTGCCGGCCAGCGCGGCGCTGCCCAAGGGCATGCGGTTGGTGCGCTTGCGGCAGTCGACCAGACGCTCGTAGTCGCGGCTGAGCATTTCGAACCAGGCCAGCATGTGGTGCCCGAAGGTCACAGGCTGTGCGGTTTGCAGGTGGGTGAAACCCGGCATGATGCTGCCGGCTTCGCGCTCGGCCTGCTCCAGCAAGCCTTTTTGCAGGCGGGTGATTTCGCCGAGGATCAGGTCGATCTCGTCACGCAGCCACAGGCGGATATCGGTCGCGACCTGGTCGTTACGGCTGCGGCCGGTGTGCAGCTTCTTGCCGGTGACGCCGATGCGATCGGTCAGACGCGCCTCGATGTTCATGTGCACGTCTTCGAGGTCAATGCGCCAGTCGAACTGGCCGGCCTCGATTTCACCCTGGATGGTGTTCAGGCCATCGATAATGCTGTCGCGCTCGGCATCGGTCAGCACGCCGACCTTGGCCAGCATGGTGGCGTGGGCGATCGAGCCCA
>Ga0302169_10000431_pt1 | contig 13022 bp, 8 predicted proteins | sample I_Fen_N1_3_FD_193493 | JGI IMG/M metagenome (GOLD analysis project Ga0302169, IMG submission 193493) | Peat permafrost microbial communities from Stordalen Mire near Abisko, Sweden - I_Fen_N1_3 | ecosystem: Environmental > Terrestrial > Soil > Wetlands > Permafrost | place: Sweden: Abisko...
CGCCAGTCATCGAGGCATGATCAAACAGGCTATAATTCTAAGCAGCCTGACACCGGCAGAACTTGATGAACTTGAAAAAATCGCAACCACCCATGATTTGCCTTTACTGGGTTACTTGATAAAACCTCTGAAACAATCCGAACTTAAAAAATTATTGAGCCTGATTTCATAATCAAAAACACGTTAAAAAAAGCACCTCCCTACATCGCAAACAAGCCCCACAAAACTTTACTCTTTCTTATAAAAATCCTGATCAGCACGTAAGCCTATTCCTTTTAGCTTGTAGGAATACTCCTATATTACTGCCACAGGCACCTCAGTTCATACGTACCCCCAATTATCTGAGCTATGGTGCGCGCTTTATTTGAGCTCGTATGGGAATTGATTATGAACTCCGTTTTTATTGTCGACGATCACCCTGTCATCCGACTTGCCGTACGCATGCTGCTGGAACACGAAGGCTATCAGGTCGTCGGCGAAACCGATAATGGGGTGGACGCCATGCAGATGGTGCGTGAATGCATACCTGATCTGGTCATTCTCGACATCAGCATTCCCAAGCTGGATGGCCTGGAAGTACTAACTCGCTTCAACGCGATGATCCCCCCTCTCAAAACATTGGTATTGACTGCACAATGCCCAACACTTTTTGGTAAACGCTGCATGCAATCCGGTGCTTCGGGATATGTCTGCAAACAAGAAGATCTCAGTGAACTGGTCAGTGCCATTAAAGCGGTACTATCAGGTTACAACTATTTCCCAAGTGAAGCACTCAATCCTTGCCGCGGTGATGAGGCGCGTTATGCCGATCTGGAACTGTTCAAGTCAGTCAATGATCGGGAACTGATGGTATTGCAACTTTTCGCTCAAGGCCGCACCAACAAGGATATTGCTTCAGGCATGTTCCTGAGCAACAAGACTGTCAGCACTTATAAAAAACGCCTCATGCAGAAACTCAAAGCAAAATCCGAGGTTGAACTTATCGAAATGGCAAAACGTAACGCGCTGGTGTGAGAAACAGGATGCTCAGTCGTTTAAGGGATTATCTGACACTCATCGCCACAGGCATGTGCTTGAGCAACTCGTTGCCCGCAGCGCAGAGCAGTGAAGACTACACCTTGCTCAGTCGCGCGACAGCCGCGCATCTGCAAGTCCAACTGGATCAAGCACAACGACAATGGATCAAGGAAAAACGCGAGTTGATCCTGAGTACCTCAGCGCCGGATTATCCGCCATTCGACCTGGCCATCAGCGGCCGCGACTATGAAGGCCTGACTGCCGACTACGCGGGCATCCTCGGCAAAGCCATCGGCTTACCGATCAAGGTCAAGCGCTTTGCGTCCCGGGACGCTGCAATCGAGGCGCTCGAAAAAGGCGAAGTCGACCTGCTCGGCACTGCAAATGGATTCGAGGCTCGCAATGCCGGAATCCTGCTGTCCAAACCGTACGCAGTGGATCAACCGGTTCTGGTAACACGCGAAGGGGAAACCAGATCCCTGACCGAGGGCCTGGCAGGGTTGCGGCTGAGCATGGTGTATCACTATTTGCCGATGGATGAGGTCAAGACCCTGTACCCGAAGGCGATCATCACACCGTACCCGTCCTACCAGAATGCGATCAACGCCGTTGCCTTCGATCAGGCGGACGTGTTTCTCGGCGACACCATTTCCACTCACTACATGATCAACAAGGGCTACCTGAACAACATCCGCATGGCCAACTTCGGCAAGCACGAAGCCCACGGTTTCAGCTTTGCGCTACACAAGAACAATCCGCAGCTGCTCGGTATCATCAATGCGATACTCATGGCGATCCCCGCCAGCGAACGAGAAAACATCGCCAGACGCTGGAGCGCCGGCAGTAACATTCTGCTCACCGATCACAAACTGGCGCTCAGTAACGGCGAAGAACGCTGGCTGGCACAACATCCGGTGGTCCGCGTCGTCGTCAATGAAGCACTCGCCCCGCTGACGTTTTTTGACAATGACGGTAACTTTCGTGGGGTTGCCGCGGATTTGCTTGAACTGATCAGGTTGCGTACAGGTTTACGCTTCGAGATCCAGCGCAGTCGCAACGACGGCGACATGATCGAGCGGATCAAAGACAACCGGGCCGATCTGATCGCCGCACTGCTCCCCAGCGCACAACGGCACACACTGCTCAATTTCACCCGCCCCTACCTGCAAAACTCCAATGTCCTGCTGACGCGCAAGGACCCGGAGAGTCCCAGCAATCTTGCGCAGCTCCAGGGCAGGCGCCTGGCCATCGCCCAGGGCAATCCGCTGATCGATTATTTGCGTGGCCAGTTACCGCAGATAAAGCTTATCGAAACCCCCGACACGTTCAGCGCCGTAGAGATGCTGGCCGAGGGCCAGGCAGAAGGTGCCGTGAGTTCATTGGTGATCGCCAACTACTTCATCTCATCACAGCTGTTCGAGCACAGGCTTCAAATCAGCACCACCATCGGCACCCAGCAGGCAGCATTCTCCCTGGCAACCGGGCGCGAGGCCAGGGAACTCAATGACATCCTCAACAAGGCCCTGTTGAGCATCGCACCGGAGGAACTGGGCATTATCAATAGCCGCTGGCGTGGCTATACGGCGTCTTCGCAAAGTACCTGGCGTACCTACTTCCGGCTGTTCTACCAAATCCTCATTGTTACAGGCGTGGCGTTGTTGATTTCCATCGCCTGGAACGCGCACATGCAGCGCCAGATCAAACAACGCAAAGCGGCCGAGCGCGCATTGAACGATCAATTCGAATTCATGCGCTCACTGGTCAACGGTACGCCTCACCCGATTTATGTCCGTGATCGCCAAGGCCTGCTGCAAAGCTGCAATGACAGTTATCTGCAAGCCTTCTGCGCGAAACGCGAAGACGTGATTGGTAAAACCATCATTCAAGGTACCTTGAGCAACGCCTTCGAAGCCCGGGAATATCAGGCCGATTACCAGCGTGTCGTGGCCGAGGGCACTCCATTGATTCTCGATCGTGAACTGCATATCGGCGGTCGCCGGTTGACGATCTATCACTGGATTCTTCCTTACCGTGACTCCAGCGGTGAAGTGCAAGGTATCATCGGTGGCTGGATTGACATCAGCGAACGACGGCAACTATTCGATGACCTGCGTTGTGCCAAAGAACGCGCCGACGAGGCCAACCGGGCCAAAAGCACGTTCCTGGCTACCATGAGCCATGAAATCCGCACGCCAATGAATGCGGTGATTGGCCTGCTCGAATTGACCCTCAAGCGTATCGAACATGACCACCCGGATCGTCCCGCCATCGACGTGGCCTACCACTCGGCAAAGGAACTGCTGGAGCTGATCGGCGACATACTCGACATCGCGCGCATTGAATCAGGGCACCTGAGCCTGAGCCCCGAGCGCGTCAATCCGCAGGAAGTCGTAGCGTCAGTGGCACGTATCTTCGAAGGATTGGCCCGGCAAAAAGGACTCGAACTACGGCTGGAATTCAACCTGGTCAATCCGCCCGTCGATGTCTTGCTCGACCCCCAGCGCTTCAAGCAAGTGCTATCCAATCTGGTCAGCAACGCTATCAAGTTTACCGAGCAGGGACACGTCAGGATTATCGTCGACCTGCACCCGACCAACGAGCCTGGCCAGGTACACATGCAACTGCAGGTCGAAGACAGTGGTATCGGGATCAGCCAACAGGATCAGCAGCGCTTGTTCGAGCCCTTCGCTCAGGCCGAAAACACCGGGCAATCAGTCCGTCGCGGCACCGGACTTGGTTTGGTGATCAGCCGCAGTTTGTGCGAAAAAATGGGCGGCAACCTGCAAATGCTCAGTGAACCGGGTGTCGGCACTCAAGTACGGATTTCCTTGCGCCTGCCCACATTGCCATTTGCGCCTTCGCCGGGCATGGCGCAAACACAGATATGCGCAGCGTCAGCACCCTTGAACGTCCTGGTAGTCGATGACCATGCGGCGAATCGCCTGCTCATGTGCCAGCAACTGGAGTTTCTGGGCCATCGATTCAGCATTGCAGAAGATGGTCAGGCAGGACTCGAGACGTGGAGAACCGACACGTTCGATCTGGTCATCGCCGATTGCAACATGCCGGTCATGAATGGATACGAGCTAGCCCGCGCCATTCGCCGAGAAGAACGACAAACGCAACAAAATCCATGCACCGTGCTGGGTTTTACGGCCAATGCACAGCCGGAAGAAATTCAACGCTGCAAACAAGCCGGGATGGATGACTGTCTGTTCAAACCGCTGACCCTGACCGCCTTGAGCCAATGGGTCGAGGGCATAGAGCCAGCGGACCTCGCCCCGGCCTTCAGCCTGGAAGGATTTGAACTGCTGACGGGAGGCAATCCGGTATTGAACCGACGCCTGTTGAGCGAACTGTTGAACAGCAACCGCCTGGACCGACAAGGTTTGCTGGGCCTGCGCGAGTCCACGGATCCACAAGCGTTTCTCGATATTGCGCACAAGATCAAAGGCGCCGCCCGAATCGTTCAGGCCTCTCGGTTGATCGACACCTGCGAGGTGCTCGAAGCAGCCTGCCGGGACAGTTTCCATGCAGAAAAAATAGCCGAATGCTGCAAGGCCATCGAACGCGCCCTGCTCGAATTGGACCAGGCATTGCTGCAACAACTTGGGCAAAACGACGAAAGCACAATCACAGCGCCTTAACTATGCTTGGACGCTGAGCAGTGTGTTAACCATCATGGAGTGAACTGCATGCCCAGCCCACTGCGCCCGGATCAACGGCGATTTCCCCTGCACATCCATATCAGTGTGATGTTCACCCTGCTGTTGCTGCTGACCGGGGTGGTGCTGGGCATTTTCAATTATCGGCAAACCACGCAGATCATTCTTTCCAGCAGTGAAAAGCTCTTCAACCGTATAGAGCAGGATGTCCGCCAGGATCTGCGGGCTACTTACGAGCCGATTCGTCACCTGCTGAGCCTGCTGGTGGACAACCCGGCGGCGCAGGGTATGAACCTGGAGCAACGCCTGGTCCTGCTCAAGCCCTTGAGTCAGTCACTCAAGGACAACCCCGATCTGGCATCGCTTTACCTGGGTTATGACAACGGTGACTTTTTCATGGTTCGCCCTTTGCGAACCCCTCAGCTGAAAACGCTGCTCAAAGCCCCGCAAGCAGCGTCCTATCAGGTGTGGAGCATCGAGCATGACAACCACGGCCTGACCCATTCCCAATCGCTGTTTTTCGATCAGCACCTGAGCCTGATCAGTCGTCATGACTACCCGGCCGACACCTACGATCCACGAAGTCGCGCCTGGTTTTCCAGCGCCAGGCGCGACAGCGACCAGATCACCACCGAACCCTATGTCTTTTTTTCTACCCACAACGTCGGCACCACCCTGGCCCGGCGTAGCGGCGAGCATGCCGTGATGGGCGCCGACCTGACCCTGGAAGAACTCAGCGCCACGCTGGCCAGGCATGTGGTGACGCCAGCAACCGAAATCGTGCTCTTCGATGCCCAGGGCAATGCCATCGCGTATCCCGACAGCAGCCGACTGATCGTCGACGATCAAACCGCCCGCCTGATCAAGGCCGTCGACCTGAGCCCCGGTCTTGGCGCACTGCTCAACCGTCCTCCTGAAGGCAATCGCCTGACTGCCGGCGGTCGCCAATGGATTGTGGCCCGCAGCAGCATGCAGGAGGGTGGCCCGCAAGGCCTGCAGTTGGCGCTGCTGGTCCCGGAAGATGAATTACTCGCCGATGCCTATCGCATGCGCTGGCAAGGCGCGCTGATTACCCTGACGACGCTGCTGCTGTGCATTCCACTGGGCTGGCTGACGTCGAGGGTGCTGGTCAAACCCTTGCGTGCGCTGGTGCAGGAAGCGGACGCGATTCGCAGTTTCGATTTCAATTTCCCCCTTACCCGTCGCTCGCCGGTGCTGGAAGTCGACCAGCTGAGTGTGTCGATGGCGCGCATGAAAGACACCCTGGCGAGCTTCTTCCAGATCACCGACAGCCTGAGCGCCGAGACCCGTTTCGCCCCGCTGCTGGAGCGGGTGTTGTTTGAAACCGTGAAGATCGGCCAGGCCCAGGCCGGCCTGATTTACCTGCGCGAAGGTGACGGTGACCGTATGCAGCCCATGGGGCTGGTCATCAATGACGCCTCGCAAATGCTGTCGTCCTTCGATATCCGCGGGCATGGGCTTCACGACCCACTGAGCCCTGCCTGGCTACAGCAGCTGTCGACTGCCGACAACGTTGTGACCAATCTTGGCTTCGAGCAGGCTGGGGATTTGCAGAAGGTGTTGCTCGTGCTGGCCTGCCCTCGCGCTCATTTGATTGGCATCCGTTTGCACAATCGGCATAACGAAACCGTGGGCCTGCTGGTGTTTCTGTTGGCCGATAGTGGCAACCAGAGCGACCTGGAGAAACTTCGCCCAGACCGCATCGCGTTTCTGCAGGCCGTATCCGGTGCAGCTGCGGTGAGTATCGAAAGCCAGCGCCTGCAAGCCCGGCAAAAACAGTTGCTGGACGCCTTCATCAAACTGCTGGCCGGCGCGATCGACGCCAAGAGCCCCTATACGGGAGGGCATTGCCAGCGCGTACCGGCCCTGACATTGATGCTTGCCCAGGCGGCTGCGGCCAGTCAGGACCCGGCATTCAGCGGTTATCACCCTACCGAGGATGAATGGGAGGCGCTGCACATTGCAGCCTGGCTGCACGACTGCGGCAAGGTCACCACCCCTGAGTACGTGGTCGATAAAGCCACCAAACTGGAAACCCTGAACGATCGCATCCACGAAATCCGCACCCGTTTCGAAGTGCTCAAGCGCGATGCCTGGATCAGCTATTGGCAAGCCATTGCCGGTGGTGGTGACGAGCAACTCCTGGCGCAACTGCGCAATGCCACGCTGACACAGCTGGATGATGATTTCGCCTTCGTTGCCCGCTGTAATCTCGGCGGCGAGGCCATGGCTGAAGCCGACCTGCAACGCCTGCGCAGCATCGGCCAACGCACCTGGACCCGAACCCTGGATGACCGATTGGGGGTTTCCTGGGAGGAGAACCGGCGCCAGGCACGCACTCCGGCACCGACGCTGCCGGTCAGCGAGTCGCTGTTGGCCGACAAACCCGAGCATCTGTTCGAGCGAGTCGAGTCCGAACTGATTTCAGCGGACAACCCCTGGGGCTTCAAGCTCGATGTGCCACACTACAAGTACAACCGAGGCGAGCTGTACAACCTGAGCATTACCCGAGGCACCCTGACCAACGAAGAGCGCTACATCGTCAACCATCACATGGTGCAGACGATCCTGATGCTCAATCAACTGCCCTTCCCCGGTCACCTGCGCAATGTCCCGGAAATCGCCGGCGGCCATCACGAAAAAATGGACGGCAGCGGTTATCCCAAACGCTTGAAGCGCGAAGACATGAGCCTGCCGGCAAGAATGATGGCGATTGCCGATATTTTCGAAGCCCTGACCGCTGCCGACCGCCCCTACAAGAAAGCCAAGCCCCTGAGCGAGGCGCTGGGTATCATGGCCAACATGTGTCGGCACGCCCACATCGATCCGCAGTTGTTCGGGTTGTTCATCAACGCGCACATTTATTTGCAGTACGCCGAGCGCTTCCTCGATCCCCAGCAGATCGATGCCGTGGACCCGTCAAGCCTGCTGATCAAGGCCGGCCTGAGGGCTTGATCAGCAATCGCTCAGGCGCAGGAAAATCGCTGCCAGTTGCTCGATGCCGGCCTGATCCTGTGCAGTGAAACGTGCCAGTTTCGGGCTGTCGAGGTCCAGCACGCCGATCAAGCGCCCGTCTTTGACCAATGGCACCACCAGTTCGCTGTTCGACGCACTGTCGCAGGCGATATGTCCTGGGAACGCATGCACGTCTTCGACCAATTGAGTTTGCAAGGTTGCTGCCGCCGTCCCGCAAACGCCGCGCCCGAAGGGAATACGCACGCAAGCGATCTGCCCCTGAAACGGACCGAGCACCAGCTCTTCATTGCGATTGAGGTAGAAACCGGCCCAGTTCAGATCCTCGAGCTGATTGAACAGGAATGCCGAAAACTGCGCGGCGTTGGCGATGAAGTCCCGCTCGTCCGCCAACAAGGATTCAAGCTGCGCATGCAGCATGCCGTAGCCTTCGAGGCCCTGGCCGCTCTTTTGTAAATCGATCATGCCTTGTGCTCCAACAGTTTCAGTCCGACCCAATAGCGGGCAAATTGATACGCGCAACGTCCGTTACGATTGCCACGCCCCGTGGCCCAACGCACCGCGAGGATGTCCAGCTGTTCATCCCGTTGCCACTTGAGGCCAGCCTTGTCTGCCAACTGGCCGATCCAGTGCTCGACCACGTTGAGGAAGTGTTCCTGGGTGAACGGGTAGAACGACAGCCACAGCCCGAAGCGGTCCGACAGCGCGATTTTGTCTTCCACCGCCTCGCTCGGGTGCAGTTCACCGTCGACCCGCTTCCAGTTTTCGTTATCGCTTTCCTTTTCCGGCACCAGGTGGCGACGGTTGGACGTGGCGTATAGCAATACGTTATCCGGTGCTTGCTCAAGCGAGCCGTCGAGCACGCTTTTGAGCACGCGATAATCACCTTCGCCCGACTCGAACGACAGGTCATCGCAGAACAACACGAAACGCTGGGGTAGCTTGGCGATCTGTTCGACCACCCGCGGCAGATCGGCCAAGTGATCGCGTTCGATCTCGATCAGACGCAAACCGGCCTTGGCGTGTTCGGCCAACAGGGCGCGGACCAGCGACGATTTACCGGTGCCGCGCGAGCCCCAGAGCAACGCGTGGTTGGCCGGCATGCCATCAAGGAACTGTTGCGTATTGCGCCCCAATTGCTCCACTTGCCGATCGACGCCAATGAGATCTGACAGACGCATGTCCAGACTGACCTCCAGGGGCAACAGAAAGCCGCTGCGGCCCTCTCTCTGCCAGCGCGCGGCCAGGCTTTGAGTCCAGTCGATAGCTTGCCGAGGTGCAGGCAACAGCGGCTCGATACGGGCCAGAACGGCATCGGCGCGTTCAAGAAAAGCATTCAATCGGGAATCCACGTCTTCTCCTCGAGCAAATTCACAGTAATGATGGCGAAACAGCGACGACACATTGCGGTCGATGAGCAGTAGCCCCTTGTGCAAAGGGCTCGCGAGCACATCGGTATCCATGCATGATCGGCTATGCTTGAGCAGCGAAGGGAAATGGAAGTGGTTCAACACCCCATGGATATCAAGTTCACCAACCGCCTGTCTTACAAGCAGGCGCGGGTTACCGTGCTGGTCGGTTTAATCCTGGGCATGCTGCTCAGCCTGCTACAGATAGGCATCGATTATGCCAGTGAAGACGCTTCCATCAACCGGGAAATACAGTCTTTGCTGCAAATCAGCCACAACCCCGCCTCACGCATCGCCTACAACATCGACGCCGAACTTGCCCAGGAACTGGCCTTGGGACTGCTGCGCTCGCCGGCGATCATCGGCGCGAAACTGATCGACAACAACGGCAACGTGCTGGCGGATGTCAAACGCCCGGGCCTGCAAAGCGGCTATCGCCTGCTTAGCGACTTCCTGTTCGGTGCCGACCGCCAGTTCGAAGATCGCTTGTACCTGGATCACTTGCCGAACGAATCCCTGGGCACTTTGCAACTGGACGTCGATACCTACTCCTTCGGTTATCGCTTCCTGCGTCGAGCCGAGGTGACCCTGCTCAATGGCTTCGCCCGCAGCCTGATCCTGACGGGCATCCTGCTGGCGCTGTTCTACGTGATGCTGACCAAACCATTGGTGCGCCTCATCCGTGAACTCAGCGGCCGCGACTCACGCAGCATGGAGTCGAGCTCACTGCAATGCCCTGCCGGGCATGCCAACGATGAGATCGGCGTGCTGGTGAAAGTGGCCAATCAGCAATTCGAGAACGTCGCGACAGAAATCCAACAGCGGCGCAACGCCGAAAATCGCCTGACCGACTATCTCGGTCAACTGGAAAACATCGTTTCGGCCCGCACTGCGGAACTCAAGGCGATCAACGCGCGGCTCAGCCAGTCCAACCAGGAGCTGGAAACCGCTCGCAGCACGGCCCTGGACATGGCTGAAGCACGCTCGGTATTCCTGGCCAACATGAGTCATGAAATTCGCACCCCACTCAATGGCTTGCTGGGGATGATCGCGCTGTCCCTTGACGGCCCGCTCAATCCCGAGCAGCAGCAACAACTGTCCATCGCCCATGACTCGGGCAAAGTCCTGGTGGAGCTGCTCAACGATATTCTTGATCTGTCGAAGTTCGATGCCGGTCAGTTGGAGCTCGAACACATTCCTTTCGACCTCGGCTCGCTGATCGAAGACACCGCCAACCTGCTGTCGCAGAACGCCGCACCGAGTGTCGAGTTGACCTGCCTGATCGATCCGCACTTTCCGGCGTTGGTCCTCGGCGATCCGACCCGGGTCCGGCAAATCGTCAGCAACCTGCTGTCCAACGCCCTCAAGTTCACCCGGTTCGGGCGGGTCGATGTGCGCCTGTCGACCTTCGGCGACGGGGTCAGAATCGAGGTCTGTGACACGGGCATCGGTATCGCGCAGGACGCCCAGGTGAAGATTTTCCAGCCCTTCACCCAGGCCGGTGCCGGCATTACCCGGCAGTTCGGCGGTACCGGGTTGGGGCTGGCCCTGACCTACAACCTCTGCGAAGCCATGCAAGGGCGCCTCACTATCAGCTCCGAAGCAGGTTTCGGCAGCCAGTTCTGCGCAGAACTGCCACTACCCCGACACACCCGGGCACTGGCTGGGCCTTCGCTGCAAGGCAAGGTTGTTGCGATCACCGCGGCCAGCAGCGGTTTGGCGGAATTGCTCGACAGCATGTTGCCAGGCTGGGGGCTTGAATATGAACGGCGCTCCATCGATGACCCATTGATCGGCCTGGCCCCCGATGTGCTGATTACCGATTGCCCTGAATGCCTGTTCAACCTGCGCCCCACCTTCACCGCGCCCATTCTGCTGGTGACCGCTTACGGCAGTTTCATGCCCAGCGAACAAGTCAGCGCCCTCGCCCCCCTGCAGCAACAGGCGCGCCCCCTGGCACGCAACGCACTGCACCAGACCTTGCGGCGAATCCTGCAAGCAGATGCCAGCATCCTCAACGACACCCCTGTCGACACTCACTCACCGCAGCGACGCGCACGGGTGCTGCTGGTTGAGGACAACCCGGTCAACCAACTGGTGGCCAAAGGCATGCTCGCAAAACTCGGCTGCGACGTCACCGTCGCTGCGCACGGTGTCGAGGCGCTGGATCAGCTGGAGTACAAAGAATTCGATCTGGTGCTGATGGATTGCAACATGCCGGTGATGGATGGCTATGAGGCCAGCCGGCAAATCCGCCGCAGCGGGCGCTGGCCACAGCTACCCATCGTCGCCCTGACCGCCAACGCCATGTCCGAAGAACGCGAAAGATGTCGTGCAGCGGGCATGAGCGACTACCTGGCCAAACCCTTTCGCCGGGAAGAACTGGCCGCTCTGCTGGACGTGTGGATTCCCATTACGACAGCGCCTTGATCTGTCCCAACAGGTGATCGAGGCCATCGCGCAGCTCGTTCAGGCGATCCAGATCCACACCGCTGTCGCAGAGCAGGCGAGCCTTCAATGGCCCGACCTGATCGCGCAAAGCCAGGCCTGAAGGCGACAAACTCAAGTGCACCTCGCGCTCATCCCGCGCCGAGCGCTGACGCTGGACCAGATGCAACTGCTCAAGACGCTTGAGCAGCGGCGTCAGCGTACCGGAATCCAGGGCCAGGCGCTCACCCAGCGCCTTGACCGTCGGCTGCTCGGGAGCTGTCTGGCGCCATTCCCACAACACCAGCATTGCCAGGTACTGCGGGTAGGTCAGCCCCAACTGATCAAGCATTGGCTTGTAGGCGCGAATCACCGCCCGGGAAGCAGCGTATAGCTTGAAGCAGAGCTGGCTGTCCAGATTCAGCGAATCGACTGAAAAGCTGTTCATTTGAGCAAGGCTTCGATCTCGCGGCTCAGGTCCTGCGGCTTGGTCGCCGGGGCGAAACGCTTGACCAACGTGCCGTCCTTGCCGATCAGGAATTTGGTGAAATTCCACTTGATGCCCTGGGAACCGAGCACACCCGGTGCGCGCTTTTTCAACTGCACAAACAGTGGGTGAGCGCTGGCGCCATTGACCTCGATCTTCTTGAACAGCGGGAAACTCACGCCGAAGTTCAACTCGCAAAACTCGGAAATCGCCCCTTCGTTGCCCGGTTCCTGCTTGCCAAACTGATTGCAGGGAAAGCCCAGCACGACCAGGCCTTGATCCTTGTAGGTTTGCCAAAGTTCTTCAAGGCCCTTGTACTGCGGGGTAAAACCGCATTTGCTGGCGGTATTGACCACCAGCACGGCTTTACCGGCGAAGTCTGCCAGGGTCTTTTGCTCACCCTTGATGGTGGTGCAAGGTATGTTCAGCAGATTGTCGCTCATGATTCGGACTCTGAATGAAGGAAGACCCGATAAAAATAGAGCGCAATTGAATTGCGTGCAATTTATTTAATCAAGCGACCCCATTCCTTCGAGTTAGAACCCGACTCCGTAGGAGCTGGCTTGCCAGCGAAGAGGCCCTTGAAACTTTTATTGCATTTGCGCGCGCCTTCGCCGGCAAGCCGGCTCCTACAAAGGGTCGAGGTGTTCTTATGCTCGAGGGACGAGATCCAGGCACACCGAGTTGATGCAGTAACGCAGGCCGGTTGGCGGCGGGCCGTCTGGAAAAACGTGCCCCAGGTGCGCATCGCATTTGGCGCAAACCACTTCAGTACGGATCATGCCGTGGCTGACATCACGAATTTCTGTCATGGCACTGTCGCCAATCGGTGCATAGAAGCTTGGCCAGCCGCAACCGGAATCGAATTTGGTCCTGGAGTCGAACAGCGGTTCGTTGCAGCAGATGCAGTGGTAGACACCGTCAGTCCTGGTGTCGTTGTACTTGCCGGAGAACGGGCGCTCGGTGCCCTTGAGCCGGCATACGTTGTACTGCTCCGGATCGAGCATGGCTTTCCATTCTTCC
>Ga0302169_10000432_pt1 | contig 13020 bp, 11 predicted proteins | sample I_Fen_N1_3_FD_193493 | JGI IMG/M metagenome (GOLD analysis project Ga0302169, IMG submission 193493) | Peat permafrost microbial communities from Stordalen Mire near Abisko, Sweden - I_Fen_N1_3 | ecosystem: Environmental > Terrestrial > Soil > Wetlands > Permafrost | place: Sweden: Abisko...
GCGCCGATGGCAGCATCAGTTTGCGGCCGGTGTATTGCCTGGGGGCCTGCGCCTGTTCGCCGGCGCTGGAGCTGGATGGCCGGGTGCATGCGCGGCTCAGTGCCGAGCGCCTGGATGCCCTGCTTGACGCTTGCCGGGAGGACGCTTGATGCCGACTCTCTATCTGCCCTGTGATTCCTTGGCCCGTGCCGTGGGCGCCGATGAGGTGGCGACAGCCCTTATCACTCAGGCCCACGAACGCCCTCTGCCGCTGGAGCTGCAACGCACCAGTTCACGCGGCCTGTACTGGCTGGAACCGCTGCTGGAAGTGGACACCCCGCAAGGCCGTTTCGGCTTCGGCCCACTGACGGCGGCCGATGTGCCGTCGGTGCTTGAGGCCCTGGGCGATCCATCCGCTCATCCACTGGCCCTGGGCCTGGTGGAAGACCTGCCCTATCTGAAGACTCAACAGCGCCTGCTGTTTGCCCGCGCCGGCATCACCCGGCCGCTGTCCCTGGACGATTACCGGGCCCATGGCGGTTTCGAAGGTTTGAACAGATCCGTCACCCTTGGCGGCGAGGAGACCGCGACTGAGGTGTTCGATTCAGGCCTGCGTGGCCGTGGCGGCGCGGCCTTCCCCGCCGGGATCAAATGGCGCACGGTGCGCCTCACCGAAGCGGCGCAAAAGTACATCGTGTGCAACGCCGACGAAGGCGACTCCGGCACCTTTGCCGATCGCATGTTGATGGAAGGCGACCCCTTCCTGCTGATCGAAGGCATGGCCATTGCCGGCCTGTGCGTCGGCGCCACCTACGGCTACATCTATGTGCGCTCGGAATATCCGGATGCCGTGGCCACCCTGCGCGAAGCGCTGGAAATTGCGCGTTCCAATGGTTACCTCGGCGCCAACGTCGGCGGCAGCGGCTTGGCCTTCGACATGGAAGTGCGGGTCGGTGCCGGTGCGTACATTTGCGGTGAAGAAACCGCGTTGCTGGACTCCCTCGAAGGCAAGCGCGGGATCGTGCGTGCCAAGCCGCCGATCCCTGCGTTGAAGGGCCTGTTTGGCCAGCCGACCCTGGTGCACAACGTGCTGACCCTGGCCTCGGTGCCGCTGATTCTGGCCAAGGGCGCGCAGTTCTATCGCGATTACGGCATGGGCCGCTCCCTGGGCACCATGCCGTTTCAACTGGCGGGCAATGTGCGTCACGGCGGGTTGGTGGAACGGGCCTTTGGCCTGACCCTGCGGGAACTGGTGGACGACTACGGCGGCGGGACCGCCAGTGGTCGGCCGCTGAAAGCCGCGCAAGTGGGCGGCCCCCTCGGCGCCTGGGTGCCGCCGTCGCAATTCGACACGCCGCTGGATTACGAGGCCTTCGCCGCCATGGGCGCGATGCTCGGGCACGGTGGCGTAGTGGTGGCCGACGACAGCCTGGACATGGCCCAGATGGCGCGTTTTGCCATGGAGTTCTGCGCCGAGGAATCCTGTGGCAAATGCACGCCGTGCCGCATCGGCTCGACCCGCGGCGTCGAGGTGATCGACCGCTTGCTGGCCGCACCGGACGCGAGCGGTCGCGATGAGCAGGTGATCATCCTCAAGGACCTGTGCGACACGATGCAATACGGTTCGCTGTGTGCGTTGGGCGGCATGGTTTCCTTCCCGGTCGCCAGCGCCCTCAAGCACTTCCCCGCCGACTTCGGCTTGCAGCCCTCGGAGGCCGAGCAATGATCACTCTCTTCGACCCGAAAACCGATATCGATCTGGGCACCCCTGCCCGTGACAGCGACGTGCACGTCACCCTGAATATTGACGGCCGCAGCATCAGCGTGCCCGAAGGCACCTCGGTGATGCGCGCCGCCGCATTGCTGGGCACCACCATTCCGAAACTCTGCGCCACCGACAGCCTGGAAGCCTTCGGCTCCTGCCGCATGTGCCTGGTGGAGATCGACGGCATGCGCGGCTACCCGGCGTCCTGCACCACGCCGGTCAGCGAAGGCATGACCGTGCACACCCAGACGCCGAAGCTCGCGACCCTGCGCCGCAACGTCATGGAGCTGTATATCTCCGATCACCCTTTGGACTGCCTGACCTGCTCGGCCAACGGCAATTGCGAGCTGCAAACCGTGGCCGGTCAGGTCGGCCTGCGCGAAGTGCGCTACGGCTATGAAGGCGACAACCATCTGGCCGATGTGAAGGACACGTCCAACCCCTATTTCGACTACGACCCGAGCAAGTGCATCGTCTGCAACCGCTGCGTGCGTGCCTGCGAAGAAACCCAGGGTACCTTTGCCCTGACCATTACCGGGCGCGGTTTCGAGTCCCGTGTGGCCGCGGCCGGTGGGGATGACTTCCTCGACTCCGAATGCGTGTCCTGCGGCGCCTGTGTGCAGGCTTGCCCGACCGCGACCCTGATGGAAAAAAGCGTGGTTGAACTGGGCCAGCCCGAGCGCAGCGTGATCACGACGTGTGCCTATTGCGGTGTGGGCTGCTCGTTCCGCGCCGAGATGAAAGGCGAGCAACTGGTGCGCATGGTGCCGGACAAGAACGGTCAGGCCAACCACGGCCACTCCTGCGTCAAGGGGCGCTTTGCCTGGGGCTACGCCACGCACCCGGATCGCATCACCAAACCGATGATCCGCCAGCACATCAACGATCCATGGCAGGAAGTCAGCTGGGACGAAGCGGTGACCTACGCCGCCAGCGAATTCCGCCGACTGCAGCAGAAATACGGCCGCGACTCCATCGGTGGCATCACCTCCAGCCGTTGCACCAACGAAGAAACCTACCTGGTACAAAAACTGGTACGCGCCGCGTTTGGCAACAACAACGTCGACACCTGTGCGCGGGTCTGCCATTCGCCGACCGGCTATGGCCTGAAACAAACCCTGGGCGAGTCCGCCGGCACCCAGAGTTTCGACTCCGTGATGCAGGCCGACGTGATCCTGGTGATGGGCGCCAACCCCAGCGACGCCCACCCGGTGTTCGCCTCCCAACTCAAGCGTCGCCTGCGCGAAGGTGCGCGGCTGATCGTCATCGACCCGCGGCGCATTGATCTGGTGGATTCGGTGCACGCCCGCGCTGAATATCACCTGGCCCTGCGCCCCGGCACCAACGTCGCCATGCTCAACGCCCTGGCCCATGTGATCGTCACCGAAGGCCTGCTCAACCAGGCCTTTATCGACGCCCGATGCGAAGGCAGCGATTTCGCCAACTGGCGTGAGTTCGTCAGCCGGCCAGAAAACTCACCGGAAGTGCTGGGCGCGATTTGCGGTGTACCCGCTGCCGACATCCGTGCCGCCGCGCGCCTGTATGCCACGGGCGGCAACGCAGCGATCTACTACGGCCTGGGCGTCACCGAACACAGCCAGGGCAGCACCGCGGTCATGGGCATCGCCAACCTGGCCATGGCCACCGGCAACATCGGCCGCGAAGGCGTGGGCGTGAACCCGCTGCGCGGTCAGAACAACGTGCAGGGCTCCTGCGACATGGGCTCCTTCCCCCACGAACTGCCCGGCTACCGGCACGTCTCCAACGAGGTGGTGCGTACGCAGTTCGAACAGGCGTGGAACGTCACCCTGCAATCCGAACCGGGCCTGCGCATTCCCAACATGTTCGAAGCAGCCCTGGGCGGCAGCTTCAAGGGCTTGTATTGCCAGGGTGAGGACATCGCCCAGAGCGATCCGAATACCCAGCACGTCACCGCCGCGTTGTCGGCCATGGAGTGCGTGGTGGTGCAGGACATTTTCCTCAACGAAACCGCCAGGTTCGCCCACGTGTTCTTGCCGGGCAGTTCGTTCCTGGAAAAGGACGGCACCTTCACCAACGCCGAGCGGCGTATATCCCGGGTGCGCAAGGTCATGGAACCGCTGGGCGGCAAGGCCGACTGGGAAGGCACCGTGGCCCTGGCCAATGCCTTGGGTTACCCGATGAATTACAAACACCCGTCCGAAATCATGGATGAAATCGCCCGCCTGACACCGACCTTCACCAACGTCAGCTACGCCGAACTGGAGCGCCACGGCAGCCTGCAATGGCCATGCAACGCGGCGGCTCCGGACGGCACGCCGACCATGCACATCGAGGAATTCGTGCGCGGCAAAGGGCGTTTCATGCTCACCGGGTACGTGCCCACCGAAGAGAAGGTCAACAGTCGCTATCCGCTGCTGCTGACCACCGGGCGCATCCTCAGCCAGTACAACGTCGGCGCTCAAACCCGGCGTACCGAAAACGTTGCCTGGCACGAAGAAGACCGCCTGGAAATCCACCCGACCGACGCCGAGAGCCGGGGCATCAACGAAGGTGATTGGGTCGGCATCGGCAGCCGTGCCGGGCAGACGGTATTGCGTGCGCGGATTACCGAACGGGTTGCGCCGGGCGTGGTGTACACCACCTTCCACTTCCCGGAATCGGGGGCCAACGTGATCACCACCGACAACTCCGACTGGGCCACCAACTGTCCGGAGTACAAGGTCACGGCGGTAGAGGTCAGCCGCGTCTATCACCCTTCCGAGTGGCAAAAGCGCTATCAGGCCTTCAGCGACGAACAGGACCGTTTGCTCAAGGATCGGCGCCAGGCCCGTGGCGATAAAGCGGAGGTACGCCGATGAGCAACGACAACCTGATCAAGATGGCCAACCAGATCGCCCAGTACTTCGCCAGCCAACCGGACCAGGAACAGGCCGTGCTCAGTGTGCGCAATCACCTGCAAATGTTCTGGGCGCCGAGCATGCGCAAGGAACTGCTGGCCTGGCAGACCGAGCATCACGGGGAGAATTTACACCCGCTGGTGCAGGCGGCGGTGACCGGGGCGGGCTGGGAGGCTTAGCCCAATACTGAAAAACCACCTGTAGGAGCGAGCCTGCTCGCGATGGGCCCAATGGCACCGCGTTTAGCCTGAAAGCACGCGTCATCGTTGACGACCATCGCGAGCAAGCTCCACACAGGGGAATTGGCGGCGTAACCCTATTCCGCGTTCGACCAGGACCCGAGTATTATCGCCAGCACCCGCGATACCGCCCGTTTGGGCACCCATCAGCGTGGCACAAACGCTGGATTTCGATGGCCGGACCAACGCCGCGCCGCCCATCACCGACGGCAACCACGCCGGGCTAATGCGACAGAGGAAATACCGTAGCGACAGGCCTGTATCCGCGATTATTCGACCTCAATGGGCCCTTTTGTCCCGGCATCGCTGTCGGTCCAGTAGTCTTCCCCCGTCAGGCGCCGATCACCCTGGATCGTGAACGTCATCTTGCCCTGGCGGAACTGCAGCGTGCCGTCGGTGCGCTTGGCGTTGACCCGCTTGCCATTGACCCAGACGTTCTCCTTCGAGTCGATACGTATGGTGGCGACGGTCGCTCCGGCGTCGCTCTTGGCGACCCACTGCCCGGCATACGGCGTCTGGGTGTTCGCGCTGTCGTTGGCGACCGGCGCTTGCGGATTGCTGAACCCGGCCTTGGCGTTTTCGGCCTTGCTCTTGTGGATATCGCAGCCCTCCAGTTCACTCATCTGGGTGCAACCGGATTGTTCGAGTTGTTTGCGGTACTTGTCGTTGATGGCATAGGCCGGGGACTGGGCAACGATCAACATGGCCAGCGCCGGCAGGATGATCCTCTTCATGTGTTCCTCTTCTCTGAGCGAAAGCGTGTCGACAGTCAGGTTATTCACTCTAGCCTGTATTGGTCATCGGTCAGCTGACACTGATCACTTCAACGTGAACAGGCAGCAGCAACGACCTGCGCTATCATCGCCCGCTTCGGTGCCCCAAGAGTCTTGAACCCGGATGTCCGTCACTCTGCCATTGCCTGCTGATCATCATTCACTGCCACCGGTTCTGGCCGGGCCGCTGTTACGCCGTCTGGAGCCCACGCGGCTGGTGATGTGGCTGGTCGGCTCACGGTCGCTGGCACTGACGTTGCGCGTGCAGGGCATCGCCGATAGGCGTCTGGATGCCGGACAATGCACAGTCATTCAGGTGGGCACGCAGGCCTTCGTGCATTTGATCGACGTGACGCTGGAGGCCGCCCTGCCCTGGGACACGCTGATCGAGTACGACCTGCTGATCGATGACGCACAAACAGGTATCGCCGACTGGGCGCCCCATCTGTTGTACGGCGATGCCCGTCGTCCGAATTTCGTTCTGCGCTCACGCATCGATCAGTTGCTGCACGGCTCCTGTCGCAAACCTCATCACCCGTCAGCCGACGGCTTGCTGTGTGTCGATGCCTTGCTGGCGCAAACCCATGAAGCCAGCGAGCGCCCGGCACTGCTGATGATGAGCGGCGATCAGGTGTACGCTGACGATGTCGCCGGGCCGATGTTGCGGGCCATTCATGCCTTGATCGAGCGACTGGGGTTGTTCGGCGAGCACCTGGAAGGCGCCGTGGTCAGTGACAGCGCCAAACTCTACGAGCATCCCGCCAGCTACTACCACCGTGCGGATTTGTTACCGGCGCTTGAGAGCAACGAGACCTTGCGCGAGCGATTTTTCGGCGGGGCGCGCAAGCCGATTTTCACCAGCAGCAACGCCGACAACCATCTGGTGACCTTCGCCGAAGTCATGGCCATGTATGTGTTGGTCTGGTCGCCCACGCCCTGGACCTTGATTGCCCCGCAGCCGCCGACACTGACGCCGGACAGGGCTCAACGTTATGCGCTGGAACAAACCCGCATCGATGGCTTCAAGACCGGACTCGGCAAGGTCGCCCGGGCGCTGGCGCATTTGCCGACGCTGATGATTTTCGACGACCACGACATTACCGATGACTGGAATCTTTCCGCGCAATGGGAGGAAACGGCCTACGGCCATCCGTTTTCCAAACGCATCATCGGCAACGCACTGCTGGCCTACATGCTGTGCCAGGGCTGGGGCAACAACCCGGATGCCTTCAGCGGCGTCCTTGAAAACGCGCGCCTGTTGAGTGCCACCGGGCAGGACCGTTACCTCGACAGCCCTGTGCAAGATGACTTGATCGACCAATTGCTGACATTTCAGAACTGGCACTACGTGCTGCCCACCCAGCCGGCCATGGTGGTGATCGACACCCGCACCCGGCGCTGGCGCAGCGAGATGAACCTCAAGCAACCCTCGGGCCTGCTCGACTGGGAAGCCCTCAGCGAACTGCAACAGGAACTGCTGGATCACCCGTGCGCGATCATCGTTTCGCCGGCACCGATCTTCGGTGTAAAACTGATCGAGACCGTGCAGCGGGTGTTCAGTTGGTGCGGTTATCCACTGCTGGTGGACGCGGAAAACTGGATGGCCCATCGCGGTGCGGCGCAGGTGATCCTGAACATTTTCCGACACTCGCGCACGCCGGCTAATTACGTGGTGCTGTCGGGGGATGTGCATTATTCCTTCGTCTACGAAGTGCTGATCCGACACCGCAAGGCCGGGCCGCATATCTGGCAGATCACCAGCAGCGGCATCAAGAACGAATTCCCCCGCGCCCTGCTCGAGTGGTTCGATCGCCTCAATCGCTGGCTGTACTCGCCGCGCTCACCGCTCAACTGGCTGACCAAACGTCGGCGCCTGCGCATCGTGCCGTACGTCCCCGAGCATGCCGAGGCCGGTGAACGGCTATGGAACTCGGCGGGGATCGGCCAGGTGTTTTTCAATGACCAGGGCCAGCCGCAGGATATCTATCAGCACAACGCCAATGGTGCGCCGAAGACGCGCATGGTGCCGCCCGAAGCTGAAGACTGAAGGGATGACCACCGCTCGTGATCATGACCGCAAACCTGTGGGAGCCAGCCTGCTGGCGATGACCCGAGTGCGCCGCGTTTAACCAGGCCACACGCGTTATCGTTAACGACCATCGCGACGGTGCGACGATTCGACAGCCTCGCTCCTACAATTAATCGTGTCACGAATAGAGGCGATGCGAATTGGACCTCACTCGAACCCTGATCATCGGCAACTCAGGTTCCGGCAAGAGCTGGCTGGCTGACCGATTGGCGCAGCCGTTGCACGTGCCATGGACCGATCTTGATCGCATTCACTGGCTCTGTGACGAACACAGCATCGCCCGCCCCCGGAACGAGGCCTTGGCCATGGCACGGGTGGCGGCCAGTGAAGAGCGCTGGGTCATCGAAGGGGTTTATGGCTGGATCGCCAGCGAACTTCTGCCCCGCGCCACCGCGTTGATCTGGCTGAGTGTTGAAGATGAGGATTGCGTGGCCAACATTCGCCAGCGCGAGGCCGGGCGCGATGAAGATGACCTGTTGCTGATCGCCTTGCTGGACTGGGCCGGCAGCTATCGCAAGCGTGAAGGATCCAGTGGGTTTGCGGCGCATCAGCGGCTTTTCGAGGATTTCACCGGCTCGCGCATCCAGCTGACGAATCGGGTGCAAATCACCTCCTTCGCAACACAGACTCCGCCCGTGTAGGAGCAGCCACAAGCGGCTCCTGCACGAGAACCCGGTTCAGGCAGCTCCTATCGACAACGCTATCCCCCTGACAATCATCTCCACCTCCCGCTCATCAATCGTCAGCGGTGGCAGCAGGCGGATGATCTGGCCCCGGGTCACGTTGATCAGCAGGCCGTGATCCCGTGCAGCGATCAGGGACAAATCGCGGATCGGTTGCTTGAGTTCGATGCCGATCATCAAACCCTGGCCGCGAATCGCCAACACGTTCGGGTCGTCCGCCAGTTCCGCGCGCAATCTTTCGAGCAGGCGCTCGCCCTGTATCCGCGCGTTTTCCCGCAGTTGCTGTTCCTCGATGATGTCCAGCACGGTGCACGCGACCCGACAGGCCAACGGGTTGCCACCGAAGGTGCTGCCATGGCTGCCGGGCGTGAAGAGTTCGGCGGCTGTGCCACGGGCCAGGCAAGCGCCAATCGGGATGCCATTGCCCAGGCCTTTGGCCAGGGTCGTGACGTCCGGCACGATGCCTTCGTGCTGGAACGCAAACCACTGGCCGGTGCGGCCGATACCCGTCTGGATTTCATCGAGCATCATCAACCACCCGCGCCGATGGCACAGCTCACGCACGGCTTTGAGATAGCCCGGCGGCGCCAGTTGCACGCCACTCTCACCCTGGATCGGCTCCATCAGAATCGCCACGATGCGCGGGCCATGGGCTTGTTGCACCTGATCCAGTGCCTTGAGATCGCCGAACGGCACCTTGACGAAATCCCCCGGCAACTTGTTGAAGCCCAGGCGCACGGCCGGGCCGTCGCTGGCAGACAGGGTGCCCAGGGTCCGGCCATGAAACGCGTTCTCCATGACCACCACCAACGGTTGCTCGATGCCTTTGTGCCAGCCATACAGCCGCGCGATTTTCAGCGCCGTTTCGTTGGCCTCGGCACCGGAGTTGTTGAAAAACGCCCGCTCCATGCCGGCCAGGCGCGTCAGTTTCTGCGCCAGTTGCTGCTGCCAATCGATGCTGTACAGGTTCGAGGTGTGCAACAGCAAACCGGCCTGTTCGCTGATGGCCGAGACGATTTTCGGGTGTGAGTGGCCGACGTTGGTCACCGCCACGCCGGCGATCGCATCCAGGTATTCACGACCGGCCTGATCCCACAGGCGTGTGCCAAGGCCCTTGGTGAAACTCAAGGCCAGCGGTTGGTAAGTGCTCATCAGGCAGGCGGCGGTCATGGCAAAAGCTCCCTCTATGGTCGGTGTTTTTGCAGTATGGTTAGCCACCAGCGCTGGATAAACTCAGCAAAACTTCATTCATTTTAAAGCCAGGCTTGATAATGGATTTGTTCCAGGCAATGAGCGTTTACGTACGTGTGGTCGAAGCCGGCAGCATGACCGCCGCCGCGCAGCAATGTGAGATGTCCACGACCATGGTGGGCAATCATCTCAAGGCCCTGGAGCAGCGCCTGGGTGTGCGCCTGCTCAACCGTACGACCCGGCGCCAGCGCCTGACCGAATTTGGCACGGCGTACTATCAACGCTGCCTCGAAGTGCTGGGGCTGGTGGCGGATTCCGAGCGCCTGGCGGAGCAAACCCACGATGAGCCCAGCGGCACCCTGCGCATCACCGCACCGCTGACCTTCGGCACCGAGCGCCTGGCGCCGGCCTTGAGTGAGTTCAGCTTGCATAACCCCCGGGTGAAACTGGACGTGGTGCTCACCAATCGACGCCCGGACTTGCTGGACAATGGCTTTGACGTGGCCTTCCGCCTGGGCGCGCTCGAACCGTCCAACCTGATCGCCCGCCCGCTGATCGACTACACCCTGACCATGTGCGCCTCCAGGGAATACCTGGCGCGTCGGGGCACCCCGGAAAAACCCGAAGACCTGCAACAGCACGACTGCCTGGCATTCGCCTACCCGGCCGGTGATGACTGGCAATCAGTGGCCCGGCAATGGCGCCTGCACGGTCCTGAAGGCGAAGTCGAGGTGGCGGTCAGCGGTCCGATGCTGATCAACAGCTCGGCGGGTTTGCATCAAGCGGCGCGCACCGGCATGGGCATCGTGATGGTGCCCGATGCGCTGGTGGAGCAAGACCTGCGCGATGGCAAACTGGTCGCCCTGATGCCGAGCTATCAACTGCCGAGCCGGCCGATGCACCTGGTCTATGCCCAGGATCGACATCGCCTGCCGAAACTGCGTCGTTTCGTCGACTTCGCCGTGAAGATGTGGGGCAAGCACTCGCCGCCCCTCACATCCTCGCCTTCACCAGCACCGGTTTTTCCTGATAGCGATCCGGGTACAGCTGCTTGAGCTGCGCCACTTTCGGCAGGTCGTTGATCACGATGTAAGGGTACGTCGGATGCTCGGTCAGAAAGTCCTGATGCTCTTCCTCCGCCGGGTAGAAACCGTTGTAGCTCTCCAGTTTGGTCACAATCGGTTTGTTGAAGGCATGAGCGGCGTCGAGCTGGCTGATGTAGGCCTGGGCCACCCGTTGCTGTTCGCTGCTTTGGGTGAAAATGGCCGAGCGATACTGGGTGCCGGTGTCCGGCCCCTGACGGTTGAGTTCGGTCGGGTTGTGCGCCACCGAGAAGTAGATTTGCAGCAAGGTGCCATAGCTGACCTGACTCGGGTCGAAGGTCACTTCAACCGACTCCGCATGCCCGGTATTGCCATTGCTGACGCGCTCGTACCGGGCCGTGTCAGCGGCACCGCCCGCGTACCCCGAGACGGCATTTTTCACGCCTTTGACATGCTGGAACACCCCTTGAACGCCCCAGAAGCAACCACCGGCAAACACGGCGGTTTCGCTGTGGGCCTGCGTGCTTTCATCCAGGGCCGGAGGCGGCAAAACGACAGCCTCTTCAGCACCACCGAAAGAGAACGCCGAGCACTGACTGATGAGGCCGGCAGCGGCCAGTCCCAATAAGGTACGGCGCCAGGTGAACAGGTTTTTCATGACGTTGACTCCTGAAGAATTGAGGACCATCAGCCGAAGGTAAAGGCGTAGGCCGATGCGCCCGGATCCAGAAACTCGATGCGGCAAAAAACAAGGGATAGGAATCAGGCCGCCTTGGGCTCGAACGTCATCGCCAGGCCATTCATGCAGTAGCGCAGCCCGGTGGGTTTTGGGCCGTCATCGAAGACATGGCCCAGATGCCCACCGCAACGCCGGCAGTGAACCTCTTCGCGCAGCACGCCGAAGGAGCGGTCCTGACGGGTGGCGACGGCCTTGTCCAGCGGCATCCAGAAACTCGGCCAACCGGTATGGCTGTCGAACTTGGTCGTCGAGGAGAACAACGGCAGGTCGCAACCGGCACAGGCAAACGTACCGTCGCGGTGCTCATTGTTGAGCGGGCTGCTGTAGGCCCGTTCAGTGCCCTCTTCACGGAGGATTTCGTACTGTTCGTCACTCAGGATCGCGTGCCATTCACTGTCGCTGTGGGTCACTTCGAACACCTCTGCCGCGTCCGCCTCGCTGATCAGCGCGGTACTGGCGGAAAATTTGGGCAACAGGCCAATGGCCAGGGCTGCAACCCCCAGCCCGCCGCTCACTGCGAGAAATTGCCGTCGCGAAAATCGTCTTGAATCCATCGCCGTCTCCAAAAATCCTGGACCGTTTTCATTGAACACAGCCTAGGCTTGGGGTGATCGCCAAATCCTCACGGGGAGTTAAACAATTCGTGATAACTCCGGCCGCGGAAAAGCCGCACAATGCCTGGGTATTTCTATGTAGGAGCGAGCCTGCTCGCGATGGTGTGTCAGGTACGCAGGTGTCGACTGACACTCCATCGCGAGCAGGCTCGCTCCTACCACGAGCAGCATTTCGCACAATGCATTCATTGCGCCGAAGGATTGAGCTGGATGGAACAGACCAAACGTGTCCTCGTGGTCGAGGACGATTTGCATATCGCCGACCTGATCTGCCTGCACCTGCGCGATGAGCAGTTCGAAGTGGTGCACTGCGCCGATGGCAACGAAGGCATGCGCCTGCTGCAGCAAGGCAGTTGGGATGCGCTGATCCTCGACCTGATGCTGCCCGGCGTCGACGGCCTGGAAATCTGCCGGCGCGCCCGTGCCATGGCGCGCTACACGCCGATCATCATCACCAGCGCCCGTTCCAGCGAAGTGCACCGGATTCTCGGCCTGGAACTGGGGGCCGACGATTACCTGGCCAAGCCGTTTTCCATGCTCGAACTGGTGGCCCGGGTCAAAGCGCTGCTGCGCCGGGTCGACGCCATGGCGCGCAACCTGAAAATGGATGCTGGCAGCCTGATCCTCGACGGTCTGGCCATCGATCCGATCACCCGCGAAGTGTCCCTCGACGGTCGGCGCCTGGACCTCACGCCGCGAGAATTCGACTTGCTCTACTTCTTCGCCCGCCAACCCGGCAAGGTCTTTTCGCGCATGGACCTGCTCAATGCCGTGTGGGGCTACAGCCACGAAGGCTACGAACACACGGTCAACACCCACATCAACCGCCTGCGCGCCAAGATCGAGACCGACCCGGCGCAACCGGTGCGCATCCTGACGGTGTGGGGGCGCGGCTACAAATTCGCGACCGGAGAGGAGCAGCCATGAGGTTGACCCTGACACAACGCCTGTCGCTGGTGTTCGCCGTGTTGCTGCTGGTGTGCTGCGGCACGTCGGCGTGGATGCAGGTGCGCTCCAACCAGATGC
>Ga0302169_10000433_pt1 | contig 13014 bp, 14 predicted proteins | sample I_Fen_N1_3_FD_193493 | JGI IMG/M metagenome (GOLD analysis project Ga0302169, IMG submission 193493) | Peat permafrost microbial communities from Stordalen Mire near Abisko, Sweden - I_Fen_N1_3 | ecosystem: Environmental > Terrestrial > Soil > Wetlands > Permafrost | place: Sweden: Abisko...
GGCGTGAACCACCGAGAGGCCGGCGACCATCGGCAAACCGACCATCAGAATCGACACCCCGACCCGCCGCGCCACGGTGAACGCAATCGGCACCAGCAACACAAAACCGACCTCGAAAAACAGCGGCAAACCGACCAGGAACGCGATGCAGACCATCGCCCAGTGCGCATTCTTCTCGCCGAATCGATCGATCAACGTACGCGCCATCTGCTCCGCGCCGCCCGACTCGGCCATCATCTTGCCGAGCATCGTCCCCAGCGCCACCACCAGCGCAATATGCCCCAGGGTCTTGCCGACCCCGGCCTCATACGCCCCCACCACCCCCGACGCCGGCATCCCCGCCAACAGCGCCAGGCCAAGGGACACCAGGGTGATCACAATGAACGGATTGAGTCGATAACGCGCGATCAGAACGATCAGCGCAATGATGGCGATAGCGGCATAGACCAGCAGCCAATAGCCGAAGGAAGGCGTCATGCGGTACTCCTCGAAAGGGTCACGTCGAGTGATTTGTGAAACTCATAAATCATTTCGTGGCGTGGTTTTCAAACGAGGTGAAAGTAATTTACGTGCACAGGTAAGGCATGTCGCGCAGAGATATGGCGGGGTGGGGGTTATGAAAATGCGGGGTGGGGATTTTCATCAGTCCGGCGGGCAAATCCAGAAACGCCATCGCGGGCAAGCCTTGCTCCTACAGAATGTATTTCCTGTAGGAGCAAGGCTTGCCCGCTATGAACGATGACTCGGTCTAAAACGACCTCACACCATTTCGTTACGAATCCATTCCACCACCGACGTGCGCTTCGGCGCCCAGCCCAGCAGTTCACGCGCATGTTTGCCGCGCACCCGGCTGTTGGAGCCCAGGCCATAGTTGGCCATTTCGTAACCCCATTCGGCTTCGGCGTCCTTGAGCGGCCAGTCTTGTGGCTCACCGAGGTTCAGCGCTTGGGCCATGGCGGTGGTCATGTCGATGAACGACGACTCGCCGCTTTCGACGAAGTAGAAAGTGCCCGGGACGTTTTTGGTCAGCGCCAGCAGGTACAGGGCCACGACGTCTTCGATGTGCACGTTGGACCAGATGTTCTGACCGGTGCCGACGTGGCGCACCACTCCACTTTTGCGCGCCTGTTTCAACAGTCGCGGCAACTGCACGCTGTCGCGATTGACGCCCAGGCTGTGGCCGTAGATCAGGGTGTTGCAGATGACGGCAGAGTTCACGCCGTCCTGCGCCGCCGCGAGGATCAGGTTGTCGATGGCAACGCGGGCGGCTTTGTCGACGGTGGGTGCCGGCAGGTTGTCTTCGTAATAGATGACGTCGCTGGATTTGCCGCCCGACGCATCGCCGACGATGCTCGAACCGCTGGTGTGCAGGAACACTTTGTTGGAACCGCGCAGTGCATCGAGCAGTGCTTCAACCGCAGCGCGATGGTCGCTGCTGGCGGCGTTGATCACAGCGTCGGCGGCGCGGGCCTGTTCGGCCAGCAGGACGCGGTCGTCCAGCGTACCGATCACCGGGGTGATGCCCAGGGCGGCGAGTTCTTTGGCTTGTTCGGCGCTGCGCACCAGGCCGGTGACGTTATGGCCGGCCTTGACCAGGCCGGTGGCGATGGAGCCGCCGATAAAACCGGCAGCGCCGGTAACGAATACGTTCATGGAGAAACTCCCTGCGTTGATAAGTGATGCAACGAGTATCAAGGACCGATCCCTGTCGAAAAATACCCGTTGGCCCAATTCACTCTTGCGCGGGGATCACGAATCAGCCTGTGAACTCCGTGTTCGCGTACACCGCCAATTTGCCCTGGATGAAGTCCAGGAAGCACTGGATGCGCAGGGCCAGTTGTGAGTTGCGGTAGTACACCGCGTTGATCGGCTGGCGATAGCCGCTGTTGAAATCCGCCAGCACCACTTTCAGCCGCCCGGCGCGGATGTCGTCGATGGTCATGAAGTGCGACAGGCAGGCAATGCCCTGGCCCTCCAGCGCCATGTGTCGCACGGTCTCGCCACTGGAGGCGTTGATCGCCGCGTTGATCGGCCAGCGATCGCCGTGCACATGGCGCAGCGGCCACTGGTTGAGACCCTCGTTCTGGGTAAAGCCCAGCAGCGAGTGGCCGCCGAGATCGGCGACGGCGGTGGGTGTGCCGTGCTGTTCCAGATAGGCCGGGCTGGCGAGGATGTGCAATGGACTGCAACCCAGGGAACGTGCGTGCAAGGTGGAATCCGCCAGCGTACCGATGCGGATGGCGATGTCGGTGCTTTGTTCCAGCAGGTCAATGATCAGGTCGTTGCTGTTGAGTTCGAGCTGGATGTCCGGGTAGAGCCGGCGGAACTCATCGATGTAGGGCACGATGGCGTGCAGCATGAACGGCGACGCCGCGTTGATCCGCAGGCGCCCGGACGGGGTTTGCTGACGGGAGTTGAGGCGCTCTTCGAGCTCGTCCATCTGATCGAGAATCAGCTTGGCGTGTTCGAAGAAATACTTGCCTTCCTCGGTCAGGTCCATGCGCCGGGTGGTGCGGTTGATCAGCGTGGTGTCGAGCTTGGCTTCCAGCCGCGACAACGTGCGGCTGACCGCCGACGGCGTTTGCCCGACCTGCTCCGCCGCAGCGGAAATCGACCCGCATTCAATCACGCAGACAAAAATCTGCAATTCATCGGATCTGGCTTTCACGTGGGTCCTCTTTGCGTATCGGCGTGGCATGAATCGCCAAGATCGCAGCCTTCGGCAACGCCTACAAGGATTGCGTGCCCCCTGAACCAACGGGTGTACGCAATCTGTAGGAGCTGCCGCAGGCTGCGATCTTTCCGGCCGTTGCGACGGATACTAGCCGGAAAACTTATACAGACAGGCCAAACACCTCAGTCAAATGCTGCGCATACCGCGCCATGTCACGCTCGATGTCCGGGCGTTTCATCACGTCCACGCACAGGAAGGTCGGCAAACCGGTCATGCCGAGGAAGGTGTTGGCCTTGTGGAACGGGAAGTACACCGCGTCCACGCCTTTGCCTTCGAAGAAGTCAGTCGGGTCGTCGAAGGCTTGCTGCGGCGCGTTCCAGGTCAGGGACAACATGTATTGCTTGCCCTGCAACAAACCGCCACTGCCGTACTTTTGCGTGGCGTCGGAACGGGTGCGGCCATCGCTGGCGTAGAGGCTGCCGTGGCCTTCGGTGAAGACTTCGTCGATGTATTTCTTCACGGTCCACGGCGCGCCCATCCACCAGCCCGGCATCTGGTAAATGATTACGTCGGCCCAGACAAACTTGGCGACTTCTTCAGCAAGGTCGTAGCCCTCATCGATGAACGTGGTTTTCACGTCCAGACCGCCGCGATCCAGCACGCTCAGCGCGGTGTCATGCAGGGTGGTGTTATAGCGGCCATCGGAGTGGGCGAACTTTTTGCCGCCATTGAGCAAGAGGACTTTTTTCATGAGAGGTCTCAGAAGGTTGGAATTCGATGGCGGCAGAGTAGCGACCCGCCTCGCGCGGAATAAGCGCCGAATTCACAAAATTCATTTGACCAAAACGCACGAATCCATAAGCGATTGTTGCCATAAAATTCCGCCAATCGTTATTTCGAGGGAATTTTTTGATGAGTGATGTACAAGGTTTCATCCTGCACGCCAAGACCCGCCCGGAAAAAGCCGAGGCCTTCGAAGCGCTGTTTCGCGCCTACGTTGAACCGAGCCGCGCCGAACCCGGTTGCATCGAATACCACATGCTGCGCGACCAGCAGGACCCGACGCTATTTATCTTTTACGAGATCTGGCAGTCCCAGGCCCACCTGGACGCGCACTCGAACCTGCCGCACATGAAGCAGTTCCGCGATCAGCGCATGGACTATCTGGAGCGAGATTTCGACATCCGCGCGATCGAGATGCTCAGCCCGTCCTCGGCTAGCCGCTGATCAGCAAGTGGCCGCCAAGCAACCCGAGGCCAATGAAGAACACTCGCTTGAACAACACGGCGCTGATCCGCTGACGCAGCCATTGCCCCAACCACATGCCGAGCACCGCCGGGATCAGCGCCAGCAGCGAGGCGCTCAACTCGCCCCCGCCGAGGGCGCCGCGCCAGAACAACCCGGCGGCCAGCGCCAGGGTCGAGACGGTGAACGACAGCCCCAGCGCCTGCACCAGTTCATCTTTGTTCAAGCCCAGCGCCTGCAAGTACGGCACCGCCGGGATCACGAACACACCGGTGGCCGAAGTGATAACCCCGGTCAGCACGCCGCAGAGGGGGCCGAGCCAACGCTCGGCGCGACGGCCGACGCGCATCGTCGGCAGAAACAAACCGCTCAAGGCGTATAGCAATAACGCCGCGCCCAATCCCCGCACCACCCAATGTCCGCTGGCCATGCCGATCCACAATGTGCCGGCGCCGGTGCCGAGGAAAATCGCCAGCAGCATCGGCCACAGGCGTTTGATCAATCCTTGCAGATGTCCACCGAATGCCAGTTGCCAGACATTGGTCAGGGTCGCCGGGATGATCAATAGCGCGGCAGCCTGTGACGGCGCCATAGCCAGACCGAGCAGGCCCATGGCGATGGTCGGCAGGCCGAGGCCGATCACGCCTTTGATCATGCCAGCCAGTAGGAACGTGGCGACGACCAACATAGACAAGGCCAACCCGAGGTTTTGGTAGAACGCGACGAGTGTATTCATGGGGCTATCGTGAGCCCGGGCGGGTGCTTTGAAAATCTGCCATATACTGAGGCTGCCTCTTGTTTTGACAGAGGCTAAAGATGTCGCTGAGGCTGCTGGCACCTTCGCGGGCAAGCCTCGCTCCTACAGGGAGACGGGGATTCCCTGTAGGAGCAAGGCTTGCCCGCGAAGAGGCCCGCCCAGACAACGAAAAACCTAAAGGTGTCACGATGCACTTCGACCTCACCAACCTGCGCCTTTACCTGAACATCCTCGACAGCGGCAACATCACCGCCGGCGCCGAGCGCAGCCATTTGTCGCTGGCGGCCGCGAGCGCGCGCATCCGGGCGCTGGAAGCGTCGCTGGGCGTCGACTTTCTCCTGCGTGGCCGACGCGGCGTCACCCCCACAGCGGCCGGTAAAGCCTTGGCGAAACACGCCCGAGTCCTGCTGCAACAAGCCGAGCGCCTGCAGCAGGATCTGGCCGAATACGCCAACGGCGTCAAAGGCCAGGTGCGGTTGTTGTGCAACACCACAGCCATCACCGAATACCTGCCGGAATTGCTCGCGGACTTTCTGCGCGACCACCCCAACCTCGACATCGACCTGCAAGAGCTGCCCAGCGCCCGCATCACCCACGCCTTGCGCCAAGGGGCGGCGGACCTCGGGATCGTCTCCGACGCGGTGGACACCGATGGCCTGCAAACCCGCCCCTTTCGCGACGATCCGCTGGTGCTGATCCTGCCCCGCGATCATCCGTTGGCCGACAGCGGCGAAGTCAGTTTCAGCGACACCTTGCACCACGACTACGTGGGCCTGAACGCCAACAGCGCGCTCGCGGTGTACCTCGAAGAACAGGCACTGCACACCGGCTCGCGGATGCAAATCCGCATCCGCGCCGACGGCTTTGATGGGGTCATGCGCATGGTCGCCCGAGGGGCCGGGCTGGCGATCGTGCCCCTGGCCGCCATCGAGCGCTGGCCGGGTGAAACACCGTTCAAAAGCCTCGCCCTGCAAGAGTCCTGGGCCCTGCGCAAACTGCTGTTGTGCGCCCGAGACTTCGCGGCGTTGCCCGCCTACGCCCAAGCCTTGCTGAACGCCTTGACTCTCCCCTGAGGGGTAGACTTTACCCTTGGGGTTTGATCTTCAAGGATGCGGACAATGGGCAAGAAAATTCTGGTGATTCTCGGTCATCCTTCCAGCAACAGTTTCTGCGGCGCACTGGCCGAACGCTATGCGCAATCGGCGTTGCGCGCCGGGCATGAGGTGCGTCAGTTGTGGCTGGGCACGATGGACTTCGATCCGGTGCTGCGTGAAGGTTATCAACAGGTCCAGCCGCTGGAGGCCGATCTGCGCCAGGCCCAGGCCGACATCCTCTGGGCCGAGCAGTTGACGCTGGTTTATCCCATCTGGTGGGGCGGGATTCCGGCGTTGCTCAAAGGCTTTTTCGACCGGGTGTTCCTGCCGGGTTTCGCCTTCAAGTACTGCGAAGGCAAGGCATTTCCCGACAAACTCCTGCGCGGTCGCAGTGCGCACTTGCTCGTAACCATGGACACGCCGCCCTGGTATTACCGTTGGGTCTATCGCATGCCCGGGTTGCATCAGGTGCGTAAAACCACCCTGGCGTTTTGCGGCATAGAACCCCGGCGCACGCTGACCTTCGGGCCAATCCTGGGTTCCAGCGCCGCTCAGCGCGAAGCCTGGCTGTTGCGGGCGCAGGCTATCGCCAGCCAATGACTCTGCCGATAATGGGCGCGGTTTACCCTCGGCAAAAAAGGACTTTTCATGTACATCGGCCAAGCCGCGCAGCGTTCGGGTACGACGATCAAAAGCATCCGTCACTACGAGGCCATCGGCCTGATGCCACCTGCCCGGCGTCAGGGCAACTACCGGGTTTACGACCAGCAGAGCGTTGATCGGCTGGGCATCATCAAATGCGCCCAACAACTGGGTTTCAAGCTCAAGGAATTGCAGGGGATTTTCGCCGGGCAAACCGGGCAACCGCTGTCATGGGCCGATGCGCAACAAGCGATCACTGACAAGAAGCGCGAGATCAACGCCCAGATCGCGGCGCTGACCCAACGGCACGCGCAATTGGTCGAGTTCGAAGAGAGCCTGCAAAACGCCTGTGAACACTGCCCCCTGGAGCCAAAATAAGCCCAAGGAATAACTTGCAAGGTACGGATACATACGTACTATAGCTCCGGAGCGAACGTGTCGTCTCAGCCGCCGTTTTCGCACAGCGACAGCGGTCAAGGAAGAACGGATCAGCTCCAATAACCTACAAGGAATGAGGGGACGCTATGGTTGATTCATCGGAGTTTCGTAATGCAATGGCGATGCTGGGCAGCGCCGTCACCATCGTCACAACGGATGGCCCCGCAGGCCGTTTCGGCTTCACCGCGTCCGCCGTGTGCAGCGTGACCGATTCACCGCCGACGCTGCTGGTGTGCGTCAATCGCGCCTCGGCCAATCACGAGCATTTCAAAACCAACGGCGTGCTGTGTGTGAACGTGTTGACCGGGGACCATCAGGCGACTTCCGGCGCATTCGCCAATCGCCAGTTGAGCATGCAGGAGCGCTTCTCCAGCGTTAACTGCCAAACCCTGGTGACCGGCTCGCCAGCCATTGAAGAAGCGCTGGTCAACCTCGACTGCCGCGTCAGCAAGATTGACGAGGTCGGCACCCACAGCATTTTTTACTGTGAAATCCTCGAACTCAAACACAGCGCAGCCACTGAAGGCCTGGTCTATTTCAATCGCAACTACTACCGTCTCAATGACCAAATGCGCTTGGCTCCCGATCAGTAAACGATGGGGATGAGAGCATGTTATTCAATGAAGACAACTTCGCGGATATCGACCTGAACCTGATCATTATTTTTCTGGTGTTGTTTCGCGAGCGAAGCGTTTCGCGCACTGCCGAACGCCTGCATGTGAAACAACCGGCGATCAGTGGCTCGTTGGCACGCCTGCGCAAGCGGTTCGATGACCCGCTGTTCCTGCGCTCGTGCAATACGATGCGCCCGACCTCGAAAGCGGAAAAACTGGCCTTGGCCCTGACCCCGGCCATCAGCCAGATCGAGGCGGTGATCAGCCTCTGAGACTGTTCACCGTGGCAGCCCTTGGGCCGAAAAACGGCCAAGGGTTTGCCGCCGGTTGAACACCGGTCGGGCACATGATTTTGGGGGGATGTTTGTGGGGTTTTTCAAGCTCGATGGCCGAGCCTGATGTCGAGTCAGAGCCGTGCCCAGAACGCCGGCAGAAAACACTCGCTGACCAACAAGGCCGAGCCGTTGCGCGTGAAGCGCGAACGCCTGGCCAGCAGCCGCTTGGCGTGGGGCGCGTAGCGATAGGACAGCGCCGCCAGCGGCGCGCCGGGGGCCAGCAAGGCGCACTGGAACGGTTCGCGCAGGGTCTGTTCCGAGCGGTAGAGAATCTCCGCCAGCGGCCGACCACCATACTCGTTCAGCTCGGCCCAATCGGCGCTCAGGGCCGGCACACTGGTCAGGCTGCGCGCCGTGACACAGGCCTCGCCGTCAATCTTCATCACCACTTCGCGCACCCAACCGGTGGACGCGGGCGGCACGTCCAGTGCCTCGGCTTCGTCCTGGTTCAGCACGGTATGGGATTGTTCAAGCACTTCGATGGAATAGTCGCCCATGGCTTTCAAGCGCGGGGTCAACGCGCCCGGCAAAAACAGCCAGTGATGCTCGGGGGCGGTCAACTCCGACAGCGGTCGCGACGACCAATAATGATTCGAACCCATGCTCACACACCTCCCTGGTGATCGTGAATCGGTTGGTTGCCGTGAAGGGCCGGCCCTTCACGTGCGGTGGATCAATTTCACTTACGCGTCGGTGTCTTCGGTCACTTCATGCTTGCTGATCACATCGACGGTCTGTTCATCGAACTTGACTGCGGTGAGCAGCGAATCGAGCAGCCCGGGGAACCGCACATCCATGTCCTCGCGGCGCAGGGACAAGAGGTTTTCCCGACCGTACGGCCGTTGCCAAATCAGGCCGCTGTCACGCAAAACCCGCCAGTGGTGGGTCATGGTCGACTTCGATGCGCCCTTGAGAATCCGGCCACAGGGGTGTTCCTGGCCATCGGCCAACACCTTCAACACGGTCAGGCGCAACGGGCTCCCCAGCGCGGACAGAACATTCTCTAACAAGATCTGATCCTGATTGGGGTGATTCGGGACGTTCATAGGTAGGTACCTTTGAGGATATAGGCGGGAGAAGGCTTTCGTGAATTCGTCTATACGAGAACAGTAAGACTATACACAAAGATCCCCACCCCCGCGATTAACGCCCCGGCCGCACAGACCGTTGAACGCTACTGCTCAGTGTTCTGCGCCAACGGCAAATCGCGCTCCTGGAAGCCGCCGCCCAACGCCGCCATCAAGGAAATCGAACTGTCGACGTGCTTGCTGTTGAGGAACGCCAGACGCATCTCGTCCTGAATCAATTGTTGCTCGATGTTCAGCGCATCGAGGAACGTGTCTTCGCCGGCCTTGTAGCGCGACTGGGACAGTTCATAGGACGACTGGGCAATCGCACACGCATCCTTCTGCACCACGATCTGCTGTTCGAACGAGCGCAACTGCGTCACCGAAATCGCCACTTCGTGCAGCGCCGAGGTCAGCACCTGGTTGTAGTGCGCGATGGAAACATCCAGCTCGGCGTAACCGGCCTTGAGGTCGGAGCGCAGGCGCCCGGCGTCGAAAATCGGCAAGGACACCGTTGGCGCAATGTTCCAGAATTTGCTGACGCTGGCGAAGATCGCGTCGCCGGACAACGCATGGGTGCCCGCCGCCGCCACCAGATTGATGTTGGGATAGAACGTGGTTTTGACCGCATCGATGTTCTTGTTCTCGGCCTCCACCCGCCAGCGCGCCGCGACGATGTCCGGCCGGCGCCCCAACAACTGCGCCGGCAGTTGCGCGGGCAGTGCCACCACGCTGGCTTGCAATGTCGAAGGACGCTCGATGCCTTGCGCCCGATCAACGCCTTTGCCCACCAGCACCGACAATTGCAGCCGGGCGATTTCGATGTCGTCCAGGGCGCCGATCAGGGTCGATTCCGAACGGGCCTTGAGGCTTTGCACCTGCTTCAACTGCGACAGGTTGTCCAGCCCCGAGTTGTAGCGCGAGTCCGACAATTCCACCAGTTTGCTCAAGCGCGCCAGGTCCCGGCGATTGAGTTCCGAGACCTGCCAGGCATAAGCCAATTGGTTGTAAGCCTTGACCACGTTGACCGTCAGAATCAGCTTCGACGATTGCAGGTCGACTTCCGCCGCCATGGCGCTGTTGAGCGCCGACTCCCACGCCGCGCGCTGCCCGCCCCAAAGGTCAAAGGTGTAGTTGAAATTGACCGCCAGGTTGCGGGCCGTGAAGTACTTGTGGCCCTCGCCGCTGTAGTCTTCGAACTTCGACAGACGCCCACGGGTGACACCCGCCGAGGCGTCCATTTCCGGAAAGCGCTCGGCATCGCGCAAATCCAGGAACGCATTGGCCTTGGCCACCCGCGCCTGCACTTCCTGCAAGTCTGGGTTGCTCGCGTAAGCCTCTTCGATCAGGGCCCCCAGGCGTGGATCGCCGAGGGCTGACCACCAATCGGCGCGTGGCCAATCCGCCGGTGGCAACGTGTCTTTCAGGCTATTGGAGGACGCCTGGTCAACCGACAGCAACTGGCCCTGATGATCGATCCCGGCGTAGTTCACACAACCGGCGGCGAACATGATCGACACGGCCAGCGGCGCCAGCATGAAGCGTGTAATCCGATACATACAACTTCCTCAGATGGGTTGCGGCGCATTGACCGGGTGGGTTTCAGCGGCGCGAGCCGGCTGCTTGATCGAACTCAGCAAGGTGTAGACCGACGGCAGAATAAACAGCGTGAACAGCGTGCCGATCAGCATCCCGACCACAATCACCAGGCCCAACCCGAAGCGGCTGTTGGCCCCCGCGCCACTGGCGAACAACAGCGGCGCCAGCCCTACCACCATCGCGGCGGTGGTCATGAGAATCGGCCGCAGCCGCACTTGCGCGGCGTGTTGAATCGCTTGCACACGATCCATGCCTTGCTTGCGCTGCAATTCGTTGGCGAACGCGACCATCAGAATCCCGTGCTTACTGATCAATCCGATCAAGGTAATCAGGCCGATCTGGGTGTAGATGTTCAGCGATGTCATGCCCAGCGCCAACGGCACCAAGGCCCCGCAGATCGACAGCGGCACGCTGATCAGAATGATGAACGGGTCGCGGAAGCTCTCGTATTGCACGCTCAGCACCAGGTAAATGATCACCAGGGCCAGGCCGAAGGTGAACACCAGGCTGTTGCCTTCCTGCACGTACTGACGGGCGTCGGACTGCCAGTCGAAACTGAAGCCGGCCGGGAAGTTTTCCGATTGTTTTTGCAGGAACTCCACCGCAGCGCCCAAAGTCACGCCCGGTGCCGGAATGGCCTGGAACGTGGCAGCGTTCTGCTGGTTGAACTGGGTCAGGCGGTTAGGCTCGACTTTCATGCTCAGGGTGGCCAGCGTCGACAGCGGCACCGGGTTGCCCTTCTGGTCTTTCACGTAATACAGCTTGAGGGTTTCCGGGGTCAGTCGGTCAGCGGAAATCGACTGCGGAATCACGTCATAGGAGCGCCCGTGGAAGGAGAACCGGTTGACGTATTTCTCGCCGATCAGGCTGTTGAGGGTCTCACCGATGTCCTGCATGCGAATGCCCAACGCGTTGGCCTTGGCGCGGTCGATCTGGATTTCCACCACCGGATTGTTGAAGTCCAGGTCGCTGTCCACCACCGCGAACAAACCACTGGCCTGGGCCGCTTGCTTGAGTTGATCCATCACATTGAACAACGCCAGGTATTCCTGATCGCTGCGAATGACCATTTGCACCGGCAACCCGCCGGTCGAGCCCGGCAACGGCGGCATCTGGAACACGAAGATGCTGGTTCCTTCGATCTGGTTCACCTTCGCCTGCAAGTCAGGCTGGATGGTGTTGGCGTCACGCCCGCGTTTTTCCCAGTCCACCAGGTTGATCCCGCCGACGCTGTTGGACAGCCCGTCGGAACCGTTGGCCACCCAGTTGCTGTAACCCTCGGGGATCTCGTTGAACGTCTCGTAGAGCTTGTGGGCGTAGGCTTCCAGATAGTTGAGGTTGGCGTGTTGCGGCGCCTTGATGGCGGTCAGCAGGATGTTCTGGTCTTCCAGCGGCGCCAGTTCGGTCTGCGCCGAGCGGTACAAAAACGGCAGGCTGAAAAAGATCACCAGCGCAACGCTCAGGCTGATCCAGCGCCGGGCCAGCGAGCCGCCAAGCAACGCGCCATAACGCTGGGACAAGTACTGAAAGAACCGATCAGCTTTGACGGCCATAAAGCCTTCGCTGCTTTTGGCATCCAGCAAACGCGTACTCATGATCGGCGACAAGGTCAGCGCGACGATCCCGGAAATCACCACCGCACCGGCGAGGGTCAGCGCGAATTCCTTGAACAGCGTGCCCGTCAGGCCACCCATCAAGCCAATCGGCGCGTACACCGCCGCCAGGGTAAACGTCATCGCCACCACCGGCCCCGCCACTTCCCGGGCACCGATCAATGCCGCATCAAACGGGCTCTTGCCTTCCTCGATGTGTCGGTGGACGTTCTCCACCACCACAATCGCATCGTCCACCACCAAGCCGATGGCGAGCACCATCGCCAGCAGGGTCAGCAGGTTCAAACTGAAGCCGAACATCTGCATCAACATCGCCGCGCCGAGCATCGACAGCGGGATGGTCACCAACGGGATCAGCACCGTGCGAAAGGTGCCCAGGCACAGGTAAATCACCAGCACCACAATCACCAGGGCTTCCAGCAGCGTGTACGACACTTCATCAATCGAGGACTGAATGAAGTGCGCCACTTCGAACGGAATCTGCACGGTCACGCCCGGCGGCAGGGTTTCCTGGATCTGCGGGATCAGTTCCCGCACACGCTTGACGATCACCAGCGGGTTGCCGGTTGGCGCCGCGTCGAGGCCGAGGAACAGCGCCGGCACATCGCTCATCGAACCACTGGTGTCAGTCGCGGCGGCGTTCAGCTCGACGGTGCCGACGTCCCGCACACGAATGATCCGGCCGTTGTCGTTGCGCAGCACCATGTCGCGGAAGTCTTCGACGCTGTTCAGGTCCGTGTTGACCCGCAGGTTGCTGACCACATACAGGCCTTTGACCTGGCCGGGTGCGGCCTGGAAGTTGTTGCCTTCGATGGCTTGCGAAACGTCTTGCCCGGTCAAGCCGTAACCGGCCAGGCGTTGCGGGTCGAGCCACAGGCGCATCGAAAGTTTCTGCTCGCCCATGATGTTGATTTTCGCCACGCCTTCGATACCGGC
>Ga0302169_10000436_pt1 | contig 12962 bp, 9 predicted proteins | sample I_Fen_N1_3_FD_193493 | JGI IMG/M metagenome (GOLD analysis project Ga0302169, IMG submission 193493) | Peat permafrost microbial communities from Stordalen Mire near Abisko, Sweden - I_Fen_N1_3 | ecosystem: Environmental > Terrestrial > Soil > Wetlands > Permafrost | place: Sweden: Abisko...
ACAATTCAGGTACAGCTGATCGGCCCGAGTGGACAGCAAGGGGTTGAGGTAACGGCGAAGGCCGCCACCCTGAAATTCTGAATTCACCAGCCTTTGTAGGAGCCGGCTTGCCGGCGATAGGCACACTGCGGTCCATGCATAAAATCGCGTTATCGTTCATCGCCGGCAAGCCGGCGCCTACAGGTCATCAACATTCATGAAATCGGCTAAATGACCCAAGCACTCATCGAACTGTCCGACCTGGGCTTCAGCTGGCCCGGTCACCCACCGTTGCTGGACATCCCGGCGTTTCGCCTGGAGCCGGGGCAAACCCTGTTCCTCAAAGGCCCGAGCGGCAGCGGCAAGACCACCCTGCTCGGCCTGCTCGGCGGTGTGCAGAAACCCAATCGCGGCAGCATCCGCCTGCTCGGACAGGAACTGACCGAACTCTCGGCCGGTGCCCGCGATCACTTTCGCGTCGATCACACCGGCTACATCTTCCAGCAGTTCAACCTGCTGCCGTTTCTCTCGGTGCGCGAAAACGTCGAACTGCCTTGCCACTTCTCCAAGTTGCGCGCGCAACGGGCGATCCAGCGCCATGGCAGCATCGATCGGGCGGCGGCCACGTTGCTTGCGCATTTGGGCTTGAAAGATCAAGGCATCCTCCGTCGCCGCGCCGACTCGCTGTCGATCGGCCAACAGCAAAGGGTCGCTGCCGCACGGGCGTTGATCGGCCAACCGGAATTGGTGATCGCCGACGAACCGACCTCGGCCCTGGATTACGACGCCCGCGAAAACTTCATTCGCCTGCTGTTTGCCGAATGCCGCGAAGCCGGCTCGAGCCTGCTGTTCGTCAGCCATGATCAAAGCCTCGCGGCGCTGTTCGATCGCCACCTGTCGCTGGCCGATCTCAATCGCGCCGCCACTCCGTCCGAGGTCTGAGATGTATTTGTTTCGTCTAGCCATCGCCAGCCTGGCTAACCGCCGCTTCACCGCGATCCTCACTGCGTTCGCCATTGCCCTGTCGGTCTGCCTGTTGTTGGCGGTAGAGCGGGTGCGCACCGAAGCCAAGGCCAGTTTCGCCAGCACCATCAGCGGCACCGATCTGATCGTCGGCGCGCGATCAGGTTCGGTCAACCTGCTGCTGTACTCGGTGTTCCGCATCGGCAACGCCACCAACAACATTCGTTGGGACAGCTTCGAACACTTCGCCAGCGACCCGAAAGTGAAGTGGGCGATCCCGATGTCCCTCGGCGACTCGCACCGCGGCTATCGGGTGATGGGCACCACCGAGGCGTACTTCGAGCATTACCAGTACGGCCGCCAGCAACACCTGGAACTGGCCGACGGTCGGGCCTTCGCTACTGATCCGTTCGAAGTGGTGCTCGGGGCCGAAGTGGCTGATGCACTGCACTACAAACTCGGCGACAAACTGGTCCTGGCCCACGGTGTCGCGGCCATCAGCCTGGTCAAGCACGACGACAAGCCATTCACCGTGGTCGGCATTCTCAAACGCACCGGTACCCCGGTGGACCGCACGCTGCACATCAGTCTTGGCGGCATGGAGGCCATTCACATCGACTGGCACAACGGCGTGCCGGCCAGGGGCGAAGGGCGGGTCAGTGCCGATCAGGCGCGTAACATGGACCTGACGCCGCAAGCGATCACCGCGTTCATGCTTGGCCTCAACAACAAGATTTCGACCTTTGCCCTGCAGCGCGAAATCAACGAATTTCGCGGCGAGCCAATGCTGGCGATCTTGCCGGGAGTGGCGCTGCAAGAGTTATGGAGCTTGATGGGCACGGCGGAAAAAGCCTTGTTCGTGGTGTCGCTGTTCGTCGTGCTGACCGGCCTGATCGGCATGCTCACGGCCATTCTCACCAGCCTCAACGAGCGTCGTCGCGAGATGGCGATCCTGCGTTCGGTGGGCGCGCGGCCGTGGCACATTGCTACGCTGCTGGTGCTGGAGGCGTTTGCCCTGGCGTTGTCCGGCGTGGTCGCCGGCGTGGCGCTGCTGTACCTGTGCATCGCCGCCGCCCAGGGTTACGTGCAAGCCAATTACGGTCTGTTTTTGCCGCTGGCCTGGCCAAGCGAATATGAATGGACGCTGCTCGGTGGCATTCTGCTCGCTGCGCTGCTGATGGGCAGTGTGCCGGCCTGGCGCGCCTATCGCCAATCCTTGGCCGATGGCCTGTCGATCCGTTTATGAGGACGTTGAAAATGCCCCGCGCCCTGCTTGCACTGTTGATGCTGGTCGCCCTGCCCCTGTGGGCGGCCCAGCCGAAAGAGCTGACCTGGTCGCAAATGATCCCGCCAGATGCCCCGGCGCAAGTGCCGAACATGACGCCACTGCACGACATGTCTCAGATGAGCAGCACACTGTCCGCCGAATCCGCGCCCGCAGCCAGGCAGGACATGCCCAACGCGCCGGTGGTCAAGGCTCTCGACGGACAGAACATTCGCCTGCCGGGTTACATCGTGCCGCTGGAAGTGAGCGAGGAAGGCCGCACCACGGAGTTTCTGCTGGTGCCTTATTTCGGTGCCTGCATCCACGTGCCGCCACCGCCATCGAACCAGATCGTGCACGTCAAAAGCGAAGTCGGGGTGAAGCTTGACGAGTTGTACCAACCGTACTGGATCGAAGGTGCGATGCAGGTCCAACCGTCCACCAGCGAATTGGCGGATGCCGGGTATCAGATGGAGGCGGAGAAGATTTACGTCTATGAATTGCCCGAGTGAATCCGCTGTTTTTTTTTGCGTGGTCAGATCATCTGCCATCGCCAGCAGGCTCGCTCCCACAGGGAATCGCGCAACCCTGTGAGAGCGAGCCTGCTCGCGAAGAGGCCCGCAAAATTGCCAACAAAACTCCGCCCACCCCACTTTCATTGAGCTGAATCAAAAGGCCGAATCAAACGGCTGTTTACCATTGGACATCAAACATTTTTAACGTCCTCTGGAGCCCCCATGAACAAGTCCTTGCTCAGCGCCGCGCTGTTTTCCCTCGCGCTCGCCGCCCCGCTCGCTAACGCCCACGAAGCCGGCGACATCATCCTTCGTGCCGGCGCAATCACCGTCAACCCGAAAGCCGACAGCTCCAGCGTCAAGGTGGATCAAGGCCCGTTGGCGGGGGCCGATCTGGGTGGCAAGGCGACCATGAACAGCGACACGCAACTGGGTCTGAACTTCGCCTACATGCTTACCAGCAACTGGGGGATAGAGTTGCTCGCGGCGACGCCGTTCGAGCATGACGTCAAACTCAAGGGCACTGCACTGGGTGCGGCGAACGGTAAACTCGGTTCGCTGAAACACTTGCCGCCAACCCTCAGCGTTGTGTACTACCCGCTGGACGCGAAATCCGCATTCCAACCTTACGTCGGCGCCGGTATCAACTACACCTGGATCTACGACGAGCACGTCAGCAGCCAGGCCCAGGCCAACGGCTTCAGCAACTTCAAGGCGGATAACTCCTGGGGTATGGCGTTCCAGGTCGGTGCCGATTACATGCTCACCGACAACATCATGCTCAACGCCCAGATGCGCTACATCGACATCGACACCCGCGCGACCGTGGAAAACGACGCCGTGGCTCCGGGCACCCGCGCCCGCGTCAATGTGGATGTGGACCCGTTCATCTACATGGTGGGCCTGGGTTACAAGTTCTAACGAATGTTCACGTGGTGGTGAACCTGGCTTTTGTAGTGAAGGGGCTTGCCCCCTCACTGCAGGTACATCGACTTAGAAGCGATATCCGGCCACAAAAAAGGCGCCTTCAGGGGCGCCTTTTTTGTGCTCGCAAGAAACTCAGCGCCCCAACAACCGCGCCAGCCCGACACTCATGGGCGTCTGTTGTGGACGGGTGTAGCGCTCCAGCAGACGCTGGTTATTCGCCCGCGAATGGCGGATGTCACCGGAGCGCGCCGGGCCGTAGCTCACCGGCGGCAGCTTGCCGACCACCACCTCGAGCGCCGCAAGCATTTGCTTGAGGCTGGTCGCCTCGTTCCAGCCGACATTGACCGCGCCGACTTCCACCTGAGGTTTCTCGATACTTTGCACCAGCAGGCCGACCAGATCCTCGACATAGACAAAATCACGCGTCTGCTCACCGTCGCCAAACACCGTGATCGGCAGGCCGTTCTGCGCCCGCTCGCTAAAAATGCTGATGACCCCGGAATACGGCGAGGACGGGTCCTGACGCGGGCCGAAGATGTTGAAGAAGCGGAATATTACCGGGTCCAGCCCATGCTGGCGCCGATAGAAATCGAAGTAATGTTCGCTGGCCAATTTGTCCGATGCGTAAGGGGTCAAAGGCGCCTTGGGTGTGTCTTCATCGATTGACTCACCTTCACCATTGTTGCCATACACCGCCGCGCTGGAGGCAAACAGCACTCGCTTGACGCCCGTCTGGCGCATGGCTTCACAGACATTCAGCGAGCCGATGAAATTGCTCTGGTGCGTTTTCACCGGGTCATCCACCGAGGCTTGCACCGACGCCACTGCCGCCAGGTGCGCTACGGCGCTGCAACCGAGCATCGCCCGAGCCACCAGCGCGGCATCGGCGACATCACCGACGATCAACTCGATATCGGGATTGTCCAGCGGCAGGTTGCTGCGCTTGCCGGTCGACAGGTCATCGAGCACCCGCACCGAATGCCCCTTGGCGAGCAAGGCATCGGCGAGATGCGAACCAATGAAACCGGCACCGCCGGTGATTAAAACGGGACCGTCAGCCATGGCGATAGAACCTGTCGAGTAGGCCCGGAAGGGCCGCACGCCAGGCGCGTGGCTTGATCCCGAACGTGTGCAGAATTTTCTTGCAGGCCAGTACCGCGTGTTGCGGCTCTTCGGCGGCGTCCGGGCGCGCGGCGTGAGCCTGGGCGGTCGGCGCTTCGATGGCCAGCGGATGCAGGGCACGTGCTTCGGTGAGGATCGCCTGGCCCAGGGCCAGCGGCGTGGTCGCTTCATGCCCGGCGTAGTGGTAGGTGCCCCACAACGGCGCCGCGCAGTCGAGTTGCTTGAGTACGGAAATAATCACTCGGGCGGCGTCGTCCACCGGGGTTGGATTGCCCCGGCGATCGTCGGCCATCAGCAGTTCTTCGGGGTGTTCGGCGCGTCCGAGAAATCGCCCCAGGGTACCGTCGGGGCTGTCATCGAGCAGCCAGCCGAAACGCAGCAACACGTGCTGCGGGCAGGTGGCGCGCACACTTTGTTCGATGCGCCACAAAGCCTGACCACGCAGGCCCAGCGGCATCGGTTCGTCTTTTTCGCTGTAGGCGGTCGCCCGGGAGCCATCGAACACGCGATAGCTCGAAGGTTGCAGCAGGACGATGTTGTGGTGTTGGCACAGCTCGGCCAGACGCTCGATCGCCCGCTCCTGCCCGGCCAGACGCTGCTCGCTGACCGTCTCCGCCTGGAACCAGTCGAAGTAGTAGGCGAGGTTGATCAGCGCGTCCGGGCGGGTGTCGTCGAGCAGTTGCGTCAGGCTCGCGGCATCCCAGCCGTCTTGCGGTGGGCGGGGGGCGAGGAAACCGATGTCTTCCTCCGCACCGAGGCGAATCAGCGCCTGCCCAAGGGCATTTCCGCCGCCCAGTAACATAAGGCGCATTCGCATAGAGTCAGCAGGCCCAGTCTGATTGGAACGAGGGTTTGTCGACAGCGCTCGCGAGCGCTGTCGTTGAAAGTAGCCGGAATCGTTGCATTTTGCGGGTTTAGTGCGCAACCGTCATCCGTAAAGTGTAGATGTGCGGGATTTGTGCTGCTGCTACTGGCCCCATCGCAGGCAAGCCCGCTCCTACCGTGTCCCGGTTGTTTACACGTTCCATGCTCACAGAAAACCCCTGTGGGAGCGGGCTTGCCCGCGATGGGGCCCTGAAGACCAGCCAAGGTCTTGAGCGGTACTTGCATCTTCCCCCCACCACCCGCATAAATTGTTGCATGAACCTGCCCATCCCCGCAGACAGTGCCCTGCTCGGCTTCCACCCCGCCGTCAGCGCCTGGTTCAGCAAGACCTTCGCGACGGTGACCGCCGCCCAGGCCCGGGCGTGGCCGTTGATCCGCCAGCGGCGCTCGACCCTGATCGCCGCGCCCACAGGTTCCGGCAAGACCCTCACCGCGTTTCTCGCCGTTATCGACGACCTGGTGCACCGCGGCCTGGCCCACCCCGAAGGCCTGCCAGACGAAACCCTGGTGGTCTACGTCTCGCCGCTCAAGGCGCTGTCCAACGACATCCGCATCAACCTGCAAGACCCGCTGGCCGGGATCACCGAACAATTGCGCCTGCTGGGCTTGCCCGAACTGCAAATCACTGCGGCCGTGCGCACCGGTGACACCCCGCAAAAAGAGCGCTCGGCGATGCGCAAGACTGCACCGCATATTCTGGTCACCACCCCGGAATCGCTCTACGTGCTGCTCGGCTCCGATTCGGGCCGGAAAATGCTCGGCACCACGCGCACGGTGATAGTCGACGAGATCCACGCCCTCGCCGCCAGTAAACGCGGCAGCCATCTCGCCCTGAGCCTCGAACGCCTGCAAGCGCTGTGCGCCGAGCCGCTGGTACGCATCGGCCTGTCAGCTACACAGAAACCGATCGAAGCGGTGTCGCGCTTTCTGGTGGGCCGCGACCGACCGTGCGAGATCATCGACATCGGCCACGCCCGCCCACGGGACCTGGATATCGAAGTACCGCCGGTGCCGTTGTCGGCGGTGATGGCCAACGATGTCTGGGAACTGGTTTACGACCGCCTCGCCGCCCTCGCCCGCGAACACCGGACCACGCTGATTTTCGTCAACACCCGGCGCCTGGCCGAACGCCTGAGCCGCCACTTGAGCGAACGTCTCGGCAAGGACGCCGTGGCCGCCCACCATGGTAGCCTGGCCAAGGAATTTCGCCTGGACGCCGAGCAACGGCTCAAGCGTGGCGAGCTGCAAGTGCTGATTGCCACGGCATCGCTGGAGTTGGGGATCGATATTGGCGACGTCGACCTGGTCTGCCAGATCGCCTCGCCGCGCTCGATTGCTGGCTTTGTGCAACGGGTCGGTCGCTCCGGGCACCAGGTCGGCGGCACCCCCAAGGGTCGCCTGTTCGCCACCACCCGCGACGACCTGATCGAATGCGCCGCCCTGCTCGACTGCGTGCGCCGGGGCGAACTCGACACCCTGCAAATCCCCAAGGCACCGCTGGACGTACTGGCGCAGCAGATCATCGCCGAAGTCAGTTGCCAGCAATGGCCAGAGGACGCGTTACTGGCGCTGGTGCGCCAAGCCTCGCCCTACGCCGAACTCGACGAACACCATTATCAGGCGCTGCTGCGGATGCTCGCCGAGGGCTACAACGGTCGCCAGGGTATCCGCAGCGCTTACCTCCATCGCGACGCGGTGACCCGCAGCCTGCGTGGCCGCCGGGGTGCCAGGCTGACGGCGGTGACCAGCGGCGGGACCATTCCCGACAACGCCGACTACAGCGTGTTGCTGGAGCCGCAAGGGCTGAATATCGGCAGCGTCAACGAAGACTTCGCGGTGGAAAGCATCGCTGGCGATGTTTTTCAGTTGGGCAATACGTCGTACCGAATCCTGCGGGTCGAGACTGGCAAGGTCCGGGTCGAGGACGCTCAAGGGCTGCCGCCGACCATTCCGTTCTGGCTCGGTGAAGCGCCGGGGCGTAGCGCAGAACTGTCGTTTGCTGTCGCGCGCCTGCAAGCGCAACTCGATGAACTGCTCGGTGCCACGCCGGGTCATCTACAGCCGAGTCTCGACTGGTTGACGCAGACGCTCGGCTTGAACCTGGCCAGCGCCGAAAAACTGGTGGAATACCTGGCCCGCGCGCGCCAGGCCCTTGGCGCCCTGCCCTCGCAAGACACGCTGCTGATGGAACGGTTTTTCGACGAGTCCGGTGGCACGCAACTGATCATCCACACGCCGTTCGGCAGCCGCATCAATCGCGCCTGGGGCCTGGCCTTGCGCAAGCGTTTTTGCCGCACCTTCAACTTCGAATTGCAGGCTGCCGCCAGTGAAGACGCCATCGTGCTGTCGCTGTCCACCAGCCACAGCTTTGAGCTCGATGACGTGTGGCGCTACCTGCACAGCAACAGCGCCGAGCACACGCTGATTCAAGCCGTACTCGATGCGCCGCTGTTCGGCGTGCGCTGGCGCTGGAATGCCGGGGTGGCGCTGGCGCTGCCCCGCTATAGCGGCGGGCGAAAAGTCGCGCCGCAAATCCAGCGGATGAAGAGCGAGGACCTGATTGCCAGCGTGTTTCCCGATCAGATCGCCTGCGTGGAAAACCTCGTCGGCGAGCGGGATATTCCCGACCATCCGCTGGTGGAACAAACCCTCGACGACTGCCTGCACGAAGCCATGGACAGCGAAGGCTGGCTGGCGCTGTTGCGGCGCATGGAGCGCGGCGAGGTGCGGCTGATCAGCCGTGACCTGCCAGCGCCCTCGCCAATGGCGGCGGAGATTCTCAGCGCCCGCCCCTACACCTTTCTCGACGATGCGCCGCTGGAAGAACGCCGCACGCAAGCGGTGCTCAATCGCCGCTGGAGCGACCCGCAATCGACCGACGATCTCGGCGCGCTGGACGCCGAAGCGATTGCCGCCGTGCGCGAAGAAGCCTGGCCTGCACCCAATGACATCGATGAAATGCATGAGGCGTTGATGAGCCTGGCCTGCATCACCGAGGCCGAAGCCCAGGCCAGCCCGAACTGGCTCGACTGGCTCGATACCCTGGCCGAGAGTGGCCGCGCTTGCCGCCTCAACGCGTCGCTATGGCTGGCACGGGAACGGCTGTCCTGCCTGCGGGCAGTTTATCCACAGGCTGATTGGCTACCGGCACTGGAGGCGCTGCCTGGATTCGATGAAGCCTGGGACACGGACGACGCGGTGCTCGAAGTCATCCGCGCCCGGCTCAGTGCTTTTGGCCCGCTACCGTTGCAGGCGATTGCCGATCCGCTCGGTTTGCCCGCGACACAAGTCGCCCAGGCACTGGCGCAACTGGAACGCGAAGGTTATGTGCTGCGCGGCCGCTTCACGCCGGGCGCAACCGAAGAACAATGGTGCGAGCGACATTTGCTGGCGCGGATTCATCGCTACACGGTCAAGCGCCTGCGCCGGGAAATCGAACCGGTGACGTTGCAGGATTTCATGCGGTTCCTGTTCGACTGGCAGCACTTGTCCAGCGCCACTCAGGGCCAGGGCAGTGCGGTGTTGCCGACGATCATCGCGCAGTTCGAGGGCTACCCTGGCGCCGCATCGGCCTGGGACAGCGACCTTTTGCCAGCACGCCTCAAGGACTATGTGCCGAGCTGGCTGGATGATCTGTGCCGTAGCGGCAAACTGGTCTGGACCCGGCTCACCGTGCGCAACAAAAGCGCCGGCACCGCACTGCGCAGCACGCCGATCCTGTTGCTGCCGCGCAATCGGGTCGGTCTCTGGAGCGACTTGACCGAACAAACGCCTGTCAGCGAGCTGTCGCCGAAAACGCAAAAGGTCCATGCCGCACTCAGCCAACAGGGCGCGCTGTTTTTCGATGAGTTGATTGACGAGGCCCACCTGCTGCGCTCGGAGCTGGAAATCTCCTTGCAGGAACTGGTGGGCGCCGGCCTGGTAAACGCCGACAGTTTCGCCGGACTGCGGGCACTGATCACCCCGGCCAGCAAACGCCTGAACCGCAGCAACCGTCGCGGGCGCGGTGCGTTTGTCGGCGGTATGGATGACGCCGGACGTTGGGCGCTGTTGCGCCGCGGGGCCGTCGCGCCAGTTGTGGATCACAAGCGGCCCTCGGCCACGCCTGCCGATACCCTCGAACACATCGCCATGACCCTGCTGCGTCGCTATGGCGTCGTGTTCTGGCGCTTGCTGGAGCGCGAGGCGGACTGGTTGCCGAGCTGGCGCGAATTGCTGCGCACCTTCCATCGACTGGAGGCGCGGGGGGAGATTCGCGGTGGACGCTTTGTCAGTGGCCTGGCGGGCGAACAATTCGCCCTGCCCGAGGCGATACCGCTGTTGCGCGAAGCACGGCGCCGGCCCCATGACGGCAGCTTGATTGCGGTGTGCGGCGTCGATCCGCTGAACCTCGCCGGCACCCTGCTGCCCGGCCCGAAAGTACCGGCGCTGGCGGGCAATCGGCTGGTGTACCGCGACGGTTTGCCAGCCGCTGCCGAGATCGCCGGCAAGCAGTATTCCTGGCTGGAGCTGGATCAGCAGGCCATGGCTGAAGTGCACGGCAAGCTGATCCGGCATTGACGTTGTCGGCACTGGCCTCTTCGCGGGCAAGCCCGCTCCCACAGTGGTCTCTGTTGTTCACAAGATCTGTTTAAACCGACAAACCCTGTGGGAGCCGGCTTGCAGGCGATGGCGACGGCACCTTGAATGTTTATGTGCCTGACACACCGCTTTCGCCAGCAGCCGGCTACAGGTTTTGCGGTGACCCGTGAAATACCTGCCCCCCATAGTCCCATCGAAACTTTCGCCATGGCCCCGCAGTCATCAAAAGACAGGGGCTCCCGGAGCGGAGTCGGTGTTCGTGGCGCTGCTGCAACATGAGGTGTCGCGGGGCAGCCTGGTGGCGGGGTTACTGGCTTATCGGGCGATCTACTTCCTGCTGCCGTTGTTGATCACACTGGCGATGTATCGGGTGGTGGAGGCCATGGCCAAGGCGTTGCGTATCTCGAAAAAGCCCAGGTGATCCGCTGTTGTTTGACGGGCGATGGCGTCCTTTGGAACACCAGCAATCACCGGGACTGAATGATGCTCAACCGCTCGCCCACCACCATCTCCGTGATCCAGTCCACGAGGATTGAGGTGTAGGCCTGCTGTGAAACGGGGTCACTCAGGGCATGGTCGGCACCGTCGATGATGCGGTGCGTCAGCGAGTGGGTCTGCTGACAGGCCGCGCGATAACTCATGATGGTTGCGTGGGGCACGTATTCATCGGTCTCGGACTGCACCAGCAGCACATCCCCGGTAAATTGCGAACAGGCATGCAACGCCCGGTTGCCATCGGCGCGCACCAGGGTGCTGCGGTAATCGCGCAGATCGAGCTTGTCCAGATCGCGCTTGGGCGTGTGCCATTGATCGTCGCGGTACAACGCCGGCACCCGCAGCGCCAGCCAGCGCACGGGGCGCAACGAGGTCAGGATCGCGGCCAGGTAACCGCCATAGCTGGTGCCGACCACGGCAATCGCCGAGGTATCGAGCGCCGGGTGCGCGAGCAAACGGTCGTAGGCCGCCAGCAGGTCGCGCAGGTTGTCTTCGCGCGTCACCCTGGACAACGCAATACCGGTGCCGCCGGTATGTCCGCGCAGGTCGAAGGTCAGGCACACACAACCCAGGCCGGCGATGCCCTTCGCCCGTTCCAGGTCGCGCTCCTGACTACCGCCCCAACCGTGCACGAACAGCACGCCGGGGACCTTCGATTTGGGACTGAGAAAAGTCCCGCTCATCCGTTCGTCGTCGATGTCGATCTGAATGCTTTCGCTTCTAGCCGTCATGGGATTTGACCGTCACATACTTGAGGAGCAAATCACTGTTTTGCGCCGGTCCGCGGTACACCTCGATGGCGTGCGCCGGCAAAGGCTGCTCAATGTAGGTTTCCAGCGAAGACACACAAATCGCGCGCATTTCGGGATCGTTGACGAAGCTCTGCAAGGCGGCCACTTCTGCACTGCTGGCCCCGCCCATGCGCCAGGATTGTTCGAGCACGCCGCTGCGTTGCTTGCCGTCGCTGGCCACGCCCTGGGCAATGTCGTAGTTGCGCCGTGATGCGTAGAAACCGGGGTAGGCCTCATCCGCAGCGCTGTCGAACACTTGCGCCTGCTGGATAGCCAGCCGCACGTCATCAGGCAGGTCCAGCTTCAACAAATCGTCGTAGCCACCCCGCACCACCAACAGGTTGGAACCACCATAGACCTCTTCGCCGTGAGCGTCTTTGGTCAAGTATTGATCACCGCAGTAACTGAGTACCTTGTCGCCGATGAAACTCTGGCCAACGCTGTGGGTAATGACCTGGTCCAGGTCCTGCTCCAGCACCACGCCTTCGGTGAACAGGGTTTTGGCTTCAGGTCGCGCAAGAATTTCATCGAACTGATCGAGGTTCTTGATGACTTCCTGACCTCGTCCGGCACAGGCATGAATAGGCTTGAGGCGGATAGGGCCACTGTAGAGCAAATGCTCGGCCGCCGGCCGCGCATCCTCGAAGGAAAACACGCTCAGGCCATCAAGCACCACATCGCGCACCCGTTCGGAAAACAACGGCGCCCAGCCTTGCGGGGCATGGGCAAGATGGTTGCGCAAACCATGACTGATGGCTTTGGTGCAGATGAAGTCATGCTCGACGTAACCGCCCCACAAATCCCCAGGCCCCTTGACGCCCAGTTGCCGGGCGGCGGCAGCACCGACCAGTGTTTGCGTCGGGAGCAGGTACAGTTCACGACCCTGATGCTGGGTCGGGTCGTAACTGCCGCCGTACTTGAGCCCGAGGATCTGCGCCAGCCAGCGGGCCAGCGCGCGATTGGTTTCGACTTCGTGCAGCGGCGCGTCGGAACGCACCGAGTGGGCGACCACCAGTTTCTTGCGGCTTGTTGGGGTCATGCGTCCCCCTTCAATCGGCGCCAGGCGCCAGATGAATGTAGTTGAAGGCTTGCAGAGTTCAGGCCAACCGTGACTGCCGAAGAACACCCGTGAAATCATCAGGTTGCGCGAAAGGTGATGGCACCGCGTCCGTTTGATTCTGCACGACGCCTTTCAACAGTCCGGCATTTTGCATGATTCACGTTGCACCGCTAATCCTGTAGGAGCGAGCCTGCTCGCGAAAAACCTGAGGGCAACGCGGGGTGTCAGGCGTCCCGCGTTATCGTTGACGACCATCGCGAGCAGGCTCGCTCCTACAGAAGTGCCGGATGTGAACCAGCATTTGTGAGCCCTGCCGAACCATTGTAGGAGCGAGCTTGCTCGCGAAAAACCTGAGGCCAACGCGGGGTGTCAGGCTTCCC
>Ga0302169_10000441_pt1 | contig 12913 bp, 11 predicted proteins | sample I_Fen_N1_3_FD_193493 | JGI IMG/M metagenome (GOLD analysis project Ga0302169, IMG submission 193493) | Peat permafrost microbial communities from Stordalen Mire near Abisko, Sweden - I_Fen_N1_3 | ecosystem: Environmental > Terrestrial > Soil > Wetlands > Permafrost | place: Sweden: Abisko...
GCCCTCGACCTGGCCGGTGCCTCCTATACCGAGGAACTGATCAAGCTCAACCAGCCGGACACCCGCGAACGGCTGCTCAAGCATTCGCCGACGGGCAAAGTACCACTGCTCAAGACCGAACACGGCACCATCGCCGATTCCCTGGCGATTGCCGAGTACCTGGCAGAGCAATTCCCCAATGCTGGCCTCTGGCCCAAAGACACCACCGCCCGTGCTCAAGCGCGTTCGGCGTGTGCGCAAATGCACAGCGGGTTCTTCGCCATGCGCGGCAACATGCCCTTCGACCTGAGTCATGATGCGCCGCTGTCGCCGGTTCCTGCGGACGTCCAGGCGGACATTGAGCGTATGTCAGCGTTGTGGGCCGAGTGCCGTGCCGTCGCGACCGACAGCGGGCCGTATCTGTTTGGTCGGCCCACCCTGGCCGACGCGTTTTTTGCGCCCATCGCCGTACGCCTGCGTACCTATCAAGTGAAACTGGCCGCGGTTGACCAGGCCTATGTTCAAACCATTTACCAATGGCCTGCCTTCAAGGCCTGGCAGAAGGCCGGACTGGAGGAAATCGAGCGGTGAAACGAGTACACGTAGCCGCCGCCGTTATCCGTGATAACAGCGGCAAGATCCTCATCGCCCGCCGCGCCGACACCCAGCATCAGGGTGGGCTCTGGGAGTTTCCCGGTGGCAAGGTCGAAGCCGGCGAGTCCGTTACAACGGCGCTTGGTCGTGAGCTTCACGAAGAGCTGGGCATTGTCGTCGACGTCGCGCGACCGCTGATCAAGGTTCAACACGACTACCCGGACAAGCAAGTATTGCTGGATGTCTGGGAGGTCTCGTCGTTCACCGGCGCGCCCCATGGTGCCGAAGGGCAGCCATTGGCCTGGGTGACGGCCCGTGAACTGTCGAATTACGAGTTTCCCGAGGCCAATCGGCCAATCGTCGCCGCTGCCCGTTTGCCTGACCAATACCTGATCACCCCGGAGGATCTGGAAACCCCGGCCTTGCTGAGAGGTATCCAGAAAGCCATCGCTGGCGGTATCAAGCTGATCCAGTTGCGCGCACCGAACGGTTATGACCCCAAGTATCGTGACCTGGCAGTGGATGCAGTGGGACTGTGTGCCGGCAAGGCGCAGTTGATGATCAAGGGGCCGTTCGAGTGGTTGGGGGATTTCCCTTCCGCCGGTTGGCACATTACGTCGGCGCAGTTGCGTAAATACGCGGCGGCCGGTCGACCGTTGCCGGCATCGCGCTGGTTGGCGGCGTCCTGTCATAACGCCGAAGAGCTGGCGCTGGCTGAACAGATGGGCGTGGACTTCGTGACCTTGTCGCCCGTGCAGCCGACCCTCACTCATCCAGGCGCTCAACCGCTGGGTTGGGAACAGGCCTCGACCTTGATCGAAGGCTTTAGCAAACCGGTGTTCCTGCTCGGTGGCGTGGGGCCGTCGCACGTCCAGGAGGCCTGGGCGGCGGGTGCGCAAGGTGTGGCCGGGATTCGGGCGTTCTGGCCTGGGGCTTGAGCTTGCATAGATCTTGTTGAGGCCATCGCGGGCAAGCCCGCTCCCACAGGGTTAGCGCATGTCCTGTGGGAGCGGGCTTGCCTGCGAAGGCGTCCTGTCAAACACTACATTCCTTGGGTCTTCGCCGCCGGCTGCCACAAAATCTCCGCCACCCCCTGCCTCCTGGCAATCACCCGGGCCACCACAAACAGCAAATCCGACAACCGATTGATATACGCCAAGCCCACCCCACCCAACGGCTCCACGGCGTTCAGATGCTGGCAGCGGCGCTCGGCACTACGAGCCAGGCTGCGGCAAACGTGCGCCTGGGCAATCAGCATCGAACCGCCCGGCAGAATGAAATTCTCCAGCGGCCCCAGTTCTTCGTTCCACACATCGATCGCCGCTTCCAGTCGTTCGATTTCTGCGGTGTTCAACGCCTGATACTGCGGCATTGCCAGTTCGCCACCCAGGTCGAACAGTCGGTGCTGACAGGGGGCCAATACCTCGATCACTTCTTCCAACCCCGGATGCTCGCCGCTTTTTGCGGCCAACCCGGCCAGCAACACCCCCACCTGACTGTTGAGCGTATCGACCTCGCCAATGGCCTCGATCCGTGGATGGTCCTTGGCCACGCGGCGACCGTCGCCCAGGCCGGTTTCGCCTTTGTCGCCGGTGCGGGTGTAAATCTTCGACAAGCGAAAGCCCATGGTTACCTCGATAGTTGATTGAGTTCTTGAGAGACAACCGGGGTGCCCGCCAATGGCAGGCGCAGGGTGAAGCAGGTGCCCTGGCCCAGGGTCGATTGCACTTCCATCTGACCCTTATGGTTGTTGGTGATGATGAAGTACGAGACGGACAATCCGAGGCCGGTGCCCTGGCCAATCTCCTTGGTGGTGAAGAAGGGTTCGAACGTGCGCTTGCGCACGCTTTCGCTCATGCCGACGCCGTTGTCTTCGACCTGGATTTCCGCCCAGGGCGGATTCAGCCTGGTACGCAGGATGATCCGTCCCGGTTCGCTGTCGTCTTCGCGCTGATGAATGGCTTGGGCGGCATTTTTCAGCAGGTTGAGCAGTACCTGCTCCAGCTCGTTGGCAGTGCCGGGTACCGGGCCCAGCGCCGGGTCGAACTGGCGAATGATCGCCTGGCCCTTGAAGTCGAAACCGATGGCCAGGTCGAAGTCGTTGCCGGCGATTTCCACGGCTTGATCAATCAGGGCCGGTAGGTCGCAAGGGGCCATTTGTCGGGTGCTGCGGCGACTGAAGCTGAGCATGTGGGTAACGATTTTTGCCGCTCGGGCGCCGGCCTGCTGGATACCGTCGAGCAGCTTGGGCACTTCACGCGCTTGCAGGTAGTCATTGACCGTCGACAGTTCGACGCCCACCTGTTCGGCCTGTTCAAGGTTCTTCGGCAAATCCGGCGACAGGCGTCGACGGATGTTCTGCACATTATGCAGGATCGCGCCCAGAGGGTTGTTGATCTCGTGGGCCATACCGGCGGCAAGGCCACCGACGGAAAGCATTTTCTCCGATTGCACCATCATTTCTTCCAGGGACAGGCGCTGCGTGATGTCGTCGATCCGGATCACCACGCCGCGCCCGGCGCCGCCCATCAGCGGGTAGAAGGTCAGGGCATAGTGTTTGGGTTCATCGTCCTTGACCCAGGTCACGCGCTCGATCTTGGCCACGGTATGTTGTTCAACGGTTTGCTTGAGTTGAGGCAGAAACGGCTTGAGCGGTTCGAAGGCGAGAAATATTGGCTGGTTCAAGGCTTCATCAAGGCGTGTGCCGGAGAGGGCGCTGGCTTCCTGATTCCACTGAGTTACATAGAGTTGTTCGTCGAGTGCGATCAGCGCCGAGGGCATGGAGTCGATGATGCTGTTGAGATAATTCTGAAAGCCGGTGAGTTTTTTTTCGATCTTGCTGCGCACCTGGACTTCGAGCTCCAGTTTGCGGTTGGTGTGCCGGGTTTCTTCGGCCAGCCCCTGAGCCTGGTCAAAAGCGGCCTGCGAGTCGTCCCGCGCCCGCTTGAGTTGCTGCTCCCGGGCCTCGATGCGCGAAAGCATGGTGTTGAATGCTTCGGCCAGACTGCCGATTTCATCGTGATTACCGCGCGAAGCGCGCAAGGCGTAGTTCTCTTCCCGTGTCACTTGTCGCGAGAGTTCTTCGAGTTGATGGATCGGCCGGGTAATCAGGCGCTTGATCTGCCGGGCGATCACCAGCCACAGCAGCACGCTGAAGATCAGAATCCCGAGGCTGGCGGTCAGGGTGCCGGTATAGAACGCCATTGGCAGTTCGCTGCTGGCCACCAGTAGCAAATGACCGGGCTCGGTCCCGGGGCGGGGCAGGGTGATCACTTGGTTGCTGCGAAATTCGGTGGCTTGCCAGGCTTCGATGTGCCGGTAACGCTCGGGCAGGTTCAGGTGGTCGCCATGTTGCAGTTGCGCCAGACGTTGACCCTTGCCGTCATAGAGCGCAGCCGCCCGTAGCGGAGAATAGCTGTCGAGTTCATTGAGCAGGCGCTCGGCGCTTTGCGGCGATTGCAAGGCGTCGGCCACCAGGCTCGGGTTGGACACCAGTCGGCCGATGGTCTGCAGGGCCTGGGGGGCCATGCTTTCCTGGGAGATGTAGTATGCGGCGCTGATAAAGGTCAGGTTGGCGACCAACAGGACGGTGGTCAACAGCACCAACAGGGCGGCCAGCAGTTTCTGACCGACAGGGAGGTTTTCGAGGCGCTGGCGCAATGGCATCAGGTTTATCGCTGCAGAGGAACAAGTGGCCAGCGTAGCCGCTGCTCAGTCGCTGGGCAATCCAAGGCTGTGCAGGCGAGCGATCAGCCGCTGCTGCAATTGGTTGAGGTGTGGCAGGTTCAACTGGTGCCTGTTGGAGGCTTTGCAGGCGTAACCCAGCAAGTAACTGATTTCGGTTCGACGTCGGTTGCTTACGTCCTGATACATCGATGAATAGTTGGCAGCGGTGGCGTGGATCACCCGTTCCACCTCCTGCTGCAGGTTCTCGGCCGCTGCCGGCTGGCCGCAGCGCTCAAGCAATTCGGTCAGTTCGCCGCAAAGGGTGGCGACTTCACAGTGATGCTCCTGCAGTCCGCCATTGCGGCAATCGTGCAGCACCGTCAACGGATTGATCGCGCAGTTGAGCGCCAGTTTGCGCCACAGTCTGGTCAGGATCTCGGTGCTCCACTCGTGGGCAATACCGGCGGCGCTCAGGTCATCGAGCCAGATCGGCGCGACTGGATGACCAGCATCGCCGAGCCAGGTGAAACCATGACCGGCGAACACCACACGCCAGTCGCCGTCGCGGAAGGCACCTTCGGTGCTGGATGCGTAAATGCAGCGTGCCTGCGGTACTTGCGCGGCGACGGCGTCCTGACTGCCCAGGCCGTTCTGCAGAAGAATCAGCTCTGCGCCGGGGGCCAGGCGTGGCGCTACTTGCGCCACGGCTTTTTCAGCATCGTAGGCTTTGCAGGCGATCAACAGGCGATTGATCGGCTCGATACTGTCGGGGGTTTCGGCCGGCACCGGGTAGAGCCGGGCTTCGCCATGTTCGACCAGTGTCAGCCCGCCCGCCATCTCGTAGGACTGTAAACGCACGGCATCGCGTAGGATCATCCGCACCGGCACTGCGGCTCGCGCCAGGCGCGTGGCCCACAACGTACCGAGACTGCCGGCACCTAGAACATGCCAGGTCGTGGACATCAGCTTTTTGCTCTGTTTAAGGTGCGCATGGAAGGCTCACAGTGAATGATGGGAAAGACCCGTTATAATCAGCGCGGATTTTTACCGCAAGCCAGGTGTGCTTCATCGGCGCGCCCATTTATTGGAGAGATTACATGCCGTCGTTCGACGTGGTATCCGAACTGGACAAACACGAAGTCACCAACGCGGTCGAAAACGCCGTCAAGGAACTCGATCGTCGTTATGACCTGAAAGGCAAAGGCAGCTTCGAGTTCAAGGAAAAGGACCTGACTGTCAACCTGACCGCCGAAGCGGACTTCCAGCTCGAAGCAATGATTGAGATCCTCAAGCTGTCGCTGGTCAAGCGCAAGATCGATGTGCAGTGCCTCGAAGTCAAGGATGCCTTTGCATCGGGCAAGTTGATGAAGCAGGAAGCCGTCCTCAAGGAAGGCATCGACAAAGAGCTGGCGAAGAAAATCGTTGCTCATGTCAAAGACGCCAAGCTCAAGGTCCAGGCCGCCATTCAGGGCGAGCAAGTGCGCATCACCGGCAAGAAGCGCGATGACCTGCAGGAAGCCATTGCAGTGCTGCGAGCCAAGGAATTCGGCATGCCGCTGCAGTTCAACAACTTCCGCGACTGACCGAAAAAGCGGGAACCTCTCGGCGTTTTCGGCGTCCGAGGCCCAAGCAACGGTAGAAACGATTGACCCTGAGGGGGCGGTCTTTTCTGCCGTTTATTTTTCGTGTGCCGGGTAGCCGCAAATCAGGAGAACGTAGATGGATTTGAATGCTGAAGTAGACAACCTGGTCAAGGTATCCCAAGCCTGGATCCCGATGATCATGGAATACGGCAGCCGAGTGTTGCTGGCAGTGATCACCCTGGCCATTGGCTGGTGGCTGATTAATAAGGTCACGCAAAAGCTCGGTGGTCTTTTGGCCTTGCGCAATGCCGACCTGGCCCTGCAAGGGTTTATCAGTAGCCTGGCGAACATCATTCTGAAGATTCTGCTGATCGTCAGTGTGGCGTCGATGATCGGCGTGGAAACCACTTCGTTCGTCGCGGCGATCGGTGCGGCGGGCCTGGCGATTGGTCTGGCATTGCAGGGCAGCCTGGCGAATTTCGCGGGTGGCGTGCTGATTCTGTTGTTCCGCCCGTTCCGAATTGGTGACTGGATTGAAGCCCAGGGTGTCGCCGGTACTGTCGACAGCATCCAGATCTTCCATACTGTGCTGCGAACAGGCGACAACAAGACGATCATCGTGCCAAACGGCAATCTGTCGAACGGCATCATTACCAACACCAACCGGCAGCCAACGCGCAAGGTCGTGTTTGATGTCGGTGTTGATTATGAGGCGGACTTGCAAAAAGCCCGTGGAGTATTGCTGGACCTGGCTAAAGATCCGCGTGTGTTGGCTGAACCTGCGCCTCAGGCAGTGATCTCGACGCTGGGTGACAGTTCGATCACGGTTTCCCTGCGAGTGTGGGTAAAAACAGCGGATTATTGGGACGTGATGTTCATGTTTAACGAGCAGTCGCGTGATCGTTTGAAAAAGGCGGGTATCGATATTCCATTTCCACAGCGCGTCGTTCGCGTGGTTCAGGAAGCGGCGGTGCAATAACCAGACTAAGTTAGTTGGTTATGTGCTTCGCGAGTAGTGGCAATGAGCCCAAGTGACTAATAGTCTCTTGGGCTTTTTTGTGACTTTTGATCGGTTCATTGAAAAAACTACTGATGTTATGAAATGAAGTTGTTTGCTGGGTATTCAGGAATATGGCAGGCATAAAAAAACCGCCCACCTGAAGAGGTGGGCGGTTCTATTTTAAAGTACTTGCTGTGTTACACCCTGATTAGAGGATGTTCAGCGGGTACTCTACGATCAGACGAGTGTCGTACAGGTCTGGCGAGTAGCCGCTGTACGCTTCGTTCGAACGGTAGTTGGCGTAACGTACACGGAACGCCAGGTCTTTAGCCGGGCCTTCCTGGACTACGTACTTGGACTCCAGGTTCCATTCGTATTCCTTGCCTTCACCCAGACCGTTGGTCGCGATGTTGTCACCTTTAACGTAACGGGTCATGAAGCTCAGGCCAGGTACGCCGTAGGTAGCCATGTTCAGGTCGTAGCGAGCCTGCCAGGATTTCTCCTCGCGACCCACGAAGTCGGAGATCTGGATGGAGTTGGATACGAAGATGGTGCTGTTACCGTCAACGCCGTAGTAGTAAGCGTTGTCACCGCTGGACTGCTGGTAAGCAACGGTGAACTTGTGAGCGCCGAGGCTATAGGCAGCAGCCAGGGACCACAGGTTGTTGTCCACACCCAGGGTGCCGTCACCAATCGCGTCAACCGTGTCACCACGTTTCTCGCCTTTGGTTTTGTAGGCGTTCAGGTCGAAGTTCAGGGACTGATTATCTGCGATTGGCAGGGTGTAGTTCAGGTTCATGTAGTACTTTTTGAAGTACTGATCAGCATCCGACGCAGCCAGGGCACCGGTGAAGTTATCGGTGAAAGCGTAGCTGGCACCGAAGATGTTGATGGCGCTGCTCAGGCCTTTGCCATGGTTGCCTTCGTCATCGGCGATACCGCCGATGCTGTCTTTGCCCATGCCGGTTTGTTTGCTCAGAGCGGTGAAGCGACCAGCGCTCAGTTCCAGGCCCTTGATCTCTTTGGAAGTGATCAGGGTACCGGTAGCAACTTCTGGCAGCAGACGGCTGTCATCGGTAGCGAACACTGGGCTGGCAACGAATTGCTGGCCGTATTTCAGCACGGTATCGGAGAGGCGGAATTTAACTGCGCCGCCAACTTTACCCTGGGATTTTTCTTCGTTGCCATCGCTGTCGATTGCGAACAGGCCGTTACCGCGGCGGCCCGAACCGCCGTCAAGTTTGACCGAACCCATTGCCATGGCATCAAGGCCGAAACCTACAGTGCCTTGAGTGAAGCCCGACTCGTAGGTGAGCAGTTGGCTAACACCGGTATCCTGACGGTAGCCGGAGGTACCAGAGGACGGGTTGCTAACACCGTTTTTGTAGTCGCGGTTCATGTATTCCATACGGGTTTTCAGTTTCAGGCTCTGGTCGCCGAGGAAACCCTTGGAATCGTCCTGGGAAGACGCTACTGCGAACTGCGAGGTGCCTGCTGCAACAGCCAGTGCGATCATGCTCCACTTCATCACGCGCATCGTGATTTGCTCCTTTGGTTTTTAGAAGAGTACTGCCGTCCCACCTGTTTTATTATCTGGGCGGCTCTTTCTTTTTGTGTCGGCGCAAACTTATATCACGCCGACAATGTTGGCGATACTTGCGCATCTAACCTTTCAGCTTCTTTACGACCCTGTCGCGAACAGCTTGCTAGATGTCGCAAATTTACAGCCCCGATGCAACCGGACTGACAACTATAATGCTGTTTCTACGCTTTAGCATCGGTAAAAAGAGTCCCTGGTGAAACGCTTGAATCTCCATCGGGCTACCTGCCACTGTTTTTTTTTGTCTCTAAGGTTCCCGCTTCCAGTGGTGCCCTTATAGACCATGTGGGTGTTGATGCAACAAGCGTGCACAAATCGGCTTTTTGCTGGTGTTTTTTTTCTGAGTCGCTGCCTGGTGCGGTAAAAACCTCATAAAACCGGGGACTTCATGCTTCTGTTGATTGAGCTTGACGCCACGGTTCGCATCGTGTTTTACCGCCACTGTCGGCGGCGTGACAACCAAAAACGTTACCGGTTCACCCCGCCAGTGGGTAATTGGCAGATGCCGAAGCGTTCAGCGTAGACGCATTGTGCGTTTTTGGTGCAAAAAATTTCTTCGCTGTACTGAATCCATACAGGTGCGGGTTTGCCACAGTCTGAACGGATCGTTGTTTTTCAGTCATTTCAGCGCTTTTTGCGGTAATCCCGGTTCAGTAATGGTGCGTTTCGACAGGGGATGTCTCATCTCGGGGCGGGCTTGCGGTCATGGCAGTAGGGGCTTGCGGCGCTGGTTCGTCGTGAAGCCGGCGACGTTCGCAGGTATGCTGCCGTCCAGTCGCTTGGTGCGCGATCTCTCGGGATGGGCGCTAAGCTGAAAATTGATGACCGGGAGTGCACGCAGTGTTCGTTTTAGATCCACGACTTCAACAAGACACGTTACCGATCGGCGATTTCCCGCTTTGTCGGTTGCTCTTGTCCAACGATTCGAACTATCCCTGGTTCATCCTGGTGCCGCGCCGCGACGATATCAGTGAGATATTTCAGTTGGATGTCGCCGATCAGTTGCAGCTTTGGCAGGAAACCACTGCGCTGGCAGAGCTGCTCAAGGATGCTTTCAATGCGCACAAGTTGAATGTCGCGGCCTTGGGTAACGTGGTCAGCCAGTTACACATGCATGTGATCGTACGTAAGCACGAGGATATCGCCTGGCCGGCTCCGGTCTGGGGCAAGCAACCGGCCAAGGCCTACAGTGCCGAGCAGGTCGCGGCGATTCGTGAAAGGTTGCGTCTGCTCTTGACCGACAATTTTACCTTTGTGGAGGGCTGAGTCATGAACCTCGAAGAGCGCGTTACCGACCTCGAGAGCCGACAGGCGTTTCAGGATGACACCATCCAGGCGTTGAACGATGTGCTGGTAACGCAGCAGCGGGTGTTGGAGCGCCTGCAGTTGCAGATGGCGGCGCTGCTCAAGCGCCAGGAAGAAATGGTCGGTCAGTTCGAGTCTTTCGAGGACGAGGCGCCACCACCGCATTATTGAATGTACGGGCAATAAAAAACCGCGAACGGCTTGGCTGTTCGCGGTTTTTTTGTCTCTTGAATCAGCGTCGCGGCAGTGCGGCGATGACATCTTCGGCTTGCAGGCCCTTGTCACGGTTCATGACGGAGAACTCCACGCGCTGACCTTCGACCAGGACGCGATGGCCTTCGCCGCGAATGGCCCGGAAGTGCACGAAAATATCGTCGCCGGAGTCGCGGGAAATAAAGCCGAAGCCTTTGGAGGTGTTGAACCACTTGACGGTGCCGGTATCGCGGTTGCTCATGTCATAGCTGGGCGATGCGGTGGCGGCTGAAGATTTGTAGAAGCTGACAGCCAGGTGCAAGACAACGGCAGTGAGGGCGGCGATCAGGCTGAACAGAACGGCAGGTTGACCGGCGATTACCGGCATCGGTGCGATCAGTGTCAGGGTTTGCAGGACGACAGCCAGAACCAGCAAGGCGCTGACCAGGTTTTGCAGTTGATGGCGCGGGCCTTTGTTCCAGTAAGGGATAACAGGAGCCAGGGTCAGGTTTAGCAGGCCGAGAAAGGCCAGGTACAGAGCATCGGGTTGTTGCAGGTAAGGTACGGCTTCAGATCGCAGGCTAGGGATGAAGGACAGCAGCAGGGCCGCTGCGCCCATTAGCAGGTGGACGATTTTCAACATTTTGATTAACTCACGTTAAGACGGATCACAAGGAGGAGCTGTTGGAATACGGTTCGCTTCAGAACAATAAGAGGCGTTAGGCACGTACCCGGTATCAGCCTATGCGCAGTACCCGGAAAATATAGGCGCCAGCGACACACTCCCTATTTAACAGCAAAGCCGGTAGCTACTCAAATCAGGGAGTCCAGCGGTGCATTGGCGACCTGATAACACTGCTGTATGCGGATGAAGTCCCGTTCATTGAGCTTCTGTCAGTAGGCGTAAGGAGAACTCAGCGGCAGGACCCTCTTCTAATAGCTGCGTTGCGTTGTTGGCTTGTCCTGCGGGCAAGCAAGGGCGTTGCGCGGTCCTGGCCTGGCCACGACAGTGAGGTGGCAGAGTGTCGATCTGTGCAGTCTTACGGCTGCACAGGCTGCATTTAATGGATATAATCCCGCTCTTTGCCGCCAAACCCAGTGTGCGCGGTAGTAATCTGATCACCGAGACAACCCCCATGCCGATGTACGATTATCAATGTGCTTCCTGTGGTCATCAGTTGGAAGCCATTCAAAAGATCAGCGATGCACCGCTGGTCGACTGCCCTGCATGCCAGGCGCCAGAGCTCAAGAAGATGCTGTCCATGCCGGGCTTCCGCTTGAGCGGCAGCGGCTGGTACGAAACCGATTTCAAGACCGGTTCGAAGAAGAATCTGGCCGGCGGCGACAAAGCCGACTAGGGTCTGGAACCTGAGTTGAACGACACGCGCGAGCCCTTGCTTCATCTGCCAGCGGGTATATGCACAAGGTCTCCAACCGAATTTCGAATTACGAGAAGTGAAACCACTACCATGATGCGCAGCCATTATTGCGGCCAACTGAACGAGAGTCTGGACGGCCAGGAAATTACCCTTTGCGGATGGGTTCACCGTCGCCGTGACCACGGTGGGGTGATTTTCCTCGATATCCGTGATCGTGATGGTCTTGCCCAGGTGGTTTTCGACCCGGATCGTGCTGAAACCTTCGCCGCCGCCGACCGCGTGCGCAGCGAGTACGTCGTGAAGATCACTGGCAAGGTTCGCCTGCGTCCGGCGGGTGCTACCAACGCCAACATGGCGTCGGGCATGATCGAAGTGCTCGGCTACGAACTGGAAGTGCTGAACGAGTCGGAAACTCCGCCGTTCCCACTGAACGAGTTCTCCGACGTCGGCGAAGAAACCCGCCTGCGCTATCGCTTCCTTGACCTGCGTCGCCCGGAAATGGCCGAGAAGCTGCGCCTGCGTTCGCGCATGACCACCAGCATTCGTCGCTACCTGGACGAAAACGGCTTCCTCGACGTCGAGACGCCGATCCTGACTCGCGCCACCCCTGAAGGTGCTCGCGACTACCTGGTGCCGAGCCGTACTCACGCCGGTTCGTTCTTCGCTCTGCCGCAATCGCCGCAGCTGTTCAAGCAACTGCTGATGGTGGCCGGTTTCGATCGTTACTACCAGATCGCCAAGTGCTTCCGCGACGAAGACTTGCGTGCCGACCGCCAGCCGGAATTCACCCAGATCGACATCGAGACCAGCTTCCTCGATGAAAAAGACATCATGGGCCTGACCGAAGGCATGATCCGCAAGCTGTTCAAGGAAGTACTGGATCTGGAATTCGGTGAGTTCCCGCACATGACCTTCGAAGAGGCCATGCGCCGTTACGGTTCCGACAAGCCGGACCTGCGTAACCCGCTGGAGCTGGTTGACGTTGCCGATCAACTCAAGGAAGTCGATTTCAAGGTGTTCAGCGGCCCGGCCAACGATCCGAAATGCCGTATCGCCGCCCTGCGTGTACCTGGCGGCGCTAGCATGCCGCGCAAGCAGATCGACGACTACACCAAGTTCGTCGGCATCTACGGTGCCAAGGGCCTGGCGTACATCAAGGTCAACGAACGCGCCAATGGCGTTGACGGCCTGCAATCGCCAATCGTGAAGAACATCCCTGAAGCCAACCTGAACGTGATCCTGGACCGCGTTGGCGCGGTTGACGGCGACATCGTGTTCTTCGGCGCCGACAAAGCGAAGATCGTCAGCGAAGCCTTGGGCGCGCTGCGGATCAAGCTGGGCCATGACCTGGACCTGCTGACTTGCAAGTGGGCTCCGATGTGGGTTGTCGACTTCCCGATGTTCGAAGAGAACGACGACGGCAGCTTCAGCGCCTTGCACCACCCGTTCACTGCGCCCAAGTGCTCCCCTGAAGAGTTGGAAGCTAACCCGGCAGGCGCTCTGTCCCGTGCCTACGACATGGTGTTGAACGGCACCGAGCTGGGTGGCGGTTCGATCCGTATCCACCGCAAAGAGATGCAGCAAGCGGTGTTCCGCCTGTTGGGCATCAACGAAG
>Ga0302169_10000442_pt1 | contig 12908 bp, 13 predicted proteins | sample I_Fen_N1_3_FD_193493 | JGI IMG/M metagenome (GOLD analysis project Ga0302169, IMG submission 193493) | Peat permafrost microbial communities from Stordalen Mire near Abisko, Sweden - I_Fen_N1_3 | ecosystem: Environmental > Terrestrial > Soil > Wetlands > Permafrost | place: Sweden: Abisko...
TGGCGGCGGACTGGAAGGTGTTGTCAGCGCAATGGAGCCGGGATCTGGATGAGCGGATCAATCAACTGACATTGTTGCGGGATCGGCTCAATGGCTGCATCGGCTGTGGGTGTTTGTCGATGGAGGCGTGTCCGTTGCGCAATTTTGGCGATGTGCTGGGGGAGCGTGGGACGGGGGCGCAGCTGTTGGAATCGGGGGCTGATCCGGAATAGGTGTTGCGGCCTTCGCGGGCAAGCCTTGCTCCTACAAGTTTGGCGGCGTTCGCGCGATCACGAACGACACACATCCGTAGGAGCAAGGCTTGCCCGCGAAGGCGTCTTCAAGCCTGACCGAAGCTTAGAACCCCGGTGCAATCTGCCCTTTGTAACGGGTCAGGATGAACTGGCGAACCTCATCGGAATTCAACGCCTTGGCCAGTTTCTGGATGCGCGGGTCGTTAATGTTGTCCGGGCGGGCGACCAGGAACTCGATGTACAGGCTCTTGCCCTTCTCGACGATCAACGCACTGTTGGTGTCGATCCCCGCTTCCAGGGCGTAGTTGGCGAAGACAAATGCCAAGTCCACCTGACTGACCGAACGGGCCAGCAACGCCCCTTCCAGTTCACGAATTTTCAGGTGTTTCGGGTTGTCGATAATGTCGCGCTGGGTGGCCAGGGTGTTGCTCGGGTCCTTGAGTTTGATCAGCCCCGCTTCGTGCAACAGCACCAGTGCGCGACCGGTGTTCACCGGGTCATTGGGGATCGACACCGTGGCGCCGTCCTTCAATTCGCTGATGTTTTTGATCTTGGTCGAGTACGCGCCAAACGGTTCGATGTGCACGCCGACCACCGGCACCAGGTCGGTGTGGCGGGTTTTGTTGTAGTCATCGAGGAACGGCCGGTACTGGTAATAGTTGGCGTCAAGGTTCTTCAGCGCCAATTGCTGATTGGGCTGGATAAAGTCGGTGAAGACCTTGATGTCCAGGTCCACGCCTTCCTTGGCCAGGGTCGGTTTGACGAATTCAAGGATTTCCGCGTGCGGCACCGGAGTGGCGCCGACGACGAGTTTTTCGTTGGCGTGAACGCTGAACGACAGGACGGCAGCCAGAATGGCCAGGGTCTTTTTCATGCTAGGTGCTCCAAGGCAGATTGAATGGCCGTCGTGGGGCGGACGTGGGGCCTGATTGTTTGTTGAATCAAATGGAATTGAATGTTTAGCGCCGGGAGTAGCGCGCCACCAAGCGGTCGCCGGTCATTTGCAGGGCCTGGACCAAGACCAATAACAGCACCACGGTGACCACCATCACGTCGGTCTGAAACCGCTGATAACCGTAGCGAATCGCCAGATCCCCCAGCCCACCGCCACCGATCACCCCGGCCATCGCCGTGTAATCCACCAGCACAATCGCGGTGACCGTGACCGCCGCCAGCAACCCTCCCCGGGCCTCGGGCAGCAAGGTGTGACGGATGATTTGCCACGTGGTGCCGCCCATGGCCTGGGTCGCTTCCACCACCCCGCGATCGACTTCGCGCAACGCGGTTTCCACCAGCCGCGCGAAGAACGGCGTGCAGCCCACCACCAGCGGCGGAATCGTTCCCGGTACGCCAAGGGAAGTGCCTACCAGCAACGTGGTCAGGGGAATCAGCACAATCAGCAGAATGATGAACGGCAGTGAACGCAGCATGTTCACGATCACCGACAACACCCGGTAAACCCCGACCGCTTCATGCAACTGGCGTTTACCGGTGAGGAATAGCACCACCCCCAGCGGCAGCCCGAGCAACACGGTAAAACCGAGGGCCGCACCGAGCATGCTCAAGGTGTCGAGGCAGGCCTGGGCGATGTCGGCCCAGTAGATGTGTTTGAGTAACTCGGCCATGGTCAGGACCAGTCGTGGCGCGGTGGTTTCACGCCGTTGAGCAGCCAGTTGCCGACCACGTGGTATTTCCAGCGCACCGGGTCGTGCAAGGTGTGGACCCGGGCATTGCGCCAGTGCCGGTCGAAATTGTGCTTGCGCAAGGTCGAACGGGTGCCGCCGAGTTCGAAGAGTTTATTGCTGGCCTCAATCGCAATTTCGGTGGTCAGCACTTTGGCTTTGGCCACGGCCAGTGAGGCCTGGGCAACGTTGTCCTCATCCGGTGCCGGACGCGCCGCATCGAGTGCCCGACCGGCCCGTTCCAGCAAGGCTTCGGCCGCTTCCAGGCGAATCTCCAGACCACCGACTTGAATGATGGTCAGCGGATCTTCACTGGCCTTTTCCACCCCGGCATCGATCCATGGCCGAGCGAATTGCTGAACGAAGGCAATGGTGTCGCGCAGGGCCGCCCGGGCGATCCCGGCATCGATCGCGGCGGTGGTCAGTTGGGCGAACGGCCCGGCCAGGGTCGGGCTTTCGTAAGAGCGATAGGTCGGGAACACGTTGAATGCGGGCACGTGCAGATCCTCGGCCAGCACGGTGCCGCTGGAAGTGGTGCGCTGGCCGATGCTGTCCCAGTCATCAACGACCACCAGCCCTTTAGTCCCGCGCTCGACGAACGACAACTGGCCCTTCTGCTCTTCATCCACGGCCAGCACCGCCAGCCAATGGGCGTAGAGCGAACCGGTGCAGTAACCCTTGCGCCCATTGATCACATGACCGTCGCCATAACGGCGAATAGTCGCCTGAATGTCCTGCACGTTCTTGCCGCCGGTTTCCGACAGCGCGTTGGCAAACCGATGACCTTGCAGCGCCAGGCCGAAGAAATGTGCTTGCTGCTCCGGGGTGCCTTGCAGGCGAATGTCTTCGAGCAGGCAGTAGTGGTTTTGCGGGATCTGCCCCAAGGACGGATCGGCCGCCGAGATGATCGCAATCACCTGCGCCAGCACCGCGTAGGACACCTGCGCACCGCCGAATTCCCGAGGCACGCTGATGCCCCACAAACCGCTGTTGGAATACAGGTCAACGATCTCGGCCGGCACCTGGCGCGTGCGGTCGCGCTCGGCGTCCTGCTCCAGTAAAACGGCGGCGACGCGCCCGGCGACACGCAAGGCTTCGGCCTCGTCGGCGATCCGATGAGCGGCCGGCGGGTTGATCGGATAAACGGCAGATTCAGGCATACAAGAGACTCTCGACAACAGTGTTTAAGAGAGTCATTGCAGCTTCTGTGCCGACTGTATCGATCAATGTTTTCGGGGGTTTTAGCGGATTTCTTGATGACAAACCCGGGCAATCTGCTGCTTCACTGTTGATGGCTGAACAGTGGCGTTTTTGCGCCCAAACCCGTAGGAGCTGCCGAAGGCTGCGATCTTTTGATCTTGATTTTTGGTGACGTGAGCATTGAGGAGATCAAGGGCAAAGTCAAAAGATCGCAGCCTTCGGCAGCGCCTACTATATTTGTTGACTCACGATATTTTTTTCCCTTGGGAGAACCGTCATGAGCGTCAAACCCATTCCAGAGGGTTATCACAGCATTACCCCGTACCTGGGCATCCAGAAAGCAGCCGAAGCCATCGAGTTCTATAAAAAAGCCTTCGGTGCGATTGAAGTCATGCGCTTGAGCATGCCCGACGGCGGCATTGGCCACGCCGAACTGCGGGTCGGCGATTGCCCGGTCATGCTCGGCACGCCGTGCGATCAAGGGCCGTTGAGCAATCCCGACAAGTCACCGTCCGTGGGCCTGCACCTGTATGTGACCGATGTCGACAAGTCCTATGCCAAGGCGATTGCCGCCGGTGCCACGGTGGTGTCCGAGGTCAAGGACCAGTTTTATGGCGACCGCTCCGGGACCTTGAAAGATCCCTATGGGCATTTATGGTTTTTGGCCACGCGCAAGGAAGACCTGACGCAGGCGCAGATCGAGCAGCGGGCCAAGGAGCTGTTTAGTCAGGGTTGAGCCCTGAAAAGATCGCAGCCTTCGGCAGTTCCTACGCCGGACGCATTCCCCTGTAGGAGCTGCCGAAGGCTGCGATCTTTTGACCTTGCCACTACACACTTCATGAACAACCACCCCACGCTTTGCGCCTTGCCGTAACCCCCGAACAATTTCAGGATGCAGGCAACTACAACAAGGAGTCATTCCCCATGTTCGCCGGATTCCTGAAAGACCAGCGCCACGTCAACGGCGTGGACATCGCCTACCGCATCGGCGGCACCGGGCCGGGTTTGCTGTTGCTGCACGGTCACCCGCAAACCCACGTCATCTGGCACAAAGTTGCCGAGCAACTGGCCGAGCATTTCACCGTGGTCGCCGCCGACCTGCGCGGCTACGGCGACAGCGCTAAACCGCCGGCCAACGATCACCACACACACTATTCCAAACGGGAAATGGCCAAGGACGGCGTAGAGCTGATGCAGTCCCTGGGCTTCGAACGTTTCTCGGTGTTGGCCCACGACCGTGGCGCCCGGATGGCCCATCGCCTGGCGCTGGATCATCCCGACAGCGTGCAACGCATGGTGCTGCTGGACATTGCGCCGACCCTGTCGATGTACGCACAAACCAACGAAGCCTTCGCCCGGGCCTATTGGCACTGGTTCTTCCTGATCCGTCCGGCGCCGTTGCCGGAAACCCTGATCGAAGCCGATCCCGAAGCCTATCTGCGCAGCGTCATGGGCAGCCGCAGCGCCGGGCTCAAGCCGTTCACCCCCGAAGCCTTTGGCGAATACCTGCGTTGTCTGAAACTGCCCGGCACCGCCCGGGGCATCTGCGAGGACTACCGCGCCAGCGCCAGCATCGACCTGGATCACGACCGCGCCGACATCGACGCTGGCCGTCACCTGAATCTGCCGCTGCTGGTGTTATGGGGCGCCGAAGGTACGGTCGGCCGTTGCTTCGAGCCGCTCAAGGAATGGCAACGGGTGGCCACCGACGTACGCGGCAAAGCCCTGCCCGCTGGCCATTACATCGCTGAAGAAGCGCCCGAGCTGCTGCTTGGCGAAGTCCTTGGCTTCCTGCGCCGATAGCCGCAACAGCCTGACCTGAATCCACCTCCCACCGCGGGCCGTCACTGGCCCGTGCGGGATCGGCCTGCCCGAAAAACCTCTGGAGATAATAAAAATGACACTCAGAAAACTGCTGGGAACCCTCTACGTGCAGGTGCTCATCGCCATCGCGATGGGCATTGCGATCGGGCATTACTGGCCGCAAGTCGGCATCGACCTCAAGCCATTGGGCGATGGTTTTATCAAACTGATCAAGATGATCATCGGCCCGATCATCTTCTGCACCGTGGTCTCCGGGATCACCAGCATGCACGACGTGAAACAGGTGGGCCGGGTCGGCGGCAAGGCGTTGCTGTATTTCGAAATCGTCTCGACCATTGCGCTGTTGATCGGCTTGCTCGCCGCCCATGCATTGCATCCGGGCGCCGGTTTCAACATCGATGTGAAGACCCTCGACACCTCGGCCATCGCTGGTTTTGTCGGCCAGGCCCAGCATGGCGAAGGCGTGACCGGGTTTCTGTTGCATGTGATTCCGACGACATTTTTCGAGGCGTTTTCCCAGGGTGAAATTCTCCCGGTGTTGTTCGTGTCGGTGCTGTTCGGGATTGCGCTGGTGATGGTCGGGGAAAAGGGTCGGCCGCTGGTGGGCCTCATCAATCAGGCCAGCGAGGTGTTTTTCCGCATCGTCGGCATTATCAGCCGCGTCGCGCCGATCGGTGCGTTCGGCGCGATAGCGTTCACCATCGGCAAGTACGGCCTCGGCTCGTTGTTGCCGCTGCTGAAACTGATCGGCACGTTCTACCTGACGGCGTTTATCTTCGTCGCCTGTGTACTGGGCAGCATCGCCCGTTACGCCGGGTTCAGCATTTTCAAACTGCTGGCGTATATCAAGGCTGAGTTGTTGATTGTGCTGGGCACCAGTTCGTCGGAATCGGCGCTGCCGCAGTTGATCCAGAAACTCGAAAGCCTCGGCGCGTCGAAAGGTGTGGTCGGGATCGTGGTGCCGACTGGGTACACGTTTAATCTGGACGGCACCAACATCTATATGACTCTGGCGGTGCTGTTTCTGGCCCAAGCGACCAATATTGACCTGACCCTGGAGCAACAATTGACCTTGCTGGCGGTGGCGATGCTCACCTCTAAAGGTGCAGGCGCGGTGGTCGGCGCGGGGTTCGTGGCGTTGGCCGCGAGCCTGGCGGTGGTGCCGACCGTGCCGGTGGCGGCGATGGTGTTGATCCTCGGCGTCGACCGCTTCATGGCCGAATGCCGGTCACTGACCAACATCATTGGCAACGCGGTCGCCGCGTTGGTGATAGCCGCGTGGGAAGGTGAACTGGACCGCAGCAAAATGGCGCCGATTGCCCTCAAGCGCGGGCGCCATGCCCGGGCCGCGGCCAAGCTTTCCGCGGAATAATCAACCTGCGCTCCGATGCTATGCTGGCGGCTCATGCCGCCAGTGCTCGTTCTGCCATGCCCCTCAAGAAAGACACCGTGCCCCTACCCGAAGACTTGCGCGTTTTACTCACCGTCATCCGCAAAAACGGGTTCGCCGCCGCCGCTGATGAACTGGGGCTGTCCCCTGCTTATGTCAGCAAACGCATCCAGATTCTCGAAACCACCCTCGGCACCCTCCTGCTGCATCGCACCAGCCGGCGCATTGCGCTGACCGAGGACGGCGAGCGGGTGCAGCGCTGGGCCTTGCGCATTCTCGATGACTTCCAGCAACTGCACGACGAACTCTCCGACGCCCACGACAGCCCTCGCGGGCGTCTGCATCTGTGCAGCAGTTTCGGTTTCGGCCGTAATCATGTGGCGCCCGCCGTGTCGTTGCTGGCCGAGCGTTATCCGGAGCTGGAGATTCGCCTGGACCTGTTCGACCGGGTGGTGGACATCGTCAGCGAAGGCTTCGACCTGGAGATCCGTGTCGGCGATGACATCCCCGGCCAGCACATCGGTCGGCGGCTGGTGAGCAATCGTCGGGTGTTGTGCGCGGCGCCCGGTTATCTGGAGCGACACGGTACGCCGCAAACGCTCAATGATCTGGAACAGCATCATTGCCTGGTGATCAAGGAGCGCGACAACGCGTTCGGCATCTGGAACCTGGAACGCGACGGGGTTCAGGAGAGCGTGCGGGTCAGCGGGCCGTTGTCGTCCAACAACGGCGAGATTGTCTTGCAGTGGGCACTGGATGGGCGCGGGGTATTGCTGCGTTCATTGTGGGATGTGAAGCCGTTGCTGGAACAAGGGCGCTTGGTGCAGGTGCTGGCGGATTACACCCAGAGCGCGAATGTCTGGGCGGTGTATCCGACGCGGTTGGCGTATTCCGGGAAGTTGCGGGCGTGTGTGGAGTTTTTGCAGGAGCATTTCAAGGGGTTGTCGGTTTAGACGATCAAGATCAAAAGATCGCAGGCTTCGCCAGCTCCTACGGGGTTTTGTGTCCCCCTGTAGGAGCTGCCGAAGGCTGCGATCTTTTCCTCAAGACAACCAGGGATTCGCAGTCAGATGATCTCGCTCAAAAGCCTTGATCTGCTCACTACGCTGCAACGTGCTGCCAATGGCATCAAGCCCCAGCAACAACGCAGTCTTGCGCAAGGCATCAATCTCAAACGGGATAACCTGACCATCGTTCAGGCGAATCTGCTGCGCTTCCAGATCAATGCTGATTTCAGCACTGTCCGGCTGGCTGACCACCTGCCCCAGCCGCTGCAACACCGCCTCGTCCAACGTAATCAACAACACCCCATTCCTTTGGCAATTGTCATAAAAAATCCCGGCAAAACTTGAGCCGATCAAGGCACGAATCCCCATCTGCTTCAAACCCCAAACCGCGTGCTCCCGACTCGACCCACAGCCGAAATTCGGCCCGACCACCATGAAACTCGCGCCCTGCCAGCCCGGTTGATTGAGCACGAACTCAGGATTGAGCGAACCGTCCGGCAAAAACCGCAGGTCGAAGAACAACCCGCGATCCAGCCCGACGCGGTCGATACCCTTGAGAAATTGCTTGGGCATGATCACGTCGGTGTCGATATTGGCCGCCAGCATCGGCGCGGCGTTGCCGCTGACGTGGGTGAACGGTTGCAGGCTCATGCGCGGTCTCCAAAGTGGCGAATGTCGGTCAGACGCCCGGTGATGGCGGCGGCAGCGACCATCGCCGGGCTCATCAAATGGGTGCGGGCGCCAGCGCCCTGGCGGCCTTCGAAATTGCGGTTGGTGCTGGAGGCGCAACGGTCGCCCGGCGCCAGAACGTCGTCGTTCATCGCCAGGCACATCGAGCAACCGGACTGGCGCCATTCGAACCCGGCGTCGATAAAGATCGCCGCCAGGCCTTCGGCTTCGGCCTGGTCGCGCACTTCGGTGGAGCCCGGCACGATCATCGCCCGCACATGACTGGCGACATGTTTGCCGCGTACCACACTGGCGGCGTCGCGCAGGTCTTCGATGCGCGCGTTGGTGCAGGAGCCGATAAACGCATGGCTGATGACGATTTCGCTCAGCGGCATGCCGGCCTCCAGGCCCATGTAGTTCAGGGCGCGGCGCATGTCCTGGCGCAGGATCAAATCGCTGACGGCTTGTGGGTCCGGCACCCGTGCGCCAATGGGCGAGGCCTGGTCCGGGCTGGTGCCCCAAGTGACCATCGGCTCCAGGGCGCCGGCGTCCAGCGACACTTCGCGGTCGAACTGCGCGTCCGTGTCCGTGTACAAGGCGCGCCACTGTTCTACAGCGCGATCCCACAACTCACCTTTGGGAGCACGGGGTTTGTCCTTGAGGTAGGCAAAGACTTTTTCGTCCGGTGCCATAAACGCACCGCGAGCCCCCGCCTCCACCGCCATGTTGCAAATGGTCATGCGCGCTTCGACGCTCAAGGCATCGATGGTCGAACCGCGAAATTCGATGGCGTAACCGGTGGCGCCCGACGCGCCGATCTGGCCAATCAGCGCCATGATCACGTCCTTGGAGGTCAGCCCGGTGGCCAGTTCGCCGTCCACAGTCACGCGCATGCTTTTCAGGCGTTTGTAGACCAGGGTCTGGGACGCCAGCAGGTGTTCGATCTCCGATGTGCCGATGCCGAAACCGAACGCCCCAAGGGCACCATAAGTGGTGGTGTGGCTGTCGCCGGCGGCGATAACCATGCCCGGCAGGATGAACCCCTGCTCCGGGGCAATCACGTGTTCAATGCCCTGGCGTTTATCGAGGATGTCCAGCAGTTCAATGCCGAAGTCCCGGCAGTTTTCCGCCAGGTACGACACCTGCCGCGCCCCGCCGGCATCCGGCATCGCAGCGATGCGCACCGGCGCGGTGGGGTTGACGTGATCGACCACGGCCAGCGCGGTTTCGGGGCGCCAGACAGTGCGTTTGGCCTCGCGCAAACCGCTGAAGGCTTGAGGGCTGGTGTATTCGTTGATGACCTGGCGGTCGATGTACAACAGGACGTGGCCCTGGTCATCGAGGCGACACACCGTGTGGGCATCGATGTGTTTGTCGTAGAGGGTTCGGGCTCGGGTCATGGCGGTGCTCGCTCGGGGGACGTCTGGGTTCCATCTTAAGGAGCGCGGGTTGGGCATCAATGGGCGGAGGGTGATGGCTTGGAACATGGATCGTGTTGGATCAGAGGCAAGATCAACAGATCGCAGCCTTCGGCAGCGCCTACAGGATTGATGGTCTCCGTCATTGCGGCGAACACGGTCCATGTAGGAGCTGCCGAAGGCTGCGATCTTTTCAAAAGCAGGAACGCGAAACATTTACTTTCATATACCCATTCGGGATTTGCCCTACTCATCCGTCCTATATAGATGCAGTCAGGCCGCGTAGGCAAAAGCCACGGCCGGACCTTTCAGGGGTCACCGTGCGACGAAGCCCGTGGCAGAGGCCCTCTCATCGAAACAAGACCTCCAATCATGTCGAAGAAATCCCGCTCCAAACTCTGGTTTCTGGTCCATAGCTGGCTGGCGCTGCCGATCTGGTTTTTCGTGTTGATCGTCTGCGTGACCGGGACCCTGGCCGTCGTCAGCCAGGAAATCGTCTGGCTGGCCAACCCGCAAATGCGTGCCAGCCCGCCGTCGGACGATGCGCCGCTGCTCAGCTACGACCAGATTCTCGCGGCCATGAAGAAAGCCGAGCCGCACACCCTGGTCCAGGCCATCAGCCGTCCCGACGAATCGCACTTTGCCCTCGACGTCGATGTCAGCTACCCCGACGGGCGCTCGCTGACGGTCTACGTCAACCCCTACAGCGGCGTGATCCAGGGCGTCGCGCCGCAGTTCAACTTCAAGGCCTTCACCCGTGCGCTGCATGGCTGGTGGCTGGTGCCGTTCACCAATGGCTACAGCTGGGGCTGGTACCTGGTGTCGTTCCTCGGCCTGCCGCTGCTGGTGTCGCTGATCACCGGGCTGGTGGTCTACAAGAAGTTCTGGAAAGGCTTTCTGCGCCCGACCCTGCGCATTCGCCATGGCGCTCGGATTTTCTGGGGTGACTTCCACCGGCTCAGCGGGATCTGGTCGATCTGGTTCATCGCGGTGATTTCCATCACCGGCACCTGGTTTCTGATTCAGGCCCTGCTCTTCGATAATCAGGTGTCCATCTCCAGCGCACCGATCATTCCCTCCATGGCCCGTGAAGCCGTGCCGCTGTCGCCGGACGGTACGCCGCCCGCGCAGATTGATATCGACCGTGCGATTGAAATCGCCCTGCAGAAGATACCGGGGCTGGAAGCCAGTTTTATCAGCCTGCCGGGCAATGCTTACAGCCATATGGATGTGGGTGGCCGCGGTTGGTACCCGCTGATGTTCCAGACCGCGACCATCAACCCGTACAACGGCGAAGTCGCCGCCACGCGGCTGATCTCGGACCGCAGCGCGCTGGAGTTTGTGACCGAGTCCATGCGCCCGCTGCACACCGGGGATTTCGGCGGGCTGTGGATCAAGCTGATCTGGTTCTTCTTCGGCCTGGTGTTGAGCATGATGGTCCTCAGTGGCCTGCTGATCTGGACCAAGCGCACCGCCCTGGCCACCGCCAACGCGCTCAAGCGCAGTAAAAAGAAAGAACACAGCGCCTCGGCGCAACCGAGTCGTGAAACGTCGGAGGCCAGCCTGTGAGCAAATCCACCACTGCCCCGCAACCCTCGCGCCTGAGCGTGCTTTGGCACAAATGGCGATTCCATCTGAACATTCTGTTGCTACTGATCCCTTTGGGTTTCATGCCCAAGTACTTCAGTGAAGCCGCGCTGTTTCGCGGTGACACCGGCCTGGGCGAGCGGGAAATCGGCGAGATCCAGGTCGGCCCGTGGAGCCTGCGCCTGGCCGAACTGCGCGATGAAGGCCCCCGCGCCGATGGCCCGGCCGGCTATCTCAAAAGCTTCAATGCCGCCCTGTGCGACGCCTGCATCGAACCGGTCAAGGCCACTTACCTGCGCATCGGCAAACCCCGCAGCCTGCGCGCCGCCGGGGTGATTTTCTTCGGCACGCCGTACCGCATGGGCGCTTCGGTGCCGGTGCCGGAAAAGACCAAAACCGACGCCGAGCTGTGGATCACCATGGAAGGCTGGGACGGCAGCATGCACCAGGCCTCGATCCCCCTGAGCCAGGCATCCCCGGCCACCATCGCCTGGCTGAACAAACACGGAGGCAAACCATGATTAACGTTCTACGCCCGCTGCGCGCCGCACTGCTGGTGCTCGGCGCCGGTTTCAGCGCCAGCGCCCTGGCCCACAACCCGATGTGCGAGTGCAAGGCGATCGATGCCGAGCAGATCAAATGCACCGGCGGTTTCTCCGACGGCAGCGGCGCGCCGGGGGTGACCCTGGACGTGATCGGCTACGACGAAACGATCCTGGTACCGGGCAAACTCGGCAGCGATTCGACCCTGACCTTCAAGAAACCCGGCGCGGAGTTCTACGTGCTGTTCGACGCCGGTCCCGGCCATGTGGTCGAAATCGACCAAGCCGACATCGAGGCGCCCTGAACATGAGTACGCCCACTACGCAAATCGTGCGCCCGGCCGGTGCCGGCCATGAAACCCTCTATGTGCTGCTGTTGTGCCTGATGATCCTGGCGGTCGCCGGTTCGGTGGTTGCCTGGCGTCATGAATCCCAGGAAGTGAGCAGCGTCGGCAGCCATCAACTGGATGCGCGCCGCGACCTGAGTGCCTCTGAGCAAGGCATCTACGCCGATCTGCGGGTGACCCTGGACGAGATTCACTTGCTGCGTCAGGAGCAAACCGCGCTACCCACGCCTCAAGCCCTGGCCGACGAAGGCTTTGCGCCGTTTGCCCAGGACGCCAGTTCGGTCAGCCGTGGCGGCCATGCCTGGCAGTTGCTGGCGGCCAAGGCGTATTTCGGCCAGAGCCAGGCGCCCACGGTGGCCGGTTCGTTTCTGATGCGCCTGACCGCCAATGACGATGCGCCGGACGTCTGGCTCAACCGTGGCAAAACCCTCAGCGCCCCGACCGACCTGACGGACGCCGCGCTCGAAAGCGCTGGCTGGCAGCAGATCGTCGCGCAATTCGATGCCGGCGTGACCCGCCAGCACCGGCACTGAACCCTCGCCTTCACCCGAGAGAAGACCGCTTTCCCATGCCTATTTCATCTCAACGTTCTTTCCTGCGCCTGTTGTTGGTCGGGTTGTTTGCCCTGTTGTTGACGCCCCTGGCCAGTGCCGATCAGGCCAAGCGCCTGCGCATCGGCATCACCCTGCACCCTTATTACAGCTACGTGGCCAACATTGTTGGTGACAAGGCTGACGTGGTGCCGCTGATCCCGGCCGGTTTCAACCCCCACGCCTACGAGCCCCGCGCCGAAGACATCAAGCGCATCAGCGGGCTGGACGTGATCGTGCTCAATGGCGTGGGCCATGACGATTTCGCCGACCGCATGATCGCCGCCAGCGAAACCCCGAACATCCCGGTGATCGAAGCCAACGAAAACGTGCCGCTGCTGGCCGCCACCGGCGTCGCCGCGCGCGGTGCCGGCAAAGTGGTCAACCCGCACACCTTCCTGTCGATCAGCGCTTCGATT
>Ga0302169_10000443_pt1 | contig 12888 bp, 14 predicted proteins | sample I_Fen_N1_3_FD_193493 | JGI IMG/M metagenome (GOLD analysis project Ga0302169, IMG submission 193493) | Peat permafrost microbial communities from Stordalen Mire near Abisko, Sweden - I_Fen_N1_3 | ecosystem: Environmental > Terrestrial > Soil > Wetlands > Permafrost | place: Sweden: Abisko...
TCATAAAAATTGCGCGGCGTAACATCTGCTCCATACCCACCCAATAAGACCCGGAGCACACCACCATGAAACGCCAGACTCTTCTCAGCATCGCTTTCTCGGTTTTTGCAGTAAACGCTTTCGCCGCCACCTCTGTTCAACCTGTCGTCGCCGAAGGCGGCTCGGATCGTCTGATTGAAAGTCGCGTGGCAGAAGGTGGCTCTGATCGCCTGATCCAGAATCGAGTGGCCGCTGATGGCTCCGACCGCCTCCAAGGCAACACCGTTGCGGCTGATGGCTCCGACCGCCTGCAAGGCAACACCGTTGCCGCCGATGGCTCCGACCGCCTGCAAGGCAACACCGTTGCGGCTGATGGTTCTGATCGTCTGAACAGCAACCACATCGCTTGAATGAATGGCTTTACCGCAGCCCTCGACAAAAAACCCGGCCTCATCAGTCGGGTTTTTTTATGCCCGGGATAATGTGTAAAACCGCCTGCGATCGCTTGCTCTTCAGTCAGCTCGCGCCATACAACGTTGATAACGCTCATCTACCCGTTTGGCAAACCAGGCCGTGGTCAGTTTGCGAGTGATTTTCGGACTTTGCAGGACGATTCCCGGCAACACCTGCCGAGGCAATGGCCGGCCTTCAACCTGTTCGGCCAGCGCGAAGACCCGCTGATACAACACGCTGTCCTCGAACCCCAGGCTGTCGCCCTCCTGCAACTGATCCCTGATTGTCGTATTGCGCATATCCAGTTGCTTGCCGAGGCTGCGCACGGCCACTTCCGTGGTGCCGGGCATGATTGAAGCGTAATTGACCAGGTCGCCATCCAGCACCAGCGGGATACCCGAGGCCCGGCTTACGGCGTTCTGGAACGCGGCATTGCGACTGGCGTACCAACCGGCGTTGAAATCGGCGAAGCGATACAGCGGTTGCGGGTAGTTCACCGGGTATCCGAGCAAATGGGTGATACCGAAGTACATGCCACCGCGCCGAGTGAAGACTTCATGGCGGATCGAGCCGTCTACCGGGTAGGGATAACCCTTGGCGTGCTGCTCGGCAAAGTCGATGCTGACCTGCATCGGTCCACCGGTATGCACCGGGTTGAAGCCGCCGAACAGACTTTGGCCCATGGGCACCATGCCGATAAAATCATCGAAAATCGTGCTCAGTTCCTTTTCGCTACGCGCAGCATCGAGGCGCTCGCTGTAACTTTTGCCATTGGTCGAATGCACCTGCAGCGCAGCGCTGACCAACAGGCCGGGGATGTGGGCTTTGGCTGCCCGGCGATCAATCTCGTCGCGAGCAATTTTGCCCAGGCCAGGCACGCTCGGGTCTGCCTGAAAGGTCGACTCCTGCTCGGTGACAGCCAGCACCGAACACAGGTTTTGCCTGGTCGTCTCGATATTCTGCGCGGCAAACGCAGCATGGATGTCCGTGGCCCAACCCTGGCGGTCGGCGGTTTTGGCCGGCAGCAGTCGGATGATTTCGGCCTTGACCTCGGCGGGCGTACGCGGCGGCGCCTGCTGCGTGCGCTGACTGCCGCAACCGGCCAGCACCAGCAACGCGACGATACTCATGATCAATCGATGGGCTTGCATGCTGCTCCAGAAAATCCGTTATGCCGGGCTAACCATACGATCATTGGACTGCCTGAGGCTATGACCTTGAGCAATGGTCTTCTCCGTTGGGCAGCCAGTCCGGCCGCCCGCCACGGCTGGACCATACTTGACCCACACAGCGAGGAGGACAGGCTCATGCACCGTAGCGACGTGTTGATCATTGGCGCCGGCCCGACCGGGCTGGTCCTGGCGCTGTGGCTGAGCAGACTGGGGATCGGCGTAAGGATCATCGACAAAACATCGACGCCCGGTACCACATCGCGGGCGCTGGCCGTGCAGGCGCGGACGCTGGAGCTGTACAGCCAACTCGACCTCAGTGACAACGTCGTGCAGAAGGGCCATTGCGTGGCGGCCGCCAATTTCTGGGTCAAGGGTGAACCCGTGGCACGCTTGCCACTGACCCGAATCGGCGAGGGCCTGACGCCCTACGCCTTCCTCGAAATATTCCCCCAGGACGAACACGAAAGGCTGCTGATCAAACGCCTGGAATCCTTTGGCATCACGGTGGAGCGCGACACCGAGCTCGAGGCTTTCGAGCAAACCGCTGATGGCATCAGCGCCATGTTACGCCTGCCCGATGGTCAGCAGGAAACCTGCCAGGCCTGCTACCTGGCCGGTTGCGACGGTGCCCGGTCGGTTGTGCGCAAGGCCCTGGAAACCGGATTTCCTGGCGGGACCTATCAGCAGATTTTCTATGTGGCCGATGTGCAGGCCAGCGGCCCGACCTTTAACGGTGAACTGCACGTGGACCTCGATGAGGCAGACTTTCTCGCGGTGTTCCCGCTGGCAGGAGCCGGTCGCGCACGCCTGATCGGCACCGTTCGCGATGAGCGCGCCGAGCAGGCTGAAACGCTGCGATTCGAAGATGTCAGCAGCCGGGCCATCGAGCATCTGAAGGTGCAGATCGAACAGGTGAACTGGTTCTCGACCTACCGCGTGCATCATCGGGTGGCCGATCACTTCCGCACCGGCCGCGCATTTTTACTCGGCGACGCTGCTCATGTGCACAGCCCTGCCGGCGGCCAGGGCATGAACACCGGGATTGGCGATGCCATCAACCTGGCGTGGAAACTCGCCGCCGTGTTGAGCGGCGGCGCCGAGGCCAAATTGCTCGACACCTACGAAACCGAACGCATCGCCTTTGCCCGCAAACTGGTGGCGACCACCGACCGGGTGTTCAGCTTCGTCACCGCTGAAGGGCGCCTGGCCGACCTGCTGCGCACCCGCCTGGCGCCCTTTCTGATTCCGAAAATGGCCTCGTTCGAGAGGTCCCGTGAATTCCTGTTTCGCACGGTGTCGCAGATCACCTTGAACTACCGCGGCATGCCGTTGAGCACGGGCGTTGCCGGGCACGTCCATGGCGGCGACCGCTTGCCCTGGGCGCACGACGGCGAGGGGGACAATTTCGAACCGCTGAAATCCCCGAGCTGGCAGGTGCATGTGTATGGCGACACCAGCGACGAAATGATCGCCTGGTGCATCGAACATCATTTGCCGCTGCATGTGTTCGACTGGCGGCCGGCATTTGAAACGGCAGGCCTGGGGCGCAACGGGTTTTACCTGTTGCGGCCCGATACCTACGTGGCGATTGCCGAAACCTGCTCGGACCCGAAGGTGATCGAGCGGTATTTCCGGGATCACGGGATCCGGCCGTTTATCAGCTGATCACCCCTCCCCCTGTAGGAGCTGGCTTGCCAGCGATGAGGCCGGCACATCCAACAACCAGATTGGCTGGACTGACGCCTTCGCTGGCAAGCCAGCTCCTACAGGGGATGGGTGTGTTTTAGATCCCGGCCAATGCCAAATCCATCGCGAAGTAAGTGAAGATCAAATCGGCCCCTGCCCGCTTGATCGCGCCGAGACTTTCGCGCACTACTCGGTCTTCATCAATCGCCCCGGCTTGCGCACCGAACTTGATCATCGCGTACTCGCCGCTCACTTGATACGCCGACAGCGGCAACCGCGAAACCTCACGAATGTCACGGATGATGTCCAGGTACGCCCCCGCCGGCTTGACCATCAGGGCGTCGGCGCCCTCCTGCTCGTCGAGCAGTGATTCGCGCACTGCTTCACGGCGATTCATCGGGTTCATTTGATAGCTTTTACGGTCGCCCTTGAGCGCGCTGCCACCGGCTTCGCGAAACGGGCCATAAAGCGCCGAGGCGAATTTGGTCGAATAGGCCATGATCGCCGTCTGGTGGAACCCGGCTGCGTCGAGTGCCCGGCGAATGGCCTGGACCTGACCGTCCATCGCGGCCGACGGCGCAATCACATCGGCACCGGCACGGGCCGCCGCCACGGCTTGTTTGCCGAGGTTGATCAGGGTCTGGTCATTGTCGACTTCGTGATGATGCAGAACGCCGCAATGGCCGTGGTCGGTGTATTCGCAGAAGCAGGTGTCGGACATGACGATCATTTCCGGCACCGCGTCCTTGGCGATGCGCGACATCCGCGACACCAGGCCGTCGTCACGCCAGGTGTCGCTGCCGCTGCTGTCCAGATGGTGGGACACGCCAAAGGTCATCACCGACTTGATCCCGGCCCGGGCATAACGCTCGATCTCGCCGGCCAGTTTCGACTCGGGAATGCGCATCACACCGGGCATGCTTTTGATCGGTACGAAGTCATCGATCTCCTCTTCGACGAAAATCGGCAGCACCAGGTCGTTGAGGCTGAATTCGGTTTCCTGGAACAGACTGCGCAGGCTCGCATTGCGGCGCAGACGGCGTGGGCGTGCTTCGGGGAACTGACTGGACATGGGCATTCCTGGAAATCGGAGGAGGAGACGAAAGTCGTAGGGGGGCGAAGCTTATGCCCTGCGGGGCGCAACGTACAAATGTCGAACGCTCATGACGGCGTTACCGCAATGGCAATAATCCTTGGGCAAACACCCGCAACCCTGTGGGAGCGAGCTTGCATCGCGATCGCGGTGTGGCAGGCACATTGATGTTGAATGTGCCGCCATCTTCGCGGGCAAGCCCGCTCCTACAAAGGTTGTGTGGTGAATCAGTTCGAAACGGGTCTTGGAATTTCCAACCCGCGCTTGACCGCCGGCCGCGCGAGAAATTTCTCCAGCACCCGGGTGACATTGGGGAAGCTCTGGATGCCGACCAGATCGCCAGCCTCATAGAAACCGATCAGGTTGCGCACCCACGGGAAGGTCGCGATATCGGCAATGGTGTAGCGCTCGCCCATGATCCAGTCACGCCCCTCAAGGCGTTTGTCGAGGACGCCGAGCAGGCGTTTGCTTTCTTCGACGTAGCGGTCACGGGGACGTTTGTCTTCGTAGTCCTTGCCGGCGAATTTATTGAAGAAGCCGAGTTGGCCGAACATCGGCCCGATGCCGCCCATCTGGAACATAAGCCACTGCAGGGTTTCGTAGCGCGCCGCCGATTCCTGGGCCAGTAACTGCCCGCTCTTGTCGGCGAGGTAGATCAGAATCGCCCCGGACTCGAACAGCGGCAAGGGTTGGCCGTCCGGACCGTGTGGATCGAGGATGGCCGGGATCTTGTTGTTGGGGTTCAACGACAGGAACTGCGGTGACATTTGATCGTTGGTGTCGAAACCGACGCGGTGAGGCTCATAAGGCAAGCCGATTTCTTCGAGCATGATCGATACCTTGACGCCGTTGGGGGTCGGCAAGGAGTACAGCTGAATCCACTCCGGGTACTGTGCGGGCCATTTTTCGGTGATGGGAAACGCGGACAAATCGGTCATGGGAAGGATCCACGAGAAAATTGAAAGTAGTGATATTAATGCAGGAGCCACCTCGTCGTTATCAATATCACTGATGTTGAAGATCAACAGTTGACAGCCCTTGTCAGCCCTCTAAGGTGTACGGTGTCCATATTTTCGCAACATCCTGTCGATAACATTCGCTCCAGTCATTAGAGAGTTATCGGTAGATTGCTGTACTCGACCGCAATTGAACCAAACAGGCAGCAGCAGACTCTGAGCACTGCCCATCCAGGGACGACCCGCCTCAACGACATGGAAAACACCCGATGCAGGCAACTCGGGGTGTAGAGGTTTGTCAGCCTTAACCCAATGCGCGAAGACCCCTTTATTCCATGAAGAACTTTCTGAAACTCGCCAATCGCTTCAAACATCGCGCCTACATATTCCTGCCCGTCCTGCTGGCGGCCAGCGCGCTGTTCCTATGGTTTGAGTACAGTGAAAGTCGCGCCCAGCCAGTAGACGGTGTGCAGACGCTGGTGTTTCTGCGCCATGCGGAAAAACCTGCCGGCGGGCTGGGCCAGCTCAATTGCCAAGGCCTGAACCGCGCGATCGACCTGGCCAACTTGCTCCCGGAAAAATTCGGCAAGGCCAACTACGTATTTGCCGCCAACCCGACGCGCAACGTCGAGGAAGGTGAACTGAACAATTCCTACAGCTATATCCGTCCATTGATGACCATCAGCCCCAGTGCGATCAAGCTTGGCTTGCCGGTCAACATCAATTTCTCGGCCAACGATACCAGCGATCTGGCCGATGAACTGCTCCAGGACAAGTATCACAATTCGATCATCTACACCGCCTGGTCCCACGGTTACCTGCCGGAGCTGATCAACAAGGTCGCCGGGCAGGCGGTGGGCAAGAAACAGAAAATCACCGAGGACTGGGAGTCCAGCGACTTTGATTCGCTGATTGTGCTGACCCTGACCTGGCGCAATGGCAAGGCCAGCCTGCAAACCCATAGCTACAAGCAAGGGCTGGATAATGGCCTGCAGACTTGCCCGACCTGAGTTGAGCGGAGCCTGATCGGGCCTCATCGCGGGCAAGACCACCATCACCCTCGCTGACTACCTCGCTCCCGCAAGTACTCCAATACCGCCCCGCGATCCCCGGAAAACTCAATACGCGCGCCCTTCTTCTCACGCTGAAAGGCATACATCGGATCGTAATACTCGGTCAGCAACCCCTCGATCCAGCCCCGGTGCAAATCCACCGCGCCGCTGCGCCCCTGCTCCGCCAAGGCATCTTCCATCAGCATCAGCATCCGTCGATGACGCTCGCCACCCAGGCGCTTGTGCACGTTATTCAAACTTTCCAGCAAGCGTTCGGAAAACAGCGCAAAACCTTCCTCGCCGTGCACATGGGTGAACTCTGCACACAGATCCACCACATAATCGCGCAGGATTCGCTCGATCCGCCCCTGCAGGCTGTCTTCGAGCCAGACCATCGGAAACTGCTGCATGCCCTGATACAGCGGCAGCGGCAAGGCACAGCTGCCGATCGCCCGGCTCTCGTCTTCCAGCACGAATTGCTCAAGGCCAGCGGCGCGCTTTTTCAGCACATCCACCGCGAGGCGGTCTTCAAAATCGATATTGGTCGGTTGACCCGTGGCACGCTTGCCGAAACTCGAGCCGCGATGATTGGCGTGACCTTCAAGGTCCAGCCCGTTGCTTATCTGCATGAGCACTTCGGTTTTGCCGGTGCCGGTCATGCCACCGAGCAACACGAAATCGCACTGCGCAACGGCCTGATCGAGGGTATCGAGCAGAAAGCTGCGCATGGCCTTGTAGCCACCACCGACTCGCGGGTAGTCGATGCCCGCCTCGTCCCTGAGCCATTGCTGGACGATCTGCGAACGCAACCCGCCGCGAAAACAATACAAAAGCCCATCGGGATGGGCCCGGGCAAAGTCTGCCCAGGCCTGGATGCGCTCGGCCTTGATCGCGCCAGACACCAGTTGATGGCCCAGTTCGATGGCGGCTTGTTGACCCTGCTGCTTGTAGCAAGTACCGACCCGTTGCCGCTCGTGATCGTTCATCAGCGGCAAATTGACCACACCCGGAAACGAGCCCTTGAGAAACTCGACTGGCGCACGGGTATCCATCAGCGGCCGGTCGTTGAGGAAGATTTCGCGGTAATCGGTACAGTCGGCAGACATCAAGACACCTCGACCGCATTGCTCTGTCGTTCTACCAACTCACCGATGGGCGCAAGGTCCAGGCCCATTTGCGCAGCGGCCGCCAAAAAGGCATCGTTACCCGCGGGCGTCACGGCAATCAACAGGCCGCCACTGGTCTGCGGGTCGCACAACACGCGTTTGTGCAGTTCCTGCAGTCGCCCCAGTTTGCTCGCGTAGCTGTCGTAGTTACGCAAGGTCCCGCCGGGAATGCAGCCCTGCTCAAGGTAATACTCGACACCCGGCAGACGTGGCACGCGGTCATATTCGATAAGGGCGGTCAGTTGGCTGCCATCGGCCATTTCCACCAGATGCCCCAGCAAACCAAAACCGGTGACGTCAGTCATCGCGGTCACGCCGTCAAGTTTGCCAAAGCGGCTGCCGGGCTTATTCAGGGTACACATCCAGTCCCGGGCCAGGCCAATGTCGGCGTTGCGCAACTTGCCTTTCTTTTCGGCGGTGGTGAGGATGCCGATGCCCAAGGGCTTGGTGAGGTAAAGCAGACAACCGACCGTCGCCGTGTCGTTGCGCTTCATATGGCGTTTTTCCACCAACCCGGTGACGGCCAGGCCAAAGATCGGCTCCGGTGCGTCGATGGAATGCCCGCCGGCCAACGCAATACCAGCCTCATCGCACACCGAGCGGCCGCCGCGAATCACTTCCCGGGCAATTTCCGGCGCCAGCACATTGACCGGCCAGCCCAGGATCGCGATTGCCATCAACGGGTCGCCCCCCATGGCGTAGATATCACTGATGGCGTTGGTGGCAGCGATGCGGCCGAAATCGAAGGGATCGTCGACAATCGGCATGAAAAAATCCGTGGTCGATACCACCCCACGTTCTTCATCGATGGCATAGACCGCCGCGTCATCGCGCGAAGCGTTGCCGACCCAAAGCTTCGGGTCCAGATTCTGCGCCCCACTGCCGGCGAGAATCACTTCCAGTACCTGGGGGGAAATCTTGCAACCGCATCCAGCGCCGTGGCTGTACTGGGTCAGGCGAATCGGCTCGCTCATGGGGGCACCTCGTAGAATTGTGCCGCCGATTCTAGCAGAGCACAATTCTGGCGGCGCATTGCACCACCGACCAATGTGGGAGCGAGCCTGCTCGCGATGGGGCCATGACATTAAACATTTTCGTCGACTGTCAGCCCTCCTTTCCCAGCAGGCACGCCCACAGGGTCTGCCGCGTTACGGCAACAGGATTACTTTTTCACCGCTGCCCTGATTGACCTCGGCATAACGCTGCAGGCCCTCGGCCAGTGGCGACTCCAGCAGCCCCTGAGGCAACGGCAACAAGTCCTGATCGAAGAATTGACCGAACTGATCGAGCATCGCCGCGCACGCTTGCACGCCGTACAGCAACGAGTTGATGCCGACCACCGAGCCGCCCTTGCGATACAGCGCCAGGGCCGGTAGCTGCACAACGCCATCCACCGGCGCGGCAATGATGGCGATACGGCCGAAGGTGGCCAATGCTGCAACAGACGCCGGCAACCAGAATCCCGTGGTGTCGAAAATCACCTCAGCGCCACCTTTGAATACGGCATTGACCTGAGCGCCCAGGTCCTCGGGTTTATCCAGTTGCAGCGTGTGATAGCCCTGGTCCTGCAAATCCTTGACCTGCTCTGGCCGCCGCGCTGCCGCCAGCACCTGGGCGCCGCGCACCTTGGCCAATGCCAGCGCGGCACTGCCCACCGCGCCGCCGCCGATCACCAGCAAGCGGGTTTCGGCGGTCACCTGGCTGCGTTCCAATGCATCCCACGCCGTGGTGTAGGGCACGCCAAGGCTGGCGGCCTGGGCAAAGCTCAAATGCGCAGGCTTGAGGGCCACGCCATTGGCCGGCAGTTTGACGAATTGCGCATGGGAGCCATCGGCGAAAAACCCCAGTTCGCGGCCGGTGCCCCAGACGTGTTGACCGACCAGCGCCTGTGGGCCTTCAACGACGATGCCGGCAAAGTCGCGACCGGGAATACGCGGCAACGTGGTATAGGGAAAACGTCCCAGCACGTTCTTCACATCACTGGGGTTGAGCCCGGCCGCCTTGATTTCGACCAGCACTTGATCGGCACCGGCAACGGGTGTCGGAACCTCGACGTAGCGCAGGGCCGAGAGATCGCCGGTTTTGTCGAACTGCAATGCTTTCATGAGGGGTTCCGTCGAATGATCAGAAGGGTTTCAAGAGATCCAGCCAGCCATCAATTGGCGGCCCATTGGCCAAAGCTTTTCACCGGCCAACATGCCGAGCAGGCCTACCAGTGCGATCGCCGGTGGTGCCGGGGAACGAACATCCAGGGCGCCGTAGAGCAAACCGACACCCAGGCCGATCGCCAGTGAAATGAGGTAATTCATGACCGACTCCGCGGGCAATTGAGATATGCCCAAAAGTCTAGTGCGCAGTGCCGACGAGCACCGGCCAAGTACTTCTGAATTTCGGCCAAACCCTGGTCCTGAAAGCTTCAGCCCTGATGTTGGCTTGCCGAAAACTGCGACGGCGCGACACCCAGCTCCCGACGGAACATATCGCTGAAGCTGCTGGGCGAGTACCCCAGTTCACGGGCTATGGCACTGACCGGCACCCCCTGGATCAACTCGGCCACCGCCGTCGCCAGTTGCACCTGGCGCCGCCACTGGGCGAAGCCCATGCCCAGGCCGTCCTTGAACAACCGAGCCAGGGTCCGCACGCTGGCGCCGGCGTTTTCCGCGTGTTGCTCGAAAGGAATGTCCAGCGACGGCGCGGCCATGACCGCCTGGCACAGGTTCATCAGTCGCCGGTCAGAATCATCCGGAAGCGGGATTTTCAGCAGCGAGCGCCTGGCCCGCTTGAGCTCCAGCAGGGCCAGCCCCACCAGTGCTTCGTAATACTCGGGCGCACCGTTGTCGCCCTGCTCTACCAGGCCGACGATCAGCTCGCGCAACAAACCACCGACTTCGATCACCTGGACACTGGCATCGAGTGTTGCCGCCAGCGACGGTCGCAGGTAGATGTTGCGCATTTGCAGGTCCGAGACCACGCGAATCCCGTGAGGCACGCCCGGCGGCAGCCAAACCGCCCGTTGCGGCGGCACCACCAGCGCCTCCTGGGGTGTCTCGACCCACATCACGCCACTCATCGCATACAGCAACTGACCCCAGACATGCTCATGCGGCTCGATGAACAACCCGCGCGGATAAGTGCGCGCCAGCGGTTGCACGGGGACATCGGTATCACTCAAATCTGGCGGTGCGGCAAGGGCCATGGGCAGCAATCATTGGGGTTGGGAAAGGCACAATGGTAACGAGGCCTTGAATTTGCCGCCAGCGGCTGCCACCGTCCGCCAATCCAAGTGAATTTTTCGTCCGGCCCGTGATCCGTTTATGTACCACAGGGAGGAATACGGGCTATATGAACAATGCAAAACTCTTCGTCATCGAATACACCCTTCATGGCGAACCCAAATCGTTCATTATCCGTCTGGACAAAATGGACAACGCAGAGGCCTGGCACTGGGCAAGTTGCGACGCGGGAGTGGGCCGGATTCCGCGCTTTGGCCGGGAGAAGGTACAAAAGACCAGCAAGCCGATGGCAGAGAAATTCGGCGTGGAAAACGTCAAGTGGCGGCCGGCTAACTAACGGCTGGCAAGCTACAGGATTGGAGGGGGGCAAGAACATGACAGCCATCAGCAGCCCTGCGTATCTCGACTACGGTCTGGATACGCTGTTCGGCCGGATCACCAGAAGCGCCGAATGCCGAGTTGACCTGGAACAGGTCGCGAACGATCCATACCGCTTCGCGGTTAGCGTTTCACCGCCGTTTCCGGAAGACCTGGCACAGGCGAAAACCGTGGCGCTCCGGGTCGAAGGGCGGCGCCTGACGGGAACCGTCCGCCGCGTCGATCGCCTGGACGATGACAGCCTGAAACTGGAAGTGGAGCCTGACTAGGCTCCACATTCATGCTCAACGCACTATTTGGCGTGGGCGCACTTGCAACCCTTGCTGGAGCATTCTTCACCGTGCTCGTGGTGCTTGGCGCAGGCCTCGCAGCAAAAGTGCTTGCCGTGGCGCGCAATAGGATGCGCGCCCAGCTTGCACGAGCATTTCGGGCAATCGCAGATACTGTCACTGTTGATCATGAGCCTGACTCCTGAGGTAGTGGTCGTCGGGGCGAGAAGAACAACCCGTGTTACCAGTGTAGGAGGTGGTACGGCGAACACTTGGATTCGCGAGAGAATGGTCGGTGCCAAGGCGACCATCGCGAGCAGGCTCGCTCCCACAGGGACCTCGGTGAGTCCTGGAGAAATGGGTTGGCTGTCAGGCCGCCTTCGCGGGCACGCCCGCTCCCACAGGGGCCTCGGTAAATCCAAAGGAAATGGGTCGGCTGTCAGGCCGCCATCGCTGGCAAGCCAGCTCCTACAGGGGCCGCGGTAAATCCAAAGGAAATGGGTCGGCTGTCAGGCCGCCATCGCTGGCAAGCCAGCTCCTACAAGGGCCTCGGTGAGTCCAGGAGAAAATGGTCGGCTGTCAGGCCGCCTTCGCGGGCAAGCCAGCTCCTACAAGGGCCTCGGTGAGTCCTGGAGAAAATGGTCGACTGTCAGGCCGCCATCGCTGGCAAGCCAGCTCCTACAGGGGCCGCGGTAAATCCAAAGGAAATGGGTCGGCTGTCAGGCCGCCTTCGCTGGCAAGCCCGCTCCCACAGAAAAGCAAGGCGGCGTACACCTGCTCTTCACCACTCATCAGGCCGAGCGTTAGCTCGCCTGCAGCTCTTGATCTTGATCCACCCGCCCCTTCGGGAGGCTGAGCGCAGGTGTTCATCCGGGGAGTGGCGCGCAGCGCCGTTCGACGCAGTCGAACACGCTGCATGTAGGTTGAAGCGAAGCCAACCGGAGGGCAGTGTCCCCGGATGGATGCCGGAGCGAAGGAACGCCGAGCCCAAGCGAGGGGCCGGACGCTCGGGGCGAGCCTTTTTTTGCTTATCTTTTTTTTGGCGTTTGAAAAAAAAGTAAGTCGCCGTAAGGGCGAAACCGCCAGCCGCCGTTACCGCAGCAACGGATATGTACCCGGACAAACAAGAACCTGGTCGGCCCAGAGGCCGCCAAGGTCAAGCGCGACGCACACTACTGCGATACATGAACACCAGGGCCAACCCCAAAAGCACCATCGCCAGCACCCGACTCCCGGACAACTCGATAGCCGGATTGCCCAACCAACCGAAATTATCAATCAGCATCCCCATCCCCAACTGCCCGACAATCACCGCCACCGTCGCCACCGCCGTCCCCACTCGCGGCACCGCGCCCACCATCACCATCATGTAGACGACACCGAACAACGCCCCGCTCAGCTGCCATTTCGGCACGTCCAGCAAACTCACCGCATGCGCTGGCTCAAAAAAC
>Ga0302169_10000445_pt1 | contig 12822 bp, 10 predicted proteins | sample I_Fen_N1_3_FD_193493 | JGI IMG/M metagenome (GOLD analysis project Ga0302169, IMG submission 193493) | Peat permafrost microbial communities from Stordalen Mire near Abisko, Sweden - I_Fen_N1_3 | ecosystem: Environmental > Terrestrial > Soil > Wetlands > Permafrost | place: Sweden: Abisko...
TGCGTGAAGTGTTACCTGAACGATTCCCTGACAGCACGTTTTCATTTCCTCCGGCGGATATCGTCAGCCAAATCCTCAACTTTGGTGCTCCTGCGCCTATCGATATTCAGATCCGAGGTAACAACGTAGAAGCGAACTTCGCTTATGCGCAAGAAATGCTCGCGCGAATCCGTACGGTGCCAGGGCTGACCGATGCGCGCATTCTGCAATCAAACAAGGCGCCGGTCTTCAATGTTGACCTTGATCGCACTCAGGCCCAGTTACTAAATTTGACCACTCGCGATGTCACCAACAGTCTGGTCGTCAATCTAGCAGGGAGCAGTCAGGTAGCACCGACCTATTGGCTTAATCCGGCCAACGGCGTGAGTTACCCGATCGTGCTGCAGACGCCGCAGCCGAAAATGGACTCGCTAGCTGCCCTGGCCAATTTGCCTGTCGGCAATGGCAGCAGCGTAAATGTCACAACGCTAGGCGCAGTCGCAGACTTTGAGCGAACAACCGGCAGCGGGATGGTCAGCCAGTACAACGTCCAACCGATGGTACAGATTCATGCGGCAACCCAAGACCGTGATCTCGGGGCTGTTGCGAAGGACATCCGTCAGATCATCGCGCAAATGGCCGATGAGGTACCGCGTGGCAGCACGGTCAACCTGATGGGACAGGTGCAGACCATGGAGCGCGCGTTTTCGGGGTTGCTGTACGGTCTGCTTGGCGCAGTTGTGTTGATCTACCTGTTGATCGTTGTCAACTTTCAATCCTGGGTCGACCCTGCCGTGATCGTCTCTGGTCTGTCCGCCGCGCTGGCGGGCATCGTCTGGATGCTCTTCGCCACGGGCACCACGTTGTCCGTGCCTGCGTTAACCGGCGCGATCATGTGCATGGGCGTGGCCACTGCCAATAGTGTGCTGGTGATCAGCTTCGCTCGTGAGCGTTTACAGGAACTGCAGGATGCAACCGCAGCAGCGCTGGAAGCGGGCATCGCACGTTTACGGCCGGTGCTAATGACCGCGCTGGCAATGATTCTCGGCATGCTCCCCATGGCATTGGGGATGGGCGAGGGCGGTGAGCAGAACGCTCCGCTGGGCCGCGCAGTCATCGGCGGTTTGTTGTTTGCGACTGTCGCCACCTTGTTATTTGTGCCGGTGCTCTTCAGCTTGGCTCACCGCAACGATTTCCGCACTGAACCCAAGCAGCACCTTGTTCCAGGAGCAATCTGACATGTCCGTGAAAGCCCCCGCAAACGACAGCGGATCCGGTCGTTTTCTGTTCGCCCTCGGTGCGATTGCAACCGCCGCTGTGATTATCGTTGCAGGTTTGGTGAGTCGCCATTCTCAAGCCGATCAGTTGGAGCAGATGGCAGAGCGTAAAAGAATCGCTACGGTGGCGCTTGTCGTACCCAGCCTGGTGACGCCTGCGTCTCTGCAACTTCCAGGGCGTATCGAAGCCTGGTCGCGCGCGCCGCTGTACGCACGCGTCAGTGGTTACCTGAAAGGTTGGGAGAAGGACATAGGGTCGCCGGTCAAGGCGGGACAGCTTTTGGCCGAGATCGATGCCCCGGATCTAGACCAGCAACTGCGCCAAGCCCGTGCACAGCTGGCGACTTCCCGCAGCGAAATGGCGCTGGCCAGTACCACCGCCAAACGCTGGGAGCAGCTGCGCGAGAGTGAAGCGGTATCGCTCCAGGAAGTCGAAGAACGGCGAGGTGATCTTGCCACCAAACGATCTCAGGTTAACGAAGCGCAGGCCAATGTGGATCGACTACAGGCGTTGCAGGGTTACACCCGAATCGTGGCACCGTTTGATGGAGTAGTGACGGCCCGCAACACAGACGTCGGCGCTTTGATCAACGTTGGCATGACAACAGGAAGCGAATTGTTCGTGGTCTCTGACGTGAGCCGTTTGCGTGTTTATGTCAGCGTCCCGCAGCGGCAGCTGGCTTGGGTGAAGGCGGGCGGTCGCGCCAAGCTAAGCGTTCCTGAGCGACCAGGTAAAACATTCGAGGCCACGGTGCAATCCTTGGCCCAGGCTGTCGATGTCGGCTCTGGCGCGATGCGTGTCCAGCTGAGTGTGGAAAATGAAGGCGGAGACCTGCTGCCGGGGTCATTTGCCACCGTACAGTTTGAAGGCGCGCTTGTGCCCAACACGCTGAGCTTGCCGCCGAGCGCACTCATCGTTGGCAAAAGTGGAGTGCAAGTGGCGACCGTCGATAATACTGGAAAAGTGCTGCTGCGAAAGGTGACGGTGGCCCGTGACCACGGCACTTATGTGGAGCTCGCAGATGGCGTCAGCCAGGCTGATCAGGTCATTGCGAATCCGCCCGACGGGTTAAGTTCGGGTGATCAAGTGCGAATCGCTCAGCCACGCATCACCGCCGCGAAGTAGCGCAATTAATCAATCCATTCACCGGTGTCCAACGGATACCGTTTTCGTTTGCAGAGCGTATCTGCAAGACCCTTCTTGGATGTATGGGAGAATGAAATGGCTATGACAAGACGTACGACCTTGATAGCAATGACTGCATTTGCGGCGATGCCCAGTCTGGGATTCGGTGCTGGTGGCAGTTCAAGTGGAGGGGATGTCACCAAACCTCTGCGCATCGGTGTGATCGGTGCAGGTTGGCTCGGTGGTACGGTCGGCCGCTGCTGGGTCAAAGCGGGTCACGAGGTGTTTTTCTCGACCCGACATCCCGAGGAGCTGGAGTCCTGGGTAAAACCTTTGGGATCACGAGCTTCGTTCGGCACGCCACAACAGGCGGCTGAATTCGGCGACATCATACTTCTCGCAATTCCCTATGAAGCGATACCCGAACTTGGCCGTGACCTAGGCACCTACTTGCGCGGCAAGATCGTACTCGACGCCTGCAATCCTTCAGGGTCGAGCAGCAGTGCGCTTGCTCAGGAGGCATTGGCTGAAGGTGCTGCCATCACCACCGCCAGATACCTTCCGGGCGCACGAGTGGTCAGGGCTTTTAGTGCAGTGGATGCAACATCTGTTGAAACATCATTTTCTGGAAGTGGAGAAAAACTCGGCGTCCCCATCGCAAGCGACGACGGTGCGGCCTTGCAAGTTGCTGCACAACTTGTGCGGGACGCTGGATGTTCTCCGGTCATTGTCGGCGGATTGAAACAGGCCGTCAGTTTTCAGCGCGGCGGCCCAGGGTTTCGGGCGAACACCTCTGAGCCAGAGTTACGTCGTCTGCTTGGTTTGTAATTACCGAGCACCTCTGTGCGAGCGATCGACGGCGGTTATTTGCGTTCTGAGTAAAGCACTACCCTCGGTAACGCAAAGCATCTACCAAGAGCGCGAATGCTGGAGACGCCTGGCGTCGGTTTGGATAGTAAAGGTGAAAACCAGGGAATTTGGGGCTCCAGTCTTCGAGCACGTGAATCAATCGGCCGTTCGCAACGTAGGAGGCCACGATGTCAGTTGGCACGTAACTGAGCCCAAAGCCGTCCAGTGCCGCGTCCAGTAAATGATAAACACCGTTGTAGGTAATTTGTCCTGACACACGAACATTGAGAGCCTCGTTGTCTTTTTCGAACTCCCAAGCGTACAGGCCGCCATTTGTGGGTAAGCGCAGATTATTGCACTGATGTTGTACGAGATCGCGAGGGGTATGCGGTAACGCACGATTGGCGAAATAAGCAGGAGACCCTACTACTGACATGCATATATCCGGGCCAATCCGAGTGGCAATCATGCCCTCAGCGACATCTTCGCCAAGCCTGACGCCTGCATCAAAGCCTTGCGCTGCGATATCGACGAAGTTGTAGTCGCAGCAAACCTCGACGGAGATATCCGGATACTCAGGTAAGAATTTTTTCAGCGCGGGGCGCAGCACCAAGTCCAGTGAAAAGTCCATGGCGTTAATGCGGATTTTGCCGGTGGGGGTATCCCTCAGGTCACTGAGCAACACCAATTCGTGCTCGATTCCTTCGAAATGAGGGCCGACTCTGTTTAGCAAACGTTCGCCTGCTTCGGTAGGCGATACGCTGCGCGTGGTGCGTATTAACAGGCGCAATCCCAATCGTGCCTCCAACGCCCTGACGGTATGACTTAGGGCAGATTGTGAAACGCCTAATTTGGCAGCCGCCTTGGTGAAACTGCGCTCTCGGGCTACTGCAAGAAAGGCAATTAGATCGTTGGCATTTTCCCGAAGCATTGATGAGTCCTGCTCATGAGGTTATTTGGATTCTACCTACTAATCAGCTTTATCAGTAAAGGCTACATTCAGAAAGCTGGGCTATCCCTGCTATGCACACCGATCAAGGACATCCTATGCCAACAGTTCACGCCTCCGCGCTCAGCGCCAAATTGAAATCTACAAGATTGCTTCAAACGATTGGCACGGCGCTGATGCTGCTTGCATTCGATGCTGCCGGCGAAGATCGGCCTCTGGTGATCGTTACGCAGGCGGGATCACAGCCGTCGACCAACGGCCCGGCTGAATATTTCACGGGGAAAGTGCGGGTTGATGCTCGGTTCCAGGGCTCAGATGGAGCTCGCGTCAGCGGAGGAACCGTAACGTTCGAGCCTGGAGCTCGTACCGCATGGCACACCCACCCTTTGGGTCAAACGTTGTTAGTGACTGCCGGTGTCGGCCTGGTGCAGCAAGAGGGCCAGGCAACTCAGGTCATTCGTCCGGGCGACACTGTGTGGATACCCCCTGGCGCCAAGCACTGGCATGGCGCAACGCCCACCACTGGCATGAGCCATGTCGCAATCTCCGAGTTGCTTGATGGCAGCGCGGTTCAATGGCTAGAGAAAGTGTCCGAAGAAGACTACGCCAAGCCCTTTTGATTCTCACCATGCCCGGCAGCCACTGTAGCTGCGCTCGTTAAAAGGTGAAACCTGATGACAGAAACCAGAGACTTAAACAAACCAGAAGGTTCGCCGGATGTTGAGGCATCGGGCGTCATACCTTCACGCCGCAATTTTCTCAAGTTTGGCGTTTCAGGCATCGCTGCAGCGACGGTGTCGACTTGGATCCCTGACAGCGTCGTGGCTGCCCAGCTGACGACAGAGGTGATCGACGACGAAGGTGCACCCGGAGCGGGTGAGCGACGTATTCAGCTCACTGTGAATGGGCAACTGCATAAACTAAATGTTCCAGCCAACGCGATATTGCTGGATGTCTTGCGTGACCGATTGCAACTGACGGGAACCAAGAAGGGCTGCGACCATGGGCAGTGTGGTGCGTGCACTTTGCTGGTCAACGGTATTGCGATCAACTCCTGCCTTTCAATCGCCATGCAGCACGATGGAGATAGCATCACTACCATTGAAGGCTTGTCACAAGGCGACGATTTACACCCTGTGCAGGAAGCCTTCTGGGATCACGATGCCTACCAATGCGGCTACTGCACTTCGGGGCAGATTATGAGTGCCGTGGCACTGCTCAATGATCCAAACATCGGCACCGACGATGACAGCGTCAAGGAAGCCATGAGCGGCAACATCTGTCGCTGCGGCGCCTACAAGAACATCCTCGCGGCGATTCAGTCGGCACGCGGGAAAATGGGAGGTACGGTCTGATGCGTACTTTCGATTATGCCCGTGCCCAATCGCCGGCTCAGGCGGTGAGCAGCCATGCCGCGTCAGGCCAGCCGTTTTACTTGGCGGGTGGCACCACCTTGCTCGACCTGGTGAAGCTGGACGTCATGCAGCCCGACCGTCTAGTGGATATCAATCACCTGACGCTCAAGCACATTGAGCCGCTCGCGGATGGCCGTGTGCGCATCGGCGCGCTGGTCAGCAACACCGAACTGGCCAGCCATCCGCTGATCCGCGAGCGTTATACCGTATTGTCCCAGGCGATTTTGGCCGGGGCCTCTACGCAGCTGCGCAACAAGGCCACCACCGGCGGCAACGTGATGCAACGCGTGCGTTGTAACTATTTTCGAGACGGTGTTTCTCCCTGCAACAAACGCCAGCCGGGCTCCGGATGCGCAGCCATCGGTGGCCACAACCGCAGCGTGCATGCAGTGCTGGGCACCAGCGAGCATTGCATCGCGACGCACCCCTCCGACATGTGTGTGGCGATGGCCGCGATCGGCGCGCAGGTTACGGTTCAAGGCCCGAGCGGGGTGCGTGAGATTGCGTTCAGCGATTTCCATATGCTACCGGGGCAGACGCCCTGGGTGGAGCATGCGCTGCAGCCCCATGAGTTGATCACTCACGTGACCCTTGATGCACCGCTGGCGAATAGTCGCTCGGCTTACCTGAAACTGCGTGACCGGGAGTCCTATCAGTTCGCCTTGGCTTCGAGTGCCGTCATTGTCGTGATGGACGGTCAGCGAATTACTGATGCCCGGATTGCTTTGGGCGGCGTGGGCACCAAGCCCTGGCGTGCGCTGGAAGCCGAGCGTGCATTGGTCGGTCAGAAGGTTGATATTGCGTTGTTTAACCAGGTGGGGGAGCGCGCCATGCAGGGCGCCCGAGCCTATGAGCATAACGCGTTCAAGATCTCGCTCGGCCAACAGGTCGTAACTCGCAATCTTCGCGATCTGACAGCATAGGAGGGCACCCTGATGACCCAATCCATAATCGGCACCCCTTACAAACGTATCGACGGGCGCCTGAAAGTCACCGGCGCAGCGCGCTATGCCGCAGACCATCCTTTTCCAGGAATGGCCTATGCCTACGGGGTCTACAGCACGATCGCCAATGGCCGAGTCGTAGCCATCGATGACAAACGGGCACGCGTGATGCCGGGCGTGCTCGTTGTGCTACACCATGCCAATTTCCCCGCGTTGCACCGCACGCCGAATGTGGCCATGACTTTCAAAGACATTCTCAGTGCCGCCAAGGTCGACGAGCGTAGATTGCCGTTCGAGGATGACAAGGTCGCCTACCCGGGCCAGTTTGTGGCGTTGGTGGTGGCTGACACCTTCGAGCAGGCCCGTGCTGCGGCCCTTCAGATAAAGGTCGATTATGCCGAGAGTCCGCCCATTACCAACCTCAAGGACGCACTCAAGCAAAAAGGTGCCCGTGAGGGCGGGCGAGGGCACAGCCGAGGTGATCCGGAGGCAGCTTGGCAAGCGGCCGCCACCCGGCTCGACCAGACCTATACCACGCCGGTCGAAACCCACAGCCCGATGGAAATGCACGCCACTACAGCGTATTGGCGCGACGGCAAGCTGTATGTCTACGAGGGCACCCAGGGGGTTGTCAACCATCGTAATGTGCTGGCGAATGTCTTCGACTTACCTCCAGACCGCGTTGAAGTTCATGCACCGTTCATAGGCTCCGGATTTGGCAGCAAACTGTGGCCGTGGCCTCACTCAATAGCAGCCTGCGCCGCCGCAAAGGTCGTGAACCGTCCCGTGCAACTGATGCTGCCGAGGGCGCAGATGTTTACCACTGCAGGGCATCGTCCTGAAACGTTGCAGCGAGTTCGCCTGGCTACCGATGGCGACGGAAAGCTCGTGTCGATTCTGCATGAGTCATTCAATAGCACCTCGACGACCGACGCCTATACCGAAGCATGCGGTGGCGTCACTCGCAGCCTTTATTCGTGTGCGAACGTGCTGGTGAATCACAAGAACAGTCCGCTAAATCGAGGTACGCCCACGTCAATGCGTGCACCTGGTGCCGCACCTGGACTGTTTGCACTGGAGTCGGCGATAGACGAATTGGCGCTGTTGCGTGGCATTGATCCGCTGGCTTTTCGCAAGCTGAATCTGGCCACGCGAGACGAAAGCCTGAATCTGGAATGGTCGAGCAATCATCTCCCCGAAGCGATTGATACTGCCGCCGAACGATTTGGCTGGCACGCACGCAATGCAGCGGTTGGGTCAATGCGTAACGGTGATGAAATTATTGGCTTTGGCATGGGAGCATGCAATTGGGAGGCTTTCCAGGTACCCACCGACGCTCGCGTGATTATTCGCTCGGATGGCACCGTGCTTGTTCAATGCGGACAGCAGGATATCGGTACCGGTACCTATACAGTGGTAGCGCAGACCGTCGCTCAACTGACTGGCCTGCCGTTCGAACGTATTGAGGTCGAACTGGGCAGTTCCACGTTCCCGCCGGGCGCGTTGGCCGGTGGTTCTTGGGCCACGGCGAGCATCCTGCCAGCAATCGCTGGCGCCACAAGAGCAGCGCTTGCGAGGCTGCGTGAATACGCGGTGATGAACGGGGGAGTTCTTTCAGGGAGCGATGCCGAAAGCCTCACCGTCGAAGCCGGCCACCTCGTCAATGGGGATCGGCGTGTAAGTTTCGCCGAGGTGCTGCGCCACCAACGCATCGCTCGCGCTGAGGGCAACTTCCAGAGCGGGGCCAAGGGCGGCGACTTTTCCTATCGCTCTTTCGGTGCGCACTTTGTCGAGGTGCGGTGGGATCCGGGCATTTCGCGCCTGCGTATTGCACGGGTGGTCAGCGCCATCGATGTGGGTAAGGTGGTTAATCCACTCGCAGCACGCAATCAGGTCGAAGGGGCAATCATCATGGGCCTCGGTATGGCGCTGTTTGAAGCATCGGAAAACGATCAGCGCACCGGCCTGCCAGTTAACAACAACTACGCCGAATACGTAGTGCCAGTGCATGGCGACTTGCCTGATATCGACGTTACCTTGCTGGACTACCCGGACTATAACCTCAGTGAGTTTGGCGCGCGCGGGATCGGCGAAATCGGCGTCACGGGCTTGGCGGCGGCGGTAGCGAATGCCGTTTACCACGCCACTGGAAAACGCATTCGCAGCTTGCCGATTACCAAGGAAAAGCTAATGACTATTTAAGGATCGATGCTATGAAACAGCTTGATCTTCAGGTCATTCAACAGGCCCGAGCGTGGATTGCACAAGGCCAGCCTGTATGGCTTTGCACGGTGCTTGCCACTTTTGGCTCTGCGCCTCGTGGGCCGGGGGCGATGCTGGCCTGTCTGAACTCTGGCGAGCATCGGGGCTCACTTTCTGGCGGTTGTGTCGAAGATGATTTTCTTGAGCGGGTCGCTCATCAATTCTTCAAACAGGGTAGCCAGGTTGTCCGTTATGGCGAGGGAGGTTTGGCTCCCAACCTGGCCTTGCCCTGCGGTGGCGTTCTGGATGTGCTTGTAGAGTATCTGGCGCCGACCAACGATACCGACGTGCATCTGGCGGCTGTTGAGGCTGCGTTCGCTGGGGCGGGTTTGATAACGCGCCAAGTGCTGCTAGGAACTGAGTACCGCCGCATCGACCCTGGCAGCATGGATACACCCAGAGTTGAGGTCGGAACCGAACAGGTCGCGATTCGAATTGGGGCTGTTCAGCGCTTGCTGCTGGCCGGGCTTTCGCCCGTCGCGGAGTTCTGTGCCAGCTTTGCCATCGCGTTGGGCTATGAGGTGATTCTTTGCGATCCGAGGGAAGACATGATTGGCGGATTCACGTTGCCTGGTGTGCAAGTGCATAAACTGCTGCCGGCGGTCTACATCGCCAACGGCGGATGCCATGCTTCGACAGCGGTGGTAGCTCTGACGCACGATCCACGGCTAGACGACCTGACGTTGCTTGAGGCAGTACGAACTCAGGCGTTCTATATCGGGGCCATGGGTTCACAGCGCACAAGTAGTAAACGTATTGAACGCCTGGCGCGGATTGGTGGGCTTGATGACGTGAGCCTGCAAAGGATCCATGCACCCATTGGTCTTCGTTTGGGCAGCAAGACCCCGGCAGAAATCGCCATGGCGGTCATGGCAGATATCCTGCGGGTTTCCAACGGTATACCGCGTCACGCGTTGTAAGAGGGCATCCGATTCATACCCTCTCAAATCATTGCTTTAAGGGCGCGCCTCAACACCTGAATAAACCAGTACCGTGTCGGGCAACTGTGGTGTGCCCTGGATTTGGCTTATTGCCCGACCATTTTCATGGCGGCCTCTGGTAGTCGATCACCCTGAACCTGGATTTTTGATACCTCGGAATCAATTTCAAAGAGATCATCTTTCGTCAATTCGAACTCGACGGCCTTCAGGTTCTCTTCAAGTCGGTACTGCTTGGTGGTACCCGGAATCGGAACAATCCAAGACTTTTGGGCAAGCAGCCAAGCGAGTGCGATTTGAGCCGGCGTCGCTCCTTTACGGTCGGCTAATCGTTTGATTGCCACTACCAATGCTGCATTAGCTCTACGCGCTTCGGGGGTAAAACGGGGTACGGCATTACGGAAATCAGTTGGATCGAAGGTGGTGTTCTCGTCAATCTTCCCGGTCAAAAATCCCGCGCCAAGTGGACTGAACGGCATGAAGCCAATATTGAGTTCTTCGAGCAAAGGCAACAGCTCTTGCTCCGGCGCTCGCCAGAACAATGAGTATTCGCTTTGAACTGCAGCGACTCTTTGCACTGCGTGAGCTCGGCGAATGGTTTGGATACCCGCTTCTGAAAGCCCGAAGTGTCCGACTTTACCTTCAGCAATGAGTTGCTGCACTGTGCCGGCAACATCTTCAATAGGAACTGCAGGATCAACACGGTGCTGATAGAGGAGATCAATACGGTCGGTGCGCAACCGCTTCAGGGATGCCTCTACGACAGCCTTGATATGCTCGGGACGGCTGTTGGTACCACTGCGCCGTTCGCCCGTTTCCAAGTCGATGTCGAAGCCGAATTTCGTGGAGATGACCACATTGTCCCTGATCGGTGCCAATGCGGCACCTAGCAATGCTTCATTTACGAATGGGCCGTAAGCTTCTGCCGTATCAAACAAAGTAACGCCTTGATCATGCGCTGTGCGTATTAGCTTGATCATCTCTTGGGAGTCTGCAGCAGGGCCGTAGACAGAGCTCATGCCCATGCAGCCCAAGCCCATGGTGGAAACTCTCAGTCCATCGCCTAGCGTTCTAGTCTTCATGTTTGCGCTCGAATTGAGTGGTATTTGCCGTGAAAGGATAAGTAGTAATTTATCCAGTCCTGACAACACGCACTATCTGTGTAACTTAGGACGAGCCTATGAGATGAATTCATCAATGGTAGATCGCTAAGCAGGGTGAGTTAACCTTAGTGACGTGAAGCGAAGACGTCTTTGAGCACTGGCACGGCCGACATCGCCTTGGGCCAGCCAACGTAGAACGCTAGATGAGTAACCACTTCGGCGGCCTGGGCTGGGCTAAGCCCGTTGTCCATGGCTCGGTTGAGGTGAAACGGGAGTTGCGCGGCCTGGCCTTGGGCAATAAGCGCTGCGACGGTGACCAAACTGCGGTCACGGGCACTGAGATTGCTTTGCCGCCAAAGGTCGCCGAACAACACGTCATTGGTGTAGCGAGCCAGCTCTGGTGCTATAGCACCAACCCCGGCTTCAACTGCGGCTCGGCGTTTTGCTTCGCTTTCTGGATCAAGTGTCAAAGGAGCGCCTGCTGGTGGCGAAATCTGGTCGGCTGGGATATTTCGCTCGCTGAATATCTGCTTGGCTACGCCGGCTGCTGACATCGCGTTAGGCCAGCCTGAATAAAACGCGAGATGGGTAATTAAGGCGCTGATTTCGCTTGGCTTGATGCCATTGTCTAGCCCCAGTTTGATGTGTCCTGTGAGTTGCGGGATCTGGCCGCTGGCGATCAGGGCAGACAAGGTGATCAGGCTGCGATCTCGCGGAATCAACTCTGCGCGTTTCCACACTTCGCCGAACAACAGCTCTGTAGTGTATTTGTACAACTGCGGAGTGACTTCAAGTACGTCGGGTGACGGCTTTGGATCAGGGCGCGGCTGACCTTGATCGGCGTCCACGGTAGCGGCGAAGAGGAGGGTAGCGAAGGTGGTAGCGGTGAGCAGTTTCATCGAGCGTTCCCTTTGGAGTGTCGAAGGGCTCGCGGGCCTGGATCCGTTGCCCGCGAACCTGAAGAGACGGTTAGCGGTCAGTCAGGCTGGCTCAGGGGCAGGCAAAGAATCCATATCGATGACAAAGCGATAGCGCACATCAGCTCGCTCCATCCGGTCAAACGCTTCGTTGATCTGATCCATACGGATCATTTCGCACTCCGGCAGGATGTTCTTCTCGGCGCACATGTCGAGCATTTCCTGGGTTTCTCGAATACCACCGATGGGCGAACCCGCAATGCGGCGCCGGCCGAGAATCATCGGCACTGTGTTCTGCTCTTCCATCGGCCCGACTTGGCCAACCATCACCAGGGTTGCGTCAACATCGAGCAGCGTCACATAACCATCAAGCTGATGCTTGACCGGCACCGTATCAATGATCAGATCGAAACTTGAAGCCGCAGCGGCCATGGCAGCACTGTCGCTCGATGATAGAAGGCGTGTGGCACCCAGGGCTAGCGCGTCGGCTTCCTTGTCCCGCGTGCGGCTGATAACGGTGACCTCAGCCCCCATCCCCACGGCCAACTTGACTGCCATATGACCCAAGCCGCCAAGACCGATTACGCCGACGCGGCTACCGGGAACGACGTGCCAGGTACGAAGCGGAGAATACGTGGTGATACCGGCGCACAGCAGCGGGGCGACTTTGGACAGGTCAAGGCTTTCGGGCACTCGAAGTACGAACTCCTCACGCACCACCAAGTGCTTAGAGTAACCGCCAAACGTGTTTTCACCGCTCACACGATCCTTGCCGTTGTAGGTATTGGTGTTGCCTTCGCGGCAAAGTTGTTCTTCGCCTTTGCGGCACTGGTCGCACGTCATGCATGAGTCGACCATGCAGCCTACCGCTACAGCATCACCGACTTTGTAGCGGCTTACTTTGTTTCCGATAGCGGTGACACGACCGACAATTTCGTGTCCTGGCATCGCGGGGTAGACCGTCCAACCCCAATCGTTACGCGCAGTATGGAGGTCGGAGTGGCAGACGCCGCAGTAGAGCACTTCCATGGCAACGTCGTTAGGGCGCAGCGCCCTGCGATCA
>Ga0302169_10000446_pt1 | contig 12808 bp, 12 predicted proteins | sample I_Fen_N1_3_FD_193493 | JGI IMG/M metagenome (GOLD analysis project Ga0302169, IMG submission 193493) | Peat permafrost microbial communities from Stordalen Mire near Abisko, Sweden - I_Fen_N1_3 | ecosystem: Environmental > Terrestrial > Soil > Wetlands > Permafrost | place: Sweden: Abisko...
CGTTCCGTACAGCCATCAACTCTGGTGGCAGTTCACCCTCGATGCTGATGCGCCGCGTGGCTTGCGCTCGCTGCTGGGCGCCGCCGTGCTGCTGGTCGTGGTGTCCCTGACCTGGCTGCTGCGCACCGCCCGCCCGGTCATCCATTTGCCGACGCCGGATGAACTGGAGCGCGCGTCCAAGATCCTCATGGCTTCAGCCCAACCGGATGGCGGCCTCGCCCTGACCGGTGACAAGGCGCTGCTGTTCCACCCTGACGACGAGGCGTTTCTGATGTACGCCCGCCGCGGGCGCAGCCTGGTGGCGTTGTACGACCCGATCGGCCCGACCCAGCAACGGGCGGAAATGATCTGGCAGTTCCGCGACCTTTGCGACGTCCACCACGCCCGTCCTGTGTTCTATCAGGTGCGCGCCGAGAACCTGCCGTACTACATGGACATCGGCCTGACCGCGATCAAATTGGGCGAAGAAGCCCGAGTCGATCTGCATCGATTTGATCTCGAAGCCAAGGGCAAAGAGATGAAAGACCTGCGCTACACCTGGAACCGCGGTACCCGCGACGGGTTGTCGCTGGAGATCTTTGAGCCGGGTCATGCGCCAATGGATGAGCTCAAGGTGATTTCCGATGCCTGGCTGACCGGCAAGAACGTGCGCGAGAAAGGCTTCTCGCTGGGCCGTTTCAGCGATGATTACCTCAAGCATTTCCGCATTGCGGTGATCTGCTTCGAAGGTCGCCCGGTAGCGTTCGCCAATTTGCTCGAGACTTATGGCCATGACCTGGCCAGCCTCGACCTGATGCGTGCGCACCCGGACGCACCAAAACTGACCATGGAGTTCATGATGGTCGGCCTGATTCAACATTATAAAAATCATGGATACGCGCGCTTCAGCCTGGGCATGGTGCCGTTGTCGGGGTTGCAACCCCGTCGTGGTGCACCACTGACCCAGCGCCTGGGCTCGATGGTTTTCCGCCGTGGTGAGCAGCTCTACAACTTCCAAGGCTTGCGCCGCTTCAAAGACAAGTTCCAGCCTGACTGGGAACCCCGTTATATGGCCGTGCCCGCCGGACTCGATCCGCTGGTTGCCCTGGCCGATACTGCTGCCCTGATTGCGGGCGGCTTGACTGGATTGGTGAAACGCTGATGATTCAACGCTCCTTGCGGTACGTACTGGCCACACTGGTAGTGCTGGCCCTGATTCTCGGTGGCGGTTACTGGTACCTGAAACGCCCGGCACCGGCTCCGACCCTCGAACTGCTGACGCCGGCTGATGGCGCGGCGATGACCCGCGTGATTCCCGGCACCACGCCGAAAGCCCAGGTACTGGTGGCGGTCAATGAAGACCAGAAGCTCAGCGACCAGCAGTTGATGACCCTGAGCCGCTCCAGTTCGGCGCAGATCGTTCAAGTAATTCTGCCTAAAGACTGCCTGCTGCAAAGCCGCGCGTTGCAATCGGGCCTGAGAGAGCTCAAAGGCCCGGCGACGCTGGTCAGCGGTATCGGCCCTGGCGCCGTGCTGGCGTGGCGCTGGCTGTCCGAACAGAAGAGTGACAAGGCTCAGGCCGTTTCCGTCGACCTGGCCCTGGAAAAACCGGGCTGCACCCACCTGCTGCCGAAAAGCGCCGCTCACGGCCACTGGCTGGTGGCGTGGAACGACAACCCGGACGACACCAGCGCCGGCTTCGTGCGCGATCAACCCAACGCCGAAACCAGCATCAGCGACTACGACATCAACCTGCCGCAAGTGCTGAACAACGAACTGCGCAAAATCCTCGTCGGTGGCGACAAAGCCGCCGGTGGCCTGCAGATCCCTGTTGTAGAAGTACCGGCTGGCCAGGCCAAGGACACCGTCACCCTGTTCCTGTCCGGTGACGGCGGCTGGCGTGACCTTGACCGCGACGTAGCGGGCGAGATGGCCAAGATCGGCTACCCGGTGGTCGGCATCGACACCCTGCGCTACTACTGGCAGCACAAGAGCCCGGAGCAAAGCGCCCTGGACCTCGCCGAACTGATGCAGCACTACCGACAGAAATGGGGCACCAAGCGCTTCATCCTGACCGGTTACTCGTTCGGCGCTGACGTACTGCCGGCGATCTACAACCGCCTGGCCGAATCGGAACAACAGCGCGTCGACGCCATCATCCTTCTGGCCTTCGCCCGCACCGGCAGCTTCGAAATCGAAGTCGAAGGCTGGCTCGGCAACGCCGGCAAAGAAGCCGCCACTGGCCCGGAAATGGCCAAGCTGCCAGCGGAAAAAGTGGTGTGCATCTACGGCGAAGAAGAAGTCGACGAAAGCGGCTGCACCGACAAGACCGCCGTGGGCGAAACGATGAAACTGCCTGGCGGCCACCACTTCGACGAAAACTACCCGGCGCTGGCCCAGCGTTTGGTGGACATCATCGTCAAGCGACAGGCCAAGGAAGAGGCGGCGACGCAGGAGTGATCTGAACGTCGCGCACAAAAAGCCCCCGCAGCTGTTTGGTTGCGGGGGCTTTTTTTCACATTTACAGACGTGAAGTACTTCCAGATTAAAGCTGAACATCTATCCACGTTACGTCATCTTCAACAGCGATAAAGTCGCTATCCGGTGCTGCCAACAAGCTGCTTTGCTGCGACTCCGTTAACTCTGCCCAGAAACCATCGGTTACGAACACCAGTCGCTCACCGACAGCCAATGGGTGAAATGCAAAGTCAGGGTCCGGGGCACGATTTTGCTTCAGGCATCGGGTTACCCGGTTTCGAGCGGGATCTTGCGCCAACTCACGGTGCGAACGGTCACGCCTCCAATTGGCCTTGCAGTGGGGCGGCGTAATCCAATCAATTGCGCCTGCCGATGTCACTACACCGCACGAACAGTCACCCTCATACGCCAGCGAGAGCTTTCCATGAGCAGCGAAACCGATCAGGTAACACATGCTCCCGGTCTGTTCCGCAAACAACGCGGGGTGAAGCTCCGTCAGCACTGAACCAAGTAGCAGCTCAACTGCTCCGTACTCAGTGAGATCGCCCCCTCGATCCATGTGTTTCGGGTAGGCCGCTAAAACACCATTTACGAAGCATTCAGCCAACTGGCCGCTGCCGGGCTTCGACGTACCATCCGTAACGACGAACAGCCCACTACCACCGTCACAGCGAGCGCCAGCAGAATCATGATTGGCGTTCCTGGTCTGTCCTGTCACCGATCTGGTGATGTATCTCATGCGTTGCTCAGGTCTTTCATGCGCATGTAAATGATCCGACCTCTATCCGGATTGGCCTGCACCGAGCCCAAACTTTCAATCACGTAGTCGATACCACTGAGCCCCATGAGCTGTCGCATTCCAGACGTGATGAATTCCTTGAGCTCAGCCTCAGCCTGGCGAACCTCTTCCAAAAGCTCTGTACGACCATCAATCAAGATGAGGATGTCTTCGACATCTTTGTGGTAAGGGTCGCCCCCTCCCCGACCGCTAAATGCCTCTAGTTTCGTCGCAAGAAAGTAGGTCGGTTTAAATATCTGGATGACGGTACCGCTAGGTAACGTAAATTTTACGGCCCTCGCCAGCCCCTCTACGAACCAACGGTTGGCATATCCGAGAACAGCGGGGTCAGAAGGCATGACGTCAACAACGACGTCGTTGAAGCGGAAACGACAGTTGACTTCATCCTCACCGGTGATCTTGAAGTTCTTGGCCGACAGCCGCTCTATGAGGTGTTGCCAGGCGCTAATGCCTGCCAGCTCGATCACTAGGTCAACGTCATCGGTGAAACGAATGTCGTCCAGCACAGCAGTATCAGTGACCAGCATGGCTGTGGTGCAACCGCCGACAAAAGCAACCTCTGAGAGAAACGCCGCCCCCAAGCCGTCTGCAACAAATTCTATGAGCTCGTAGTTGTGATCAGCGTTTGATGACATGTTATTTCAGGCCCATCCCTGCTTTTAAAATGTTAATCGCGACCCCGCACTCTCGCGGACCACCAAGACGGATCGCATCAGCCAGCGCAAGATAGTGATAAAGGATCCTGTCCCGCTTCACCGCTTCCGGCACGGTCTTGTAGAGCGGCTCTATCGCCTGGCCACGCTCAGTCCCGAGTGCATCAGGCCAAACCGGAATCAACCCGCCTGCGCTCTTGATGCTTTTGGATAGCGCGGGGGCAGCGAAGCCTGTTGGAATCCCGCGAACCATCGCGCCCGGCTTAACGGGGAAAAAGTATTTGAGAGCGTGTTCGGTAATTTTCAGCAGCTCTCGCCGATTAACTTTCGGGAGTCCGGTGTCGTAGTCATTGGTGAGCAATCCGGACTCACGACACCTTGCTATAGCGTTTGAAACCTCGCTTTTGCTTAACCCAAGAGACGCAGATAGCGCGCGCAACGAGTAGCCTTCGCTCCAGCTCGCCAGCGGCGTAGAAGGTGCAGACTCTGACCACCCTTCCCAGCCATCCTCATCACCCAAGGATGAGCCGAACGCCTGGCGGTGGAATACAGTTTCTTCACCCTCAACAGGGTAGGTGACTAGCGGCTGCACAACTCGCCCCCCCGCCGTCATCCGATTTATCTGCTGAGGCTTCAACAACTCCTCAACCGTGTTCGAATTCGACTCAGACGCCATCCTCCCCAAGAGATCTTCTTCCTGGGCGTGCAGACTGACCATCTTGAACATAAGCAAAATGTCTTGACTCTTCATGAAGCAAGGAACTCCAAGTGTCCACATTCCATAAAACGTGGACACTTGTCTCATTGGAAATATTGAACCGTCAAGACCTTTCGATATTTGCATCAAACGCGAAAACTTCAGCGACTTGTCTAATCCCTGACCGCGTTTAGTTTCGTTTAACTTAACGTGTCGCAATATCAGATGACGCCCGCAGACCTTGTAGGCAAACTCCGAATCGTGCGCTTGGGCACTTTGATGCCTTGTTGCGCTTTTCTTCGACGGGATACTCTCCGGACGTCGCTGCAGATGCAGTGATCGGGTGTGGTAACCCGGCAAAGCAAAGTGCAATAGCGCTCCCAACACGATTCGTGCGTTTTTCGCCTGTAATCCAGTGTCATGGCGGCTGTGCGTGGGAGACCTTCGGGTCTGCCGGTTCCTTTGCTCTTCCGGTTTACCACCCTGCGTACAGCTGCCACCCATTCGTGTGGTAACGAATGTGGCAGCTCCTCGTTTTAAGGAGCGAAACAATGAGCAAAATAGATCCATCCGCGATTTCAGATTTAAAAACCATCGGCTTCCCCCCCTCATCTACTGCTCGGATCACGCGTTATTCAACGTCCGCGCCGGCGTCCCCATCGTCGAAGCATTGTCCCAAGCCTCCGACCTCCTCTTCCTCGGTAAATCATTCGCCGAGGATGCCGCCTATGCAAAAGACACCGACCGCCACGCCTGGGCCGCGCATTACCTGACGGCAATGGGTAAGGCAGTCATTGATGATGTGCTAAAGGTGCTAACCCCAAGGCCTGCCCGGACAAAGACCGAATCCGAAGAAGAACTGCCTGAAAGCAAATAAGTCCACAGAAACGAAAAAGCCGCGTAGCCACGCGGCTTTTTCATTCCAACAGACACCGCAACTCCCCTGTGGGAGCGGGCTTGCCAGCGATGACGGCGGCAGATCCAGCATAAATTCGACAGACATATCACTATCGCGGGCAAGCCCGCTCCCACAGGGATCTTCATGCATCAAAAGAATCTGCAACCACTGCCTCCAGCCCCTTCAGAACCACGCTCTTAGTCTTTCTGGGTGTACCGAGCCAGCATATCATCGTGACTAACCGCCTCGGCTTGATCAAAACCAGTCAATCGCTCCCGGGCAGCAGCTTCAATCCGAAGCCCTTCAAGTTCATCGAGCATTTCCTGCTGCACAACGACGTTGATCTCTGCCTCCATACTTACCTCTCCCTCACTATCGTGAATGTGCGCGCCTATGTGATCGCAAAATATTGCGTCGATGGAACATAGATCAAAGCCGACAGACGAGGTACATAAGAAAAACCCAGACACAAAAAAGCCCCCGTTACCTTCACGGCAACGGGGGCTTACTGTTGGGGCTTACATTTCTACTTGAGTACCCAGCTCAATCACCCGGTTCAACGGCAGATTGAAGAACCGCAAATTGCCATTGGCATTCTTCAACATGAACGCAAACAACCCCTCTCGCCAACGCGCCATGCCTTCCAGCTTGGAGGCAATCACCGTCTCGCGGCTGAGGAAGTAGGTGGTGCGCATCGGGCTGAAGTCCAGGTCATCGAGGTGGCACAATTTCAGCGCTTGCGGGACGTCCGGTTCGTCGACGAAGCCAAAGTGCAGGATCACCCGGAAGAAGCCTTCGCCGTAGGAATCGACTTCGAAGCGTCGGGTCGGCGGTACGCGCGGGATGTCTTCGTACACCACGGTCAGCAGCACCACTTGCTCGTGCAGCACCTGGTTATGCAGCAGGTTGTGCAACAGCGCGTGAGGTACGGCGTCCGGGCGCGCGGTCAGGAACACGGCGGTGCCCTGCACGCGATGCGGCGGTTGCACGGCGATACTGCTGATGAAAATCGGCAGGGGCAAGCCACCCTCGTCCATGCGCTCGACCAGCAGTTGCTTGCCGCGTTTCCAGGTGGTCATCAGCACGAACAGCGCGATACCGGCGATCACAGGGAAGGCCCCGCCCTGAACGATCTTCGGCACGTTGGCGGCGAAGTACAGGCCGTCCACCAGCAGGAAGCCGATCAATACCGGCACTGCGAGCAGCGGTGGCCATTTCCACAGCAGCAACATCACCGCCGACACCAGGATGGTGGTCATCAGCATCGTGCCGGTTACCGCCACGCCGTAGGCCGAGGCCAGCGCGCCGGAGGATTCGAAACCCAATACCAGCAGGATCACGCCGACCATCAGCGCCCAGTTCACCGCACCGATGTAAATCTGGCCTTGTTCGGCGCTGGAGGTGTGGCGGATGTGCATGCGCGGAATGTAGCCGAGCTGGATCGCCTGACGGGTCAGGGAGAACGCACCGGAAATCACCGCTTGCGAGGCAATCACCGTGGCCAGGGTCGACAAACCCACCAATGGAATCAACGCCCAGCTTGGCGCCAACAGGTAGAACGGGTTACGCGCGGCTTCCGGATCACCCAGCAGCAACGCGCCCTGACCGAAGTAGTTCAGCACCAGCGCCGGCAGCACGAGGATGAACCAGGCACGGGCAATCGGCTTGCGACCAAAATGGCCCATGTCGGCGTACAGCGCTTCGGCGCCGGTCAATGCCAGCACCACCGCGCCAAGAATGGTCACACCCATTCCAGGGTGCGCGACAAAGAAGCGCACGCCCCACACCGGGTTCATCGCCTGCAACACTTCCGGGTGCTGCAGAATGCCGTAGACACCCAATGCACCCAACACCACAAACCAGGTGACCATGATCGGCCCGAACAGAATGCCGATCCGCGCCGTACCGTGGCTCTGGATCAGGAACAGCGCCACCAGCACGACCAACGACAGCGGCACGACCCAATGGTCGATGCCATCGAACGCCAGCCCGAGACCTTCAATGGCCGAGAGGACGGAAATCGCCGGAGTGATCATGCTGTCGCCGTAGAACAACGCCGCACCGATCAGCCCGCAGACCACCAGCAACCCGCGCAATTTGGGATACCCCGACGCCGCGCGACGGGCCAGCGCAGTGAGGGCCATGATCCCGCCTTCGCCCTGGTTGTCGGCGCGCAGCACGAACATCATGTACTTGATCGAGACGACCCAGATCAGCGACCAGAAGATCAGCGCCAGTATTCCCAGCACGCCGTCATGGTTGACCGGCACGCCGTAGCCACCGGAAAACACTTCTTTGAGGGTGTACAGCGGGCTTGTGCCGATATCGCCGTAAACCACCCCGACCGCCGCCACCAGCATGCCGATCGGCTTCGCCGCCGAATGCCCGGCGCTCGCTGCCTGACTACTTGCCTGACCCATCCACCACTCCTACTACCCAGAACGGACTTCTTTGGAAGAAGCACTATGCTTTGCCACGCAGCATGCGCTGTTTTACTTCAGGTTACAGACGATATGTTGACTGTAAATATTCGGTAAAGCCTAACGGCGCGAAGCATAGCGCAGCACTCGTCGTATTTCCCTGCATAAAGCTGGTCAAGTGAACAACTGATCGCTAGAATTGCGCACTTTTTGATCAGAGGCGCAGAAAACGTTCTGTCTCGCGAATCACTGCTGCTTTTTGACGGCGTCAAAAACAGCGTATTCACGAGACAGGACGTAAGCGCCCGTTTGTCGCCTTGCCGACTCGGCTGGAGGCGTCACAAATACCGAGGTTAGACATGTCCACCACTCCTGCGCCGGCCAATCCAAAGGTTGGCTTCGTATCCCTGGGTTGCCCCAAAGCACTGGTCGACTCTGAGCGCATCCTTACCCAGCTGCGCATGGAAGGCTATGACGTTGTGTCCACTTACGAGGACGCCGACGTCGTGGTGGTCAACACCTGCGGTTTCATCGACTCGGCCAAGGCTGAATCGCTGGAAGTGATCGGCGAAGCCATCAAGGAAAACGGCAAGGTCATCGTGACCGGCTGCATGGGCGTCGAAGAAGGTGCCATTCGCAAGGTTCACCCGAGCGTGCTGGCAGTAACCGGTCCGCAGCAATATGAGCAGGTGGTCAACGCCGTGCACGATGCCGTGCCGCCGCGTCAGGATCACAACCCGCTGATCGACCTGGTGCCACCGCAAGGCATCAAGCTGACCCCGCGCCACTACGCCTACCTGAAGATTTCCGAAGGCTGCAACCACAGCTGCAGCTTCTGCATCATCCCGTCGATGCGCGGCAAACTGGTCAGCCGTCCGGTCGGTGATGTGCTCGACGAGGCCCAGCGCCTGGTCAAGGCCGGCGTCAAAGAGCTGCTGGTGATCTCGCAAGACACCAGCGCCTACGGCGTCGATGTGAAATACCGCACCGGTTTCTGGAACGGCGCGCCGGTGAAAACCCGCATGACCGAACTCTGCGAAGCCTTGAGCACCCTCGGCGTCTGGGTTCGCCTGCACTACGTTTACCCGTACCCGCACGTCGACGAGCTGATCCCGTTGATGGCCGCCGGCAAGATCCTGCCGTACCTGGACATCCCGTTCCAGCACGCCAGCCCGAAAGTCCTGAAAGCCATGAAACGTCCGGCCTTCGAAGACAAGACCCTGGCGCGCATCAAGAACTGGCGCGTGATCTGCCCTGACTTGATTATCCGTTCGACCTTCATCGTCGGCTTCCCCGGCGAAACCGAAGAAGACTTCCAGTACCTGCTGGACTGGCTGACCGAAGCGCAACTGGATCGCGTTGGTTGCTTCCAGTACTCGCCAGTCGAAGGCGCCCCGGCCAACCTGCTGGACGCGGCCATCGTGCCGGACGACGTCAAGCAAGACCGCTGGGACCGCTTCATGGCGCACCAGCAAGCGATCAGCTCGGCGCGCCTGCAACTGCGCATCGGCCGTGAAATCGAAGTGCTGGTGGACGAAGTCGACGAGCAAGGCGCGGTTGGCCGCAGCTTCTTCGACGCCCCGGAAATCGACGGTAACGTATTCATCGACAACGGCAGCAACTTGAAGCCAGGCGACAAAGTCTGGTGCAAAGTGACCGACGCCGACGAATACGACCTGTGGGCTGAACAGATCTAAACGCAAAAAATACGAAAAGCCCTGCTCTCTTGACGAGATGCGGGGCTTTTTTACGTCTATCGTTTTGTGGGAGAAAGGACTCGCACTCTCCTCTGCACATAGGGCATCCGGCCATGCGCCATCATTCGGTGATCCACACCCCGAAACACAGTGACTACGAAGAACTCACCCGAGTCTGGGAAGCCTCGGTGCGCGCCACCCATGACTTTCTGCCGAACAGTTACATTCTGTTGCTCAAGGATCTGGTGCTGACACGCTACCTCGATGCGGTGATGCTGATTTGCACCAAGGACGCGCGCCAGCGCATCACCGGATTCGCCGGGGTCGCCGCCGGCAAGATCGAAATGCTCTTCATTGATCCGGCCCACCGTGGCCAGGGCCTGGGCAAACAGTTGCTACGCTATGCCCTTGAACACCTGAATGCCGACGAACTGGATGTCAACGAACAGAACCCGCAAGCGCTGGGGTTTTACTTCAAACAAGGCTTCGAGGTGATCGGCCGCTCCGAGTTTGACGGCATGGGCCAGCCTTATCCGCTGCTGCACATGCGCTTTCGCCAAAATCAGCAGGTCTCACAACACGGCTGACACAACACAGACACGTGCAGGAATGAGCCTGCTCGCGATAGCGGTGTGTCATTCAACGGATAAATTGACTGAACTACCGCAATCGCGAGCAGGCTCACTCCTACAAAAAGCCTCAGCACTGAAATGGAGCCGGGATTAACCGGCGCCAGGCAGGTACAATGCCCACCCCTTTTTTGTTACGGCCCTGTCATGACTGACCCGATTCGTCTCTCCAAACGCCTCATCGAACTCGTCGGCTGTTCCCGTCGGGAGGCTGAGCTGTTCATCGAGGGCGGCTGGGTGACAGTGGACGGTGAAGTCATCGACGAGCCGCAATTCAAGGTCGGCACGCAAAAAGTCGAACTCGACCCCGAGGCCAAGGCCACTGCACCAGAGCCGGTGACTATCCTGCTGAACGTGCCCGTGGGCATGGACGCGGACACCGCCATGGCCAGCCTGAGCGCCGAGACCCTGAGCGAAGAACACCGCTTCAGCAAACGTCCGCTCAAGGGCCATTTCCTGCGCCTGACCGCCAGCACCGACCTGCAGGCCAACGCCAGCGGTTTGCTGGTGTTCACCCAGGACTGGAAGATCTTGCGCAAACTCACGGCCGATGCCAGCAAGATCGAGCAAGAGTATGTGGTCGAGGTTGAAGGCGACATGGTGGCTCACGGCCTCAACCGCCTGAACCACGGTCTGACGTACAAGGGCAAGGAACTGCCGCCGGTCAAGGCCAGCTGGCAGAACGAAAACCGCCTGCGCTTTGCGATGAAGAACCCGCAACCGGGCGTGATCGCCCTGTTTTGCCAGGCCGTCGGCCTGAAGGTCGTCGCCATCCGCCGTATCCGCATCGGCGGCGTGTCCATCGGCAAAGTGCCGCTGGGACAATGGCGCTACCTGTCCGGCAAAGAGAAGTTTTAAGGCTTCTCCCGCCGCCACACATTCCGGCGCCGCTGTTTACTGCGGCGCCCACTGCTGAATATCAGGATTTCACACCATGATTCATAACGACGTATTGCGCAGCGTTCGCTACATGCTGGATATCAGCGACAAGAAAGTCATCGAGATTATCAAGCTCGGCGGCATGGACGTGTCCATGGAAGACCTGCTGACGTACCTCGACAAGAAAGAAGAAGACGAAGAAGGTTTCGTCCGCTGCCCGGATGAAGTCATGGCGCACTTCCTTGATGGCCTGGTGATCTTCAAGCGCGGCAAGGACGAAAGCCGTCCGCCGCAGCCCATCGAAATCCCGGTGACCAACAACATCATCCTGAAGAAGCTGCGCGTGGCCTTCGAACTGAAAGAAGACGACATGCACGCGATCCTCAAAGCTGCCGAGTTCCCGGTGTCCAAGCCTGAGCTGAGCGCGCTGTTCCGCAAGTTTGGCCACACCAACTACCGCACGTGTGGCGACCAGTTGCTGCGCAACTTCCTCAAAGGCCTGACCCTGCGCGTTCGCCCGCAGTAAGCGCCTATCCCCTGTAGGAGCACAGCTTGCTGGCGATGGCGTTTCAACGATCGCCATCGCCTGTAGGAGCGCAGCTTGCTGGCGATGGCGTTTTGAAGATCGCCATCGCCAGCAAGCTGTGCTCCTACAGTCGCGGACGCAGCCTGGGCCGAATGGACCCTCATTCCTCGCAAAAATAGTGGCTCCGCTGACGGCGGCTGACGACTAGGGTGTATTAACTCTCAGTTCTCAGGATTCGCCATGCACCCGTACTTTTCCCTGCAAGGCCGCACCGCACTCGTGACCGGCGGCACCCGTGGTATCGGCAAAATGATCGCCAAGGCTTATGTCGAAGCCGGCGCCACTGTGTACGTCTGCGCCCGGGATGCTGAAGCCTGCCAGCAAACGGCTGACGAGTTGAGCGCATTCGGGCGCTGCCATGGGGTGGCGGCCAACCTGGCCACCGAAGAAGGCGTGTTGCAACTGGCGACGCGACTGGGCGAGCAGATCACTCACCTGGATATTCTGGTGAACAACGCCGGCACCACCTGGGGAGCTCCGCTCGAAAGCTATCCCGTCAAGGGCTGGGAAAAGGTCATGCAGCTCAACGTGACGTCGGTGTTCAACTGCATTCAGCAGTTTTTGCCGCTGTTGCGCAAAGCCGGCTCTGAAGCCAATCCGGCGCGGATCATCAACATCGGCTCGGTGGCCGGGATTTCTTCCTTTGGTGAACAGGCGTATGCCTACGGCCCGAGTAAAGCGGCCTTGCACCAACTGTCACGAATTCTGGCGCGGGAGTTGGTGAGTCAGCACATCAACGTCAATGTGATTGCGCCGGGGCGTTTCCCGAGCAAGATGACCGAGCACATTGGCAATGATGAACAGGCGTTGGCGCAGGATACGGCGCTGATTCCGATGAAGCGCTGGGGGCGGGAGGAAGAGATGGCGGCGCTGGCGATCAGCCTGGCGAGTACGGCGGGCGCGTATATGACCGGGAATATTATTCCGCTGGATGGTGGGTTTAGTCTTTAGATCGGCGGTGCGGCCATCGCGGGCAAGCCACGCTCCCACAGGGGAATGAACTCCAACTGTGGGAGCGTGGCTTGCCCGCGATGGCGGACTGACAGGCACCACCGATCCTGTGGCCGCTCGGGTTATCATGCCCACCCTCGCC
>Ga0302169_10000453_pt1 | contig 12759 bp, 12 predicted proteins | sample I_Fen_N1_3_FD_193493 | JGI IMG/M metagenome (GOLD analysis project Ga0302169, IMG submission 193493) | Peat permafrost microbial communities from Stordalen Mire near Abisko, Sweden - I_Fen_N1_3 | ecosystem: Environmental > Terrestrial > Soil > Wetlands > Permafrost | place: Sweden: Abisko...
TCGAGTAAATCCTCCACCAATCGAGACATGTGCTGCACTTGACCTTCGATCAGCTTCTGCATGCGCGGCAATTCCTCACTGGGCACCCGCACCAGTCGACCGGCAATCATGCTGATGGGCGTCAGGGGATTGCGCAGCTCGTGGGCCACCACCGTCAGGACTTTGCGTTGCTGTTCCAGCGCCAGTTCAGCAGCCGCTTGCAAGTGTTGCGCGCTGAGCGCGGCGATCACCAATTGCTCATTGGCTTCGCGCATTTCCAGGTACAGCCGTTGCTCTTCCTGTGTGCGTTTTGGTGTTTCCGCATCGGACTGCGCCAACAGGATCGCCAGCACCAATTGCTGATTGGCCTCGATCAGTTGCTCGACCTGCTGGTTATCGGCGAGCAGGGTGTTGGCGTCGTTCAGCTCTTTATGCAGCGCCGCAAGCACTGCGCGCGCCTCGACGGTCTTCTGGCCAAGCAGGAACAGTTCACGAGCGGCGGTGGCCAGCGCTTGCTCGTTCTTGCCATTGGCCTCATTCATGATGGTTTATTCACCTGTCATCTTTGCCCAAATGCCGTCTGGTAGGTCGTCCGCCGAGCAGGCCTTCCTGGTCCGACAGCATTTCACCAATCTGTAATCCGTGATCGTCGATCCGGTACAGGCGCAGTTCATCCGAATGAGCGCTCGCCCGTACTTTGACGACGGCCATGATGCGCAACAGACGGCTTTCCACCTCAATATAGCGCTGGACAATGATGGCGTCGGTGAGAAAGGCCGTGCCGTAAGGACTGAAACGCAGGTCGGTATAACGATCTTCCAGCTCCGACGTCATCAGCACACTGACGCCGACGCTCGTCAGGGCAGTGACCATACGCGACAGCGATTCGCGGAAATCTTCGCGGAACGTCGGTGCCAGGGCCAGCTCGAACCCCGACAACGAATCGATGACCACGCGGGTCGCTTTCAACCGGCTAATTTCGCTCAACAGCAAATGCACGATTTCATCAATGGACAAATCAGGGGTACGGCTATCCACGAGGCCGACCTGACCGTTATTAATCAACGTAGCGAGGGTAGCGTTCTGCGAGTGATTAGGCCGTTGCTCGAACACCGCGATCACGCCGGTTTCGCCATTGCGCGCACCTTCCGCAAGGAAGGAGGACGCCAAAATGCTTTTACCCGACCCCGACGGCCCGGCCACCAGCAATGAGTACCCCCGAGGCAGACCGCCACCCAGCATCTCGTCGAGCTGCGGCACGCCCATTTTCAGGCGCTGGAGCGGATATTCCAGCGGCGCTTCAACAGGGCTGAGTACAGCCGGCGCAAAAATCTTGATGCCAGAGGTGGCGATGCGGAAGGTGTGCAACCCGGGCAGGGTCGGCTGGCCGCGCATCTTCATGATTTCCATCTTGCGCACCATGGAGTTGCGCTGAACGCTTTGGCGTAGCCAGATCAGGCCATCGGCCACGGTGAAAATCGGGTTGGTGTCGGTTTCGTTGAAGTATTCGCCGATCAGGAAGGTTGTTGCCTGCCAAGTGGTCATCAACATGCCCAACTGCTGAACGAACTGCGGCAGATTGTTGTTGGGGTTGTCCTGGGTCTGGCTGGCCAGCACCACCGAACGGAACGAGTCGACAAACACCAGCGCCGGTGAATGCGTCTCTACCTCGTTGACGATCCGGCGCAGCACTTCGTCCAGATCACCCGCCAGCGTGTCGTCCGCCAGGTTGATATAGCGGACCGAGTGGTTGATCGCTTCGCTGTCGAAAAAATCGAACTGTTGCTGATAACGCAGCATCTTCAGCGGCGGTTCACCCAGCACCGTAAAGAACAGCGCCGGACGCTCGGGCGTCGCCAGGGCAAACATCATTTGATGTGCCAGGGTGGTCTTGCCGCAGCCAGGCGGGCCGGCAATCAGGTTGAACGAAAATTCCGGCAAACCTCCGCCCAGCACCTCGTCCAAACCTGGCACGCCGGTGGCCAGGCGGTTGATAGTCACTTTGGTGCTCATGGCGAATTTTCCTGCGAGGGGGTGTCACTCAAAGAAGGTTCCCACACATCACGAAGCAATCGTGCGGTGAGCGAGGGCCCGATCAGCGTGGTCAGCAGCTCGTAGAAAGTAGTCAACAATACTTCACCGAAAAACAGTGCATCGGTTTCGCTTTGTTCAACGAGTACTGACTTGAGGGCATTCAGATCCAGCGCAGCCTGCACACTGTCATAGGTGTCGGCCAACCGTGGATGTACGGAGACGCACAGATGGAGACTGCGGCGGTATAGCGCGACAACCCCTTGCTGGCCGATGATTGGCGTAAGGGCCGCGTTCATATCCTGCAAAGTGGAAACGATCGCCTGAGCGATCCTTGCAGTGTCAACATTAGGACCAACACGGTGCGCCAGAGAAGCTACGATCTGACGGCTCTCTTCGCTTAGCGTGGACATGACTGACTAATATCTGATGGACAGGGCTTGATGGTACACCCTATAGCCAACTATAGAGCCCTAATCGGACGCAGCATCGCAATTGCTGTCAATTACGATGGGGGAATGCGTTTTTTTGCAAACAGTTTGAGCGTCCGCTTGGGTCGATTGCAGCCCTTCCGCCTCAACGCGAAAATTTCCTGACATTGACCTGGCACGCCGCCAGTGCGACTAGTCCTTGGTCGCCATAGCCCGACAGGGTGCGCGGCGCCTTGGAAGTGATCGACCAGAACGAAAGGTTCAGCAAGATGACGCTGGCGGTGATGATGACGCCGGAGTGATCGCTAACAGGCAGAAATCGGCCAAAAGCGGACTGTCCTCATTGGTTCAGACGACCTCCATTGAGGCATGAAGGCGTCTACGAAACTCGGGGCGACTCACTGAGTGGGGGCTCTTAACACCAGCAGGTTAGCTGGACTGCTGATCGCTGATGCTTTCTTCTTCTCTGAGTTGGCCACTCATCGCATCGCAGCTAGCCGACCACGATGTCAGCCATTGCGGCATCGCTGGCGACTTTTCGAGTAATCCCAACTCCCGAACAAATTCGCCTGGTGGAATAATCCCTTTAGATGAGCGAAATAGACCCCGCATGACTACAACTCCGATCACCCGTCCTTTGCTCAGAAACCGATGTTCCATAAAGCTCCATTTGTCGTCCCAGCCCAGCATTCTGGTGTGGACTTCAAACGTTTCAAACAGCCTGAGCTCACGACGAAATTTACCCCAGGTGTCCCCTACGATGGGTAGCGCTTTCGTTCTAATAGCCACTCGATACGCACCACTGCGCAGAACGAAATCCATACGTCCGACATCGGCGAGTGTGAAATATCGGCCATTGGTGACGTGTCGATTGAAGTCAAGATCTAGAGGCCATACGCGCATGCGGATGACAGTTGACCCCAGAGCTTTTGCGGGGTTGCGCCACGGTCGGCGGAGTAGCATGAACAGAAGCCGAAACCATAGATTCATAAAAGACACCGATAGTTGAATGATCGGTGCACTTTAAAGAGTGAGGAGTGAGCCAGGTAGGTCTGAAAATGACTTAATTTGCCTTAAAAGTGTATTTGAATCACTGCTGCCAGGGGATTAGTGGTTTTATGGTGAAATCTGGCTCCAAGGCTGTAATCGTCCGGGCAACACACCGTCCTAACAACGTCACTTGATCCGCAATTGGGTTTCATTACGTCGCCATAGTCCTAGCTGAAGGCGGTTGAAACTCAATTAAGCGAATGGCCGCTACTGGCCCGAAGTTTCCAGTCGTGACCGACCACTTTCGGCCAACAGTGGCGGGGCAAAGGTTCTGATAGATTGGTAGAAATACTACCTGTTCAAGAACCGCGATCGATGAGAGTTATTCGTAGCAAGATTTCACCGCCACTCGCGCTTGGGAGGCTGACGACATAGCTAACATGGATGGGACCGCTGTGCGCCTACACTGGACCGACCAGCCAAATAAGTGGCATGTCAACGATGGTGAGGAAGTTTTCGCAGGGGTTGGATGCGAACATGTTGCGCATGCTCGTGGAGAAGCACGGATTCTGGTGATCGAACGTGAGGGCAGCGTTTGAGTTGACTAGGCTATCGCCCACCACAATGCTACTTTGCCCGGTATTGAACGCTTTGTGGGGCCATAGCCTCACGCAAGAAAGCGAGGCCGTTGAGTTCGTTCAGGAATAGAAATCCAGAGTCCTGACAGACCCAGGGACGATAGCTGCTAATAACAGGGAAGACGTTACATTGGTCATTTCAATAAACTCAAATACACTTTCTGGCACGCAGGTTTCCAGTGTGACAGTAAGCCAAAATGAATCGCTGACGAAAAGTCAGGTGACAACTGAAAACGCTGCTTCTGGCAGCCAGAAAGATACCAGTAGCCTTTCTTCGCTCTCTCTGCAGTTGAGTGAGAGTGCCGCGCGTGCGGCGGCAAGGGACTCGAGTTTAAGCAGAAAAGAGCTTGGTGCGAAAGCGAGTGAGCTTTTGAGCAAGATTTCCGGTGATGGTTATTTTGCCAACAAAAAAGCCAATGATACTGAAGTACCTGACACTCAGGACCCTAAGTTATTGGCACGTGCGGAAAATGCGACGCAATTCGTCAATGGCAGCGGTAAAAACCCATTCGCGGGTATGTCTAGCGATCAGCTCTCATTGATTATCTACGATGACAGTGGGAGTTTTACGACTAATGAGCGCCGCGCGGCGTTGAGTGAGTCATTCGATCAGGAATATGCTTGGCGGCAGAAAGTTGTTGCCAATGCAATGGCGGAATATAACGGAACCGGGAAGCTGACGAAATTCTTTACTGCAGCGCTTGAACACTACAAGGATTTGCCCGCTATTGAGCAGGCTCAGTACCCTGATAGTTATGAGGCGAAGTTGCAGGGTTGGATAGCACTCGACTTCAACTACAAGACCCATACCGCAGAAGGCACGGGGAGTGCTCAGGACGTGATTAACCAGGTCATGAATCTCGACAAACAGACGTTTGATGACACTGATGCAGATCCGGCCTGAGTGCAGAACGCACCCATGATTGAGCCTGTCGAAACAAAAAGCCCCGTATCGGCGTAACGCTATTCACAAAGCCGAATGGCCGTGAGTAGTCTGTCGCGCTCACTGCTTGTTGTTGACGGAGTGTGGCGTTGACGTAAAATCGCCACCCCCAAAAAAACGGCGTGCATAGCGAGAAGGAGCTTCGATGCAACGGGTGATGATTGTGGGTCAGCCTGGATCGGGCAAAAGCACTTTGGCACGTAAGCTTGGCCTGCGCACGGGCTTGCCAGTCGTTCATATAGACACTATTCACTGGCAGCCTGGGTGGGTCGAACGAAGCTGGGACGAGAAGACACAGCTTTGTCACGAGGTCGAGGCCCGTGATCGCTGGATATTCGAAGGCGGCCATTCAACCACTTGGGCCAACCGGTTGGCCCGCGCAGATCTTTTGATATGGATTGATCGTTCGGCCAAGCTTCGATTCTGGCGCGTACTGCTCAGAACGCTGCTTCAGCGCGGGCAGTCTCGGCCAGACTTGCCGGAGAACTGCCCCGAACTGCTGGCGAATCTGCCAGAGTTTTTTAGATTCATGTGGCGGACGAAAAAATCGGCGCGGGTCAAGATGCAGCAACTCGTGACGACTGCGCCAGCAACTTGCCGCGTCGTTCGCCTGCGGTCTAATCGGGATACCAGGGTTTTTCTCAAGAGCATTGGATATCTGACTGGCCAGATACCGCGAGATTGATCGACGGTTGACTGCTTCAGTTTGGAAGTTGCCGGTTGCAAGCGGCTGCTTTCGGCCCATAGTGTGTAAAAACACCACTAGCCTCAAAAGCCCTGTATCGAATTTTTATTTCGTTGTACGTTGAAGCCGCGAGCGGCCTTAACTGAATGATGACCATCCCCGGCCACAACACTCGCAAAGGAGTGCACATGATCGATGGTCCCGCCGTTTTGACAGTCTTTTTGGTTTACCTGGCCGGTGTCGTTATTCCAGGTCCAAATTTCGTTGCAGTAGTCCACAAAGCGGTAGCTGCTACGCGGTCAGAAGCTTTGGCCTTGGTAGCAGGCATCGTATTGGTCAATTTATTCTGGGCCACCTGTGCAATCGCAGGAATCGGCGTTGTATTTGCTGCATTCCCTTGGGCGGCGCTGATCGTAAAAATTCTGGGGGCAGCCTATCTGATGTGGTTTGGATTCCGACTGCTGCTCAAGGCCGGGAAGAGCGCGCTTGCCCCCGGTAATAATGCTGTCGTTGGAAACTTTCGGCAGTCATTCATTCAGGGGGTCGTTACGAACATTGGCAACCCTAAATCCATGGCATTCTATGCCGCTATTTTCTCAGCGGCAGCCCCCACCCACGTTTCACCAAGCACGTTTTTGTCGATGCTGGCAGTCGTAGTGGTGGTTTCGATGACTTGGTATGGAGTGGTCGCAATCGCTCTTTCGCAACCTGAGATCGCTTCAGCGTATCGAAGGAGGAAAAAAGCTATTGATCGATTATGCGGTGGTTTGATTTTATCTCTAGGGATCCGGCAACTGGTTCAATAAGTCTACGATTGAGTATCTATCCATCCCGAAAACCCTTGCTATGATTTCTAAGGATTTCATCGCAGGGATCGCCTATGAAGCGCTTCATTCAAGGTGAACATCGAGGCCAAGGCACCTTACTTCCCGAGCGCCTCGACGACTACGTCAGCGATACCAATCCGGTGCGCGTCGTCGACGTCTTCGTCGACGAACTCGACCTGGTCAGTCTGGGTTTTGAAGGTGCCATTCCAGCCGATACTGGTCGGCCTGCTTACCACCCCGAGATCTTGCTGAAGATCTACATCTACGGCTATCTCAACCGCATCCAGTCGAGCCGACGGCTGGAGCGAGAAGCTCAACGCAACGTCGAGCTGATGTGGCTGACCGGGCGTTTGATGCCGGATTTCAAGACCATCGCCCACTTCCGAAAAGACAACAGCAAGGCCATCCGAGGCGTCTGTCGCCAGTTCGTTGTGCTGTGTCAGCAGTTGGGACTGTTTGTAGAAAATCTGGTCGCCATCGTTGGCAGTAAATTCAAAGCCGTCAACAACCGTGACCGCAATTTCACCAGCGCCAAACTGAAGCGGCGCATGGAAGAAATTGAATCGAGTATCAACCGTTCCCTGGCGGCACTCGATGCTGCCGATCGGCAAGAACCCACAGCTTCCGAGCCCAGTGCCGGGCGTCTGGAAGAGAAAATCGCCAAGCTCAAAACTCCAATGAAGGCGCTTCAAGCGATCGAAATCCAGCTTAATGAATCGCCGGATAAACAGGTCTCACCAACCGACCCAGACGCTCGCTCCATGATGACGCGCGGCACGGGAATCGTCGGCTACAACGTGCAGACAGCGGTCGATACTCAGCACCATTTGATCGTTGCACATGAGGTGACCAACGTCGGTTCCGACCGCGATCAACTCAGTTCAATGGCCAAGCAGGCCCGCGAGGCGATAGCGTCGGAAACGCTGTCGGTGGTGGCGGACCGGGGTTAGACGACGTATTGGAGGAGATGCAACTTCGGCTGAGCAAACCAGAAGCGGCCCTTCACTACAGTATTTTGAGACCGTCCGGTGTCTCAATATAAGACCGCAAACCATATTGGTCATTGCGTATGACTTTGACCGGGCCGCAGAAGCCAATCATTTCCAAATGGTGCTCGACAGCACCCGGTTCGGGATGGAAAATCTCAAGACGCTGCAACTGACAGCCCTTCTCGTCAAGTCTCTGTGCCGGTGGCTTCGAGTCGCCCCAGTCGATCAGGCTGGGCACTACTCCATCCAGCGGCAGTTGTCCGTCTGTATGGATGGAAATACTCCACGACAGCTCGCCTCTGTTCATCGGTTCGATAACACCAAAAGCACTCTGTAGCTCTTCATCTGCGGCATCCAGAAATTCCGTGCGCGCGACCCAGTGGGCCAGACGTGGAGATGCTTGGGCGTTTAGTTTATCAAGCCCAAACCACCTGGGCCTCCTGGGTTTCGGCGCCAAAGGGTCGGGCGCAATCACCTCGAGATAAAAACAGTCGCCTAATCGTAAAAGTAGATTATGAGTGCTCATGCGGGGATGATTGCCACCCTGCTGCATGCTCACCCCTAATTGCCTTTCGACCAGTTGTGCGCCTGCCGCTAGTGTCGGTGACACGATGACCAGATGGTCAATGATGGAACGCCTCATGGGCACAACTCCAGATTCAAGAGTTCCTGGACGGTCTGCCGCCGCCTTATCATTCGGTAGCTTTGGTTCTCGATCAGTAACTCCGGCAACAGGGGGCGACTGTTGTAGTTCGAAGACATGGAAGCACCATAGGCGCCCGTATCATGAATCACCAGCAGGTCGCCGACCCTGGCCTGCGGCAAGTCCTGGGGAGCCAACGCGTGTTCGCTCTGAGTAAACACATCACCAGCCTCACAGAGTGGGCCGGCCACCAGGGTGGGTTGCAAAGGGCCAGACACTGGTAGGCCATCAACGTCGAGCAAGGTCATGCGATGGTACGAGCCGTACAAGGCGGGCCGCATCAAGTCATTGAACCCGGCATCGACCAGAATGAAGGTATTGCCACCTGCCTTCTTCACAGCGCGAACCTCGGTCACGAGGTAACCCGACTCTGCCAGCAGAAAGCGTCCAGGTTCGATCTCCATGCGTACGGCATGGCCAAGGATTGCCTCGATTTTCTCCCGAGCAGCGGCCCAAATCCGGGCATATAGGTTGATATCGACCGGTTTGTCGGTACTTGTGTACGGTGTAGCCAGACCTCCACCAAGGGAGAAGGCCTCTATGTTCCGGTCCAGCCGAGCAATGAGGTCAGTCATCGACTGAGCTACCTGCGCCAGGTGCGGGTAATCCACGCCCGAGCCAATATGCATATGGACACCTACCAGGTGCAGACCCCAAGTGCTAATGCAGTCGAGTGCCTCTTCCAGTTGTTCGTGCCAGATACCATGCTTGCTATTTTCGCCTCCCGTGTTGGTCTTGCGACTGTGGCCATGGCCGAACCCGGGATTGATACGGAGCCAGACCCGATGCCCTGGCGATCGCTCCCCCAACTGCCGAAGCATATCGATCGAGCCGACATTGACCTCGATCCTTGATTCGATTACCCGGGCCAAGGTCGTTTGATCTAGCAGGTCACACGTCAACACAACACCCGCTGGATCGCCATCCACCGACGCTCCCGCCGCGAAGGCACGCTCCACCTCCCCCCAAGAAACCGCATCGAGCACCACCCCCCGTTCGCGCATCAAGCGAAGAATATGCAGATTGGGATTGGCTTTCTGCGCGTAGCGCACCGTATCGAAGCCGCGCAGTTTTTCAATTCGATCAATAATCGTCCGGGCGTCATACGCCCAAAGTGGCGAACCATGACGGCGAACCGCAGCGGCTAATAATTCAAAAGGTGCATCAGCATTCATGAGCGTGCCTCGTTACAGGAATGCGACCAGCATGAACTGAGTAAAAGTTTCATAAAAATAGCTTTTTTTCTTTAATCGATTCACATCTGATATACCCAGCCTTTTCCTTTCTGGTCTTTCCATGAAGCTATCGCTGCGCCATATCGAAATATTCCGAGCTATCATGGCTGCCGGCAGCGTTACCAATGCTGCGCGACTGCTGTTCACGTCACAGCCGACTATTAGCCGTGAACTGGCTCGGTTGGAGCAGGTTATTGGGCTGCGCCTGTTTGACCGTGAGGGGGGGCGCCTGCTAGCGACGGCGCAGGCGTTGCTGCTGATTGAGGAAGTCGAGCGGGCCTACGTCGGCCTGGAGCGCATTGATCGATTCGCCCAGGCGATCCGCAACTTTGAACATGGCAGGCTGGCTATTACTTCCCTGCCGCTCTTCTCTCATGCCTTGCTCCCTGAGGTGTGCCAGCAGTTTCATCAGAGTCACCCGGGTGTCAGCGTGAGCATCACTGCACAGGAGTCGCCATTGCTGGAAGAGTCACTGCTGGCACAGCAGCATGACCTTGGCTTGACTGAAGTCGAGCAAGTGCCACGAGGTGCCCAAGGAGAGCTCCTATTTAGCGCTGGCTTGGTTTGCGTGTTACCGGATCGACACCCGTTGTTGAACAAGCCCCAACTGGAGCTGAGCGACTTTCACGAGGTGAATTTCATCAATCTGGCGAGCCTTGATACCTACCGGCAACGGTTGGATCAGCACTTCAGAGCCGCGGGAGTGAACAGGCGCACGATCATCGAGACGACTAGCGCGGCATCGGTATGCGCCATGGTCAAGCAAGGGCTAGGAGTGGCGATTATCAACCCATTGAGCGGGCTAGAAGCAGCGCACAGTGGGCTGTCGATTCGCCGGCTGAGCGTTAGCGTCCCCTATTCGGTCATGTTGATACGCCCCGAACATAGACCGGGTTCAGCAGCAGTAGATTTGTTTTGTGAGGCACTGCGGGCGCAGGCGCTAGAACTTACCGCTCGCCTGGCAAAAGGGATTTGAAAGGGCAACTTGGTCGCGTTGAGGCTAGGCACCCAGCGGCCCACACTGATTCTGCGTTGAAAAATGTAGCTTCTAGGCTTCCGGATAGACAGCGCATGATGAACCATTTGGGTCGTACATCCTTGAGTCAGAGCTGCGTGCTCATTACGCATTGAGGTCGCTCACCACCTGACGGTGCATCGCGATGTCGCAACGTGAAAACCGCTGAGGTCGTCGACAGGCCGCTTTTGGCCGTTTTCTGCCTCTCGCAACAGGCAAAAAGCGGCCCAAAGTAGCCATTCATGAACCGCAGCCTTTGACCCAAAGTTGAATGTCGGCTCCGAGTATCAAAATCGAAGTTCCACCGAAAACCACACTTCGAATGAGCCGCCCTTCTAAACCGCTTCCACTTCATCGACCGGCAACGACGCAAACATTTCAGCGCGGCACATCTCAAGGATCTCATCCGCCAGCGCGAAATCATCCGGGCAGGCACGCGACAAAATAATCGCGCCGACAGCACGAGACAGCAGGTCGATCATTTGCTTTCTTCCCTCACCCGCCGCGGCATCATAGGCGTCGATGAAGCCCGGAACATCGAGCGACTCAGCACCTTCCAGCGATTGGGTTCGTGGCAGCCGCCAGTTCGGCGAGGATATGCTGACCAACCGCGAGCTCCCGAGACAGGTCGACCGTGCGCCGTTCAAGGTGGGGGGAAAATATCGCCACGGCCAAGGGCGCAGTGGTGTTTCGCAACGAGATGTTCGAGCTGCTGCAGTTCGCGCCCTCCCCCGAAAATATCTATGCCCGGCCCCTGGTGATGTCGCCGCCGCAAATCAACAAGTACTACGCCATCGATAGCCGGCCGGCACCGAAGAAGCTCGGCTCGCGCAAGTACCCGCCCCTCTGCCCTGCCCCTGGCACCTATGTCATGGAGCGATAACGCCAATCTGCTGCAGGAACGTCAGGTTGTCCTCCAGGTGCCAGTTTTCGGCAATCCTGCCGTCGGCGATGCGGTAGATGTCGGTGGCAATGAAATTCACCGCCTGACCCTGGCCTTTCACACCGTTGAACGTACCGGTGAAGTGCCCGGTAAAACGCAGGAACGACACCACCCGATCGCCGCTGACGATCATCTGCTGGACTTCGCAGTTCAGGTCGGGCACGGCCGCGTGGAAAGCCGTGGACGCCGCCAGGGGCCCGGCGATGCCCTGTGCCCGTCCCGGCGGCAAGGCGCGGTCCATGAAGCCGGGCGCCAGTGCCAGGCGGGCCAGCGCCGGGTCGCCGGACGACCAGAAGGTTGCGTAACGCCGTGCCGCGAGGGTCTGCGCCTGGACCTGTTCAGGCTTGGCACCGGGATCGGCAATCAGCACTTTGGGGGTAACCAGCGTGGGTTCTGCGGCGACTGCCTGTTGGCCCAGAACCGTAGCAGTGACAGCGGCGGCCAACAGGCCAGTGATCAACGAGCGCATGGGGTTGCTTCCGAGGTGATGGAGGGATAATCGCTGTAGCCCTTGGCCGTGCCGCCGAACAGCGTGGCAGGATCAAGCGGGGCCAAAGGCAGGTCCTGCGCCAGGCGCAGCGGCAAATCCGGATTGGCGACAAAGGGTCTGCCGAACGCCACGAGGTCTGCATAGCCCTGGCCAATGACCCACTCGGCGCGCGCCCGGTCGTAATTGCCGGCGACGATGATCGGGCGAGTGAAACGCTGGCGGATCGCCTGACGGAACGACTCGGTGAACACCGGTGCATCGTCCCAGTCCGCTTCGACCAGATGCAGATAGCCGATGCCCTTGGCCTGCAGGTACTCGGCCGCTTCGAGTATGGTCGGGAGAATGTCCGGGCAGGCCATGCCACGGGCCGTCAGAAAGGGGGCCAGGCGTATCGCCGTGCGTTCGGCCCCGACTTCATCGCTGACCGCATCGACCACTTCCTTGAGAAAGCGCAGGCGGTTGCTGCGCGAGCCGCCGTATTCATCGGTCCGCGTATTGGATGTGGTGCGCAGGAACTGATCCACCAGATAACCATTGGCGCCATGGATCTCCACGCCATCGAAACCGGCCCGGATTGCCCGACGTGCGGCCTGACGGAAGTCGTCGACGATCTGTGCGATCTCAGCCTTGGTCAGCGCGCGAGGCGTCGGGCTATCGAACATGCCCCCCTGCCCCGTGACCGGGTCGACTTTCCAGATCTGTCCTTCAAAGGGTTCGGCGGACGGCGCCACCGGCAGTGCGCCCTGATGGAAGTCCGGATGGGACAGGCGCCCGACGTGCCACAGTTGCAGGAAGATACGACCGCCCTCGGCATGCACCGCCTCGGTCACGCCCTGCCAGCCTTCCACCTGCGCTTCAGT
>Ga0302169_10000455_pt1 | contig 12753 bp, 8 predicted proteins | sample I_Fen_N1_3_FD_193493 | JGI IMG/M metagenome (GOLD analysis project Ga0302169, IMG submission 193493) | Peat permafrost microbial communities from Stordalen Mire near Abisko, Sweden - I_Fen_N1_3 | ecosystem: Environmental > Terrestrial > Soil > Wetlands > Permafrost | place: Sweden: Abisko...
AAGGTTTCACGCCAGCCGAAATGCTGGCCGATGAAGGTGCCCAACGGCACGCCAGTCACCAGCGCCACGGTCAGTCCGGTGAACATGATGGCAATCGCGCTGGCGGCTTTTTCCTTGGGCACCAGGCTGGTCGCGATGGTCGAACCAATCGAAAAGAACACACCGTGGGCCAGACCGGTGACGATCCGCGCAATGATCAGCGATTCATAGCTCGGCGCCTTCCAGGCCAGCAGGTTACCGAGGGTGAACAGCACCATCAGCGACAACAGCAGCATTTTGCGGGGGACTTTGCCGGTGAGGGCGGTCAGCACGGGGGCGCCGACCGCGACGCCCAGCGCATACAGGCTGACCAGAAGGCCGGCGGACGGCAGGCTGACACCCAGGTCGGCGCCGATGGTGGGTAACAGGCCAACGATGACGAATTCGGTCGTCCCGATGGCGAATGCGCTGAGGGTCAGCGCGAGCAAGGCAATGGGCATGGCTGCAACTCCGGTGGGTTGATTCGATGGAGCGCAGTGTCGAGGTTTGGGGTGTGCGGAAAAATACAGGGATGAGCATTTGATATTTGCGTGCAGATCAAATATTACCGCGACAATCGAAAACCTGCGGCGAGGGAGCTTGCACCGGGCGGCGTTCCGACGATGAGGCCAGCCCAGGCAGCACTAATGCCGGATCAGCTTGCCGTGCACTTCAGCCATGGCCTGTTGATCCAGCTCAAGCCAGAAATGCGGTTGGCCGGCGATCTCGGCAGCGGCCGGCAAACCGTCGCGGTACACCAGCCGATTGCTTGCCAGTGCCGGTACTTTGGGGCCGGGCAGCAGGGTGCCGGCGAGGTTCAAGGGATCGACGCCGCACACCGCGATCAAGCTGCCGTCATGGGGCCGGCGCCGAACTTCGCGCAACAGCGCAATCGCCTCGGGCAGGGCGAATTGCTCGCCCGCCAGGCCACTGACAAAGCGTCCACCGCGAATCTCGCCCCGCGCCTCCAGTCGATGGAAGGTGCGCAGCAATTCTCGCCAGCTCGGCAACCAATCGGCCTCGCGCTCCAGCAAACGCCAGAACACCACGCCATAGCGACGCAGCAGGGTCATGGCGATGTGTTCCAGGGTCTCGGCAGGCGTGGCCGACGGTTGTTTGTTATCGACAACCGGCGCGACAGCCCCGCGCCGCAACAGTGCCCAACGTCCGGCATCGTCCATACCGCCGACAAACGCGCCGCGCCCGCGACGGCTGCTGCGATTCAGGCGTTTGCTGGCCGGAGTGATCAGCGCCCGCAGTCCGGCGAAGCTGTCGGCGTTTACCCGTCCAGCGCCCACCAGTTCCTGCAAGGCAATTTCCAGCTCTGAGCGCAGCAGGTGGGCCTCGTGAATCAACTCATCGAAAAACAGCGCGCCGTGCTGGCTGAGTGCGGCATGGACCTTTTGCGTTTTCGGCGACAGTTCGCTGATCGGCGTTTGCTCGGTCAAGTCGCTCCAGAGCCCGACCCGATTGCGCGGCAGTAACAGAATCGGCGTACTGCGCAGCGCAGTGCCGGCGCTTTTGTTGCGCGCGGTGAGTCGGGTCCAGACCAGTTTGCCACTGCGGCACAGGTCATCCAGCCAACCTGGCGCATAGTCCTTGAGGCGTGCTGGCAGCAGGTCGCTGTCCCAGGCCGATGCGGCGCCGGGGTAGCCCTCGAACTGCGCGATGATCGTCGGCAACACCGCACTGCCCTGGCCCTGAGTGGCGCTGGACACGTGCTGCCAGTCGAACAGAAACCGCATGAAATCCTGCAACGCCACCGGCTCGATTTCCCGGCGCAGGCGCTTGACCGTGTAGCGATGAATCCGTGCCAGCAAATGACGCTCGCACCATTGTTCTTCGGTCGCACCCGGCGTGAAGCGGCCGCGCAGCACATAACCTTCGCGTTCCAGTTGCGCCAGTGCCTGGGCGACCTGAGTCGCGGGCAAGCCGAGCGGATCGGCAATCGCCTTCAACGGTAACGGGCCAAAAGCACTGAGCCGGGCGCGGATGACTTCAAGCACCGCATCGTCCGCGTTCCAGGCTTCATCGAATCCCGGCAGCGCCTCCCGTGCCGGCAGTACATCAGCCTGTGGGTAAATCGTCCGCAGACAGGTCAGCCGTTCCCGTGCCAGCCACAGCGACGAGTCGAGGCGGCAGGCGCGGCCGCTGTCGGCCAGGGTGTTGAGCCAGTCGAGCCAGTTCGGGTTGGCCTGGGCTTCGGCTTCGGTGATGCAGGCCAGGCTCATCAACGCCTCATGCATTTCATCGATGCCATTGGGGGCAGGCCAGGCTTCTTCGCGCACGGCGGCAATCGCTTCGGCGTCCAGCGCGCCGAGGTCGTCGGTCGATTCCGGGTCGCTCCAGCGGCGGTTGAGCACCGCTTGCGTGCGGCGTTCTTCCAGCGGCGCATCGTCGAGAAAGGTGTAGGGGCGGGCGCTGAGAATCTCCGCCGCCAATGGCGAGGGCGCCGGCAGGTCGCGGCTGATCAGCCGGACCTCGCCGCGCTCCATGCGCCGCAACAGCGCGAGCCAGCCTTCGCTGTCCATGGCTTCGTGCAGGCAATCGTCGAGGGTTTGTTCCACCAGCGGATGGTCGGGAATGTCCCGCTCGCCGACGAGGTTCTCCACGCAGGCGATCTGATCGGGAAACACGCTGGCGATCAGGTCTTCGCTCTTCATCCGCTGGATTTGCGGCGGGACTTTTCGCCCGCCGGAGTAGCGTGGCAACGCCAGCGCCACCCCGGCATTCCAGCGCCAGCGCACGCCGAACAGCGGCGCATCGAGGACGGCTTGAATCAGCGTGTGCTCGGCGCTGTTGCTGTGCAGGTAACGCCACACGTCATCCAGTTCAAAGCTGTGGCTGGTGGACAGCGACAGTACGATGGCGTCTTCACTGGCGGCAGCCTGCAATTCGAAGTTGAAGGTGCGGCAGAAACGCTTGCGCAGGGCCAGGCCCCAGGCACGGTTGATGCGGCTGCCGAACGGTGTGTGGATGATCAGTTGCGTGCCACCGGACTCGTCGAAAAACCGTTCCATCAACAGTGTGTCTTGCGAGGGCAGGGCGCCGAAGGCCTGGCGCGCGCGGGCCAGGTATTCCACCAGTTGTTCGGCGCTGGCCAGGTTCAGGCCGAGGGTTTGCGTCAGCCAGTCGAGGCCGGGCTGCAAGTTGCCCGGCGTGGCACCCAGCAGTTCATCGAGTTGCGCTTGCAGGCGCGCGACGGCGAACGACAGTTCCGCGCTGCGCCCCGGTGCTTCACCGAGCCAGAACGGTATGGTCGGCGGCTGACCCTGGGCATCCTCGACCCGGACCTTGCCGGTCTCGACCCGCAGGATCCGGTACGACGTGTTGCCCAGTTGAAAAACGTCGCCAGCGATGCTTTCCACCGCGAAGTCTTCGTTGACGCTGCCGATGTTCAACCCTTGTGGCTCCAGCAACACGCTGTAGTCGGCGTTGTCCGGAATGGTCCCGCCGCTGGTCACGGCCGTCAGCTTGGCGCCCCGGCGACCGCGCAGGCTGCGGGTCACCGCATCGCGGTGCAGGTAAGCGCTGCGGATGCCCTGGCGACCGTTGTAGCCCTCGGCGAGCATGCGCAGCAGCGCCTGGTAATGTTTTTCGTCGAGCCCGGCATAGGGCGAAGCTTGGCGGAACAGCGCCAATAGCGCGTCTTCCTGCCATTCCTGACAACTGACTTCGGCGATGATCTGCTGCGCCAGCACGTCCAGCGGGGCCTCGGGGATTTGCAGGGTATCGAGTTCGCCCCGGCGCACGCAGTCGAGCAGGGCGGCGCATTCGATCAGGTCGTCGCGGGTGGTGGCGAACAAACGGCCCTTGGGGGTGCCGCCGACCTGGTGTCCGGAGCGACCGACCCGTTGCAAAAAAGCTGAAATCGAGCGCGGCGAGGCGATCTGGCAGACCAGGTCGACGTCGCCGATATCGATGCCCAACTCCAGCGACGCCGTGGCGATCAGCACTTGCAGTTCGCCGCGCTTGAGCCGTTGCTCGGCATCCAGGCGAAACTCCTTGGCCAGGCTGCCGTGGTGGGCGGCCACGGCGTCCTTACCCAGACGTTCGCTCAAGTGGCGGCTCAGGCGTTCGGCCAGGCGCCGGGTGTTGACGAAAATCAGCGTGGTCCGGTGTTCGCGGGCGAGGGCGGCGAGTCGGTCATACACCAATTCCCAGACATCGTTGGCCATCACCGCTGACAACGGCACCGGTGGTACTTCAATGTCCAGGTCCCGTGGGCGGGCGTGGCCGATGTCGATGATTTCGCACGGACGGTCGCGGCCCACCAGAAAACGTGACACCGCGTCGATGGGTTTTTGCGTGGCGGACAGACCGATGCGCACCAGTGGCTCGGCGCAGAGCGCTTGCAGGCGCTCGAGGCTCAGGGCGAGGTGGCTGCCGCGTTTGCTGGCGGCGATGGCATGGATTTCATCGACGATCACCGTGCGCGTGGTACCGAGCATTTGCCGGCCCGAATCGGAGCCGAGCAGCACGTAGAGCGATTCCGGGGTGGTGACCAGAATGTGCGGCGCCGTCTTGCGCATCGCCGAGCGCTCTTTTTGCGGGGTGTCGCCGGTGCGCACGGCCGTCGTGATCTGCAATTCGGGCAAGCCCAGCAGGCGCAATTGTTCGGTGATCCCGGCCAGCGGGTTTTGCAGGTTGATGCGGATGTCGTTGGACAGTGCCTTGAGCGGCGAGACGTAGACCACCAGGGTTTCGTCCGGCAGGCCTTCGGGCTGCTCCAGGCCACGGTGCACCAGGTCGTCGATCACGGCGAGAAACGCGGTGAGGGTCTTGCCGGAGCCCGTGGGGGCGGCGATCAGGGTCGAGCGACGCTGGCGGATCAACGGCCACGCCCGGGCCTGGGCGGCGGTCACCGTCGCGAAGGTCTTGCTGAACCAGGCGCTGACGGCGGGGTGGAAGCCGTTCAGAGCACTGTCTGCGGGAATGGGCAGGTTCATGTAACAAGTTATGCGGTTGGGGCGCGCAAGATGCAAGTACCGCTCAAGATCTTCGCTGAGTCTGAGGGCCCTATCGCGAGCAGGCTCGCTCCCACAGGGATCTGCTGTGTATTCCAATCCAATGTGGGAGCGAGCTTGCTCGCGATGGCGCAGGCGCAGGCAGCACAAATCCCGCACATCTACACTTTACGGATGACGGTTGCGCACTAAACCCGCAAAATGCAAGGATTCTGACTACTTTCAACGACAGCGCTCGCGAGCGCTGTCGACAAACCCTCGTTCCAATCAGACTGGGCCTGCTGACTCTATGCGAATGCGCCTTATGTTACTGGGCGGCGGAAATGCCCTTGGGCAGGCGCTGATTCGCCTCGGTGCGGAAGAAGACATCGGTTTCCTCGCCCCCCGCCCACCGCAAGACGGCTGGGATGCCGCGAGCCTGACGCAACTGCTCGACGACACCCGCCCGGACGCGTTGATCAACCTCGCCTACTACTTCGACTGGTTCCAGGCGGAGACGGTCAGCGAACAGCGTCTGGCCGGGCAGGAGCGGGCGATCGAGCGCCTGGCTGAACTGTGCCAGCACCACAACATCGTCCTGCTGCAACCTTCCAGCTATCGCGTGTTCGATGGCTCCCGGGCGACTGCCTACAGCGAAAAAGACGAACCGGTGCCACTGGGCCTGCGTGGTCAGGCGTTGTGGCGCATCGAGCAAAGCGTGCGCGCCACGTGCCCGCAACATGTGCTGTTGCGTTTCGGCTGGCTGCTCGACGACAGCCCCGACGGGACGCTGGGGCGTTTTCTCAGTCGCGCCGAACTGCCGGAAGAGTTGCTGATGGCCGACGATCGCCGGGGCAATCCGACCCCGGTGGATGACGCTGCCCGAGTGATCATCTCCGTACTCAAGCAACTGGACTGCGCAGCGCCGCTGTGGGGCACTTACCACTACGCCGGGCATGAAGCGACCACGCCGCTGGCCCTGGGCCAGGCGATCCTCACCGAGGCACGCGCCCTGCATCCGCTGGCCATCGAAGCGCCGACCGCCCAGGCTCACGCCGCGCGCCCGGACGCCGCTGAAGAACCGCAACACGCGGTATTGGCCTGCAAAAAAATTCTGCACACGTTCGGGATCAAGCCACGCGCTTGGCGTGCGGCCCTTCCGGGCTTACTCGACAGGTACTATCGCCATGGCTGACGGCCCCGTTTTAATCACCGGCGGTGCCGGTTTCATTGGTTCGCATCTCGCCGATGCCTTGCTCGCCAAGGGCCATTCGGTGCGGGTACTCGATGACCTGTCGACCGGCAAGCGCAGCAACCTGCCGCTGGACAATCCCAAGGTCGAGTTGATCGTCGGTGACGTCGCCGATGCCGCACTGGTCGCGCGGGCGATGGCTGGTTGCAGCGCCGTGGCACACCTGGCGGCGGTGGCGTCGGTGCAAGCCTCGGTGGACGATCCGGTGAAAACGCACCAGAGCAATTTCATCGGCTCGCTCAATGTCTGCGAAGCCATGCGCCAGACGGGCGTCAAACGCGTGTTGTTCGCCTCCAGCGCGGCGGTGTATGGCAACAATGGCGAAGGTGAACCGATCGATGAAGACACGCCCAAGGCGCCGTTGACCCCTTACGCATCGGACAAATTGTCCAGCGAACATTACTTCGATTTCTATGGGCGCCAGCATGGGCTGGAACCGGTGATTTTCCGCTTCTTCAACATCTTCGGCCCACGTCAGGACCCGTCCTCGCCGTATTCCGGGGTGATCAGCATTTTCAGCGAGCGTGCGCAGAACGGCCTGCCGATCACGGTGTTTGGCGACGGCGAGCAGACACGCGATTTTGTCTACGTCGAGGATCTGGTCAGCCTGCTGGTGCAAGCCATCGAGAAACCGCAGGTGGACGTCGGCGCGGTCAACGTTGGCTGGAACGAGGCGACGAGCCTCAAGCAGATGCTGACGGCGCTCAAGGAAGTGATCGGTGAGTTGCCGCCGGTGAGCTACGGCCCGGCACGCTCCGGCGACATCCGTCATTCACGGGCGAACAACCGGCGCCTGCTGGAGCGCTTTACCCGCCCGCAACAGACGCCGTTGAGTGTCGGACTGGCGCGATTGTTGGGACGCTGAGATTCAGCGAGCACAAAAAAGGCGCCCCTGAGGGCGCCTTTTTTGTGGCCGGATTTCGCTTCTAAGGCGAGGTAATTCCTGTGGTGAGGGGGCAAGCCCCTTCACCACAAAAGCCAGGTTCACCACCACGTGAACATCCGTTAGAACTTGTAACCCAGACCTACCATGTAGATGAACGGGTCCACATCGACGTTGACGCGGGCACGGGTGCCCGGTGCCACGGCGTCGTTTTCCACGGTCGCGCGGGTATCGATGTCGATGTAGCGCAACTGGGCGTTGAGCATGATGTTGTCGGTGATCATGTAATCGGCACCGACCTGGAACGCCATGCCCCAGGAGTTACTCGCCTTGAAGTTGCTGAAGCCATTGGCCTGGGCCTGGCTGCTGACGTGTTCGTCGTAGATCCAGGTGTAGTTGATACCGGCGCCGACGTAAGGCTGGAATGCGGACTTCCCGTCCAGCGGGTAGTACACGACGCTCAGGGTCGGCGGCAGATGTTTCAGCGAACCGAGTTTGCCGTTCGCTTTACCCAGGGCGGTGCCCTTGAGTTTGACGTCATGCTCGAACGGCGTGGCTGCGAGCAGCTCGATCCCCCAGTTGTTGGTGATCATGTAGGCAAAGTTGAGACCCAACTGTGTGTCGCTGTTCAGGGTCGCCTTGCCCCCCAGATTGGCACCCGCCAACGGACCCTGATCGACTTTGACGCTCGAGCTGTCGTCTTTCGGGTTCACGGTGATTGCACCGGCACGAAGGATGATGTCACCGGCTTCGTGAGCGTGTGCGAGCGGGGCGGCGAGCGCGAGGGAGACCAGCGCGACGCTGAGCAAGGACTTGTTCATGGGGGCTCCAGAGGACGTTAGAAATATTTGATGTCCAATGGTAAACAGCCGTTTGATTCGGTCTTTTGACTCAGCTCAATGAAAGTAGGGTGAGGGGAATTTTGTTGGCGATTTTGCGGGCCTCTTCGCGAGCAAGCTCGCTGCCACAGGGTTGCGCGTTTCCCTGTGGCAGCGAGCTTGCTCGCGATGGCGGATGATCTGACAACGCAAAAAAACGGGTTCACTCCGGCAATTCATAGATGTAAATCTTGTCCGCCTCCATCTGATACCCGGCATCGGCCAGTTCGCTGGTGGAGGGTTTGACCTGCATCGCACCTTCGATCCAATACGGCTGATACAGTTCGTCGAGCTTCACGCCGACTTCGCTTTTGACATGCACGATCTGGTTCGAGGGCGGCGGCGGAACGTGGATGCAGGCGCCGAAATATGGCACCAGCAGAAACTCCGTCGTACGTCCTTCTTCACTCACTTCCAGCGGCACGATGTAACCCGGCAGGCGAACGTTTTGCCCGTCAAGGGCCTTGACCACCGGCGCGTTGGGCATGTCCTGCCTGGCGGCGGGCGCGGATTCGGCGGACAGCGCGCTGCTCATCTGCGACATGTCGTGCAGTGGCGTCATGTTCGGCACTTCCGCCGGGGCGTCCGGCGGGATCATTTCCGACCAGGTCAGCTCTTTCGGCTCGGCCGCCCATAGGGGCAGGGCGACCAGCATCAACAGCGCAAGCAGAGCGCGGGGCATTTTCAACGTCCTCATAAACGGATCGACAGGCCATCGGCCAAGGATTGGCGATAAGCGCGCCAGGCCGGCACGCTGCCCATCAGCAGCGCGGCGATCAGAATGCCACCGAGCAGCGTCCATTCATATTCGCTTGGCCAGGTCAGCGGCAGAAACAGACCGTAATTGGCTTGCACGTAACCCTGGGCGGCGGCGATGCACACATACAGCAGCGCCACGCCGGCGACCACGCCGGACAATGCCAGGGCAAACGCCTCCAGCACCAGCAGCGTTGCGATGTGCCACGGCCGCGCGCCCACCGAACGCAGGATCGCCATCTCTCGGCGCCGCTCGTTGAGGCTGGTGAGAATGGCCGTGAGCATGCCGATCAGTCCGGTCAGCACGACGAACAGCGACACCACGAACAAGGCTTTTTCCGCCGTGCCCATCAAGCTCCACAATTCTTGCAGGGCCACTCCCGGCAGGATCGCCAGCATTGGTTCGCCGCGGAATTCATTGATTTCACGCTGCAGGGCAAAGGTCGAAATCTTGTTGTTGAGGCCAAGCATGAACGCGGTGATCGCTTGCGGCGTCAGGTCCATGTTGCGCGCCTGATCGGCGCTGACCCGACCTTCGCCCCTGGCCGGCACGCCGTTGTGCCAGTCGATGTGAATGGCTTCCATGCCGCCAAGACTGATGTGCAGCGTGCGGTCCACCGGGGTACCCGTGCGCTTGAGAATGCCGACCACGGTGAAGGGCTTGTCGTCGTGCTTGACCAGGCTGATCGCCGCGACACCGTGGGCCAAGACCAGTTTGTCGCCCAGTTTGTAGTGCAGTGCATCGGCCACTTCGGCTCCGAGCACCACTTCGAACGGATCGGTGGCGAAGGCGCGACCGTCGGCCAATTCCAGGTGTTGCTGGCGGCCGTACTGATAATGCTCGAAGTACGCTTCGGTGGTGCCCATCACCCGATAACCGCGGTGGGAGTCACCGAGGGACATCGGGATCGCCCACTTCACTTTCGGGTTGCTGGCGAAGTGTTCGAAGCTGTCCCAACGAATGTTGTTGGTGGCGTTGCCGATGCGGAACACCGAGTACAACAGCAAATTGACCGAGCCGGAGCGTGCGCCGACGATCAGGTCGGTGCCGCTGATGGTGCTGGCGAAACTGGCCTTGGCCTCGGTGCGCACCCGCTCAACCGCCAACAACAGGCAGACCGACAGGGCAATGGCGAACGCAGTGAGGATCGCGGTGAAGCGGCGGTTAGCCAGGCTGGCCATGGCTAGACGAAACAAATACATCTCAGACCTCGGACGGGGTGGCGGCGCGATTGAGATCGGCCAGCGACAGGTGGCGATCGAACAGCGGCGCGAGGCTTTGATCATGGCTGACGAATAGCAGGCTCGATCCGGCTTCGCGGCATTCGGCGAACAGCAGGCGAATGAAGTTTTCGCGGGCGTCGTAATCCAGGGCAGAGGTCGGTTCGTCGGCGATCACCAGTTCCGGCTGGCCGATCAACGCCCGTGCGGCCGCCACTCTTTGCTGTTGGCCGATGGACAGCGAGTCGGCGCGGCGACTGAGGATGCTTTCATCTTTCAAACCCAAATGTGCAAGCAACGTGGCAGCTGCCTGATCGATGCTGCCATGACGCTGGATCGCCCGTCGGGCGCGCAACTTGGAGAAGCGGCAAGGCAGCTCGACGTTTTCGCGTACCGAGAGAAACGGCAGCAGGTTGAACTGCTGGAAGATGTAGCCGGTGTGATCGACGCGAAAGTGATCGCGGGCACCGGCCGAGAGTTCGGTCAGTTCCTGGCCGAGCAGGCGGATACTGCCACGATTCGGTTTCTGCACACCGCCGAGCAGGCCGAGCAGGGTGGTCTTGCCACTGCCGCTCGGGCCTTTGAGGAACAGGGTTTCCCCCGGCTCCAGGCGAAACGCCGGAATATCCAGCAACGGTGGGTGACCGGGCCAACTGAAGCCCAGGTCGGACAGTTCGATGAGTGCTTGGGTCATGTGAAACCGGTCTGGTTGGTGGTAAACCCTGTAGGAGCGAGCAGGCTCGCTCCTACAGGTGATCTTCAGCTAATTCAGAATTTCAGGGCAGCCGCCTTCGCCGTCACCTCAACCCCTTGTTGCCCGCTCGGGCCGATCAGTTGTACCTGAATTTTCTGGGTGGCCGGGAACGTGTTGAAGATATTCGCCAGATCCAGAGTCTTCAGCGCACCGGGAGTGGCGCAAGTGAAGCTGTAATGGGCGTGAATTTCGCTGTGGTCGTGGTGATGTTCGTCCTTGGCGTCTTCGTCGTGATCGTCATCAGCCTCTGGTTTGTCGCCGAACAGCGGGCTTTCCAGTTTCTGACTCGCCACTTCGCAACCGGCGGCTTTCGCCAGGGAGAACAGCGCCAGGGGCTTCTCCAGTTGGGCGCGGACGGCAGCCACCTTGGCCTTGTCGGCATCGGTGGTGGCGGTGTGTTCGAAGCCCACCAGGTTCATCGCCGGGCTTTCCAGTTCCAGCTCCAGGGTCTGACCCTCCAGCACCGCGTTCAAGCGACCGACACCGTGTTCGTGGGCGCCGAGGCTACCGTGCTCATGGTCGTGGTCATGTTCGTCAGCCGCGTGGGCGACAGCCAGCGGCAGCAGGGCAAACGGCAAAGCGAGCAGCAGACGACGCATGGGTGACACTCCGGAAAGTAAAATGAAAAATATGTTATGTAATCTTATAACGTAAGTGCGGAGAGTTTGACTGGCTGCTTGGCGTTGCACAAGTCCCATGGGAGCATGCCGCTTAGAAATAGGCGGGAGCAGACTCATGTTGCGAATTCGCGGGAGCATCGGCGATTGGCCGGTGGATTTGACGCTGGAGATGGATGACGCCGACTGGGCGCGGCTGGGGGCGCAGTTGACCGTGGAAAAAACCGGGGTCACTGCCGCGCCGGCCAAACCGCAGAATCAGGATGATGCGCTGTGGCAGATCGCCAGGGACCTGCTGCGCAAGGCAGGGCAGTTGAGTGGGCCAGATCTGCTGGAGCAACTGGAAGGGCTGACCGGCAATGCGTCGGCGGGCAAACGCCTGTTGGTGCGTTTGCGCCATAGCCCGGATGTGAAGGTGGAAAGTGGCGCGGATACGCCGATCTATCGCTGGTTGTAGGCGCGAGCTGGCTCGGGAAGGGTACACGGGAGCCCTGGTTATACAGTTAGCCCGCGTTATGGTTGACGTCCATCGCGAGCAGGCTCGCTCCTACAAGGTCGTGCTTAGTAAAGGGCTGCAAACAACTTGCGACGGTAGGTGGTCACCAGCGGGTGATCGTTGCCGAGCAGTTCGAACACCTGCAGCAAAGTCTTGTGTGGCAAGCCTTCGCTGTAGCTGCGGTTGCGAATGAACAGCTTGAGCAGGCCATCCAGCGCCGCGTCGTATTGCTGGCGGGCCAGTTGCTGCACCGCCAGTTGATAGACCGCCTCATCGTCCTGCGGATTTTTTGCCAGGCGTGCCTTCAGCTCGGCGGCATCCGGCAAGTCCTTGGCCTGGCCGAGAAACTTGATCTGCGCCTTGGCGCCGGCCAATGCAGCCTTGTGTTCATCACTCTTGACCGCGTCGAGCACGGCTTGCGCCTCGCCCAGTTCACCGCGTTCGGTGAGGCAGCGGGCATAGAGGATCAGCGCCTTGGCGTTGGTGTTGTCTTCGCTCAGCAGCACTTTGAGGATGGCTTCGGCGTCGGCGAAGCGGCTGTCGTCGAACAGCGCCTGGGCCTGGTCGAACGGATCGGCCGCCGCGGGCGGCGGCATTTGCACGTGAGGCTCGAGCATCGCCCGCACGGCTGATTCCGGCTGCGCCCCGGCAAACCCGTCGACGGGCTGACCATCCTTGAACAGCACCACGGTTGGCAGGCTGCGAATGCCGAAGCGAGCGACGATATCCTGTTCGATGTCGCAGTTGACCTTGGCCAGCAGCAACTCACCCTGGTAGCTCTCGGCAATGGTCTGCAGCATCGGCATCAGCACTTTGCACGGCGCACACCATTCGGCCCAGAAATCCACCAGCACCGGTTTGTGGAAAGAGTTCTCGATCACCGACTGGTCGAAGTCGGCAGTCGTGGCGTCGAAGATGTACGGCGTTTCCTG
>Ga0302169_10000457_pt1 | contig 12656 bp, 12 predicted proteins | sample I_Fen_N1_3_FD_193493 | JGI IMG/M metagenome (GOLD analysis project Ga0302169, IMG submission 193493) | Peat permafrost microbial communities from Stordalen Mire near Abisko, Sweden - I_Fen_N1_3 | ecosystem: Environmental > Terrestrial > Soil > Wetlands > Permafrost | place: Sweden: Abisko...
AGCCTCATGGCATCTGTTCGGTCACGCACGCTCGGCAGGGGCCATGTCCAGCAGAGCGGGCTAAAATAAAAGCTCGCTATTTCGTCAACAAATACGCATCTCTAGACGTCTCACTCTTCGTGACCACTAGGTAGTTTCCGAGGCTTCTCACGAGCGCACCAGGCGACTAAGTTGATCGGACGTGCCATGCAGAAAGGCTACTGATTATGTCCGAGACACCAAGTCCCCAACAAAACCTTCTACTCGCCGCATTGCCGGGCGAAGTTCGGCTTCGCCTGTTCTCAAAACTGGAGTGGGTATCCTTGCCCCTTGGCAAAGTCCTGTATGAACCCGGAGACATTCTGCGCTACGTCTATTTTCCGATCGACTCCATTGTTTCATTGCTCTACGTGATGGAAAACGGGGCTGCGGCGGATATTTCGGTGGTAGGAAATGAAGGGCTCATCGGAGTGGCATTGTTCATGGGAGGCGAAAGCACGTCGAGCCGGGCCGTGGTGCAGAGTGCCGGGTACGCCTTTCGACTGAGTGGTCAGTTGCTCAAGGAAGAGTTCAACCGCCACGGAGAGATGTTGCGTCTGATGCTGCGTTATACCCAGGCCTTAATCACACAAATGGCCCAGACAGCAGTCTGCAATCGTCATCACTCGATCGATCAACAGTTGTGCCGTTGGTTGTTGCTGTCGCTGGATCGTCTGCCAAGCAACAAACTGGCCATGACTCAGGAGCTTATTGGCAACATGCTTGGTGTGCGTCGCGAAGGAATCACCGAGGCTGCCCGCAAGTTGCAAAAGCTTGGCGTGATCGACTACTGCCGTGGGCTTATCACCGTTCTGGACCGACCCCGGCTTGAGGAGTTGAGTTGCGAGTGTTACGCCGTCGTTAAACATGAGACCGATCGACTTTTACCCTACGTTCGCCCAGCCCCCTTAAAAAGATCATTCTGTCATGCCGTCACAGCGCATGTTCATTGATGCTATTACGGCTCTTTGTGTTCGCTACCGAACGGTTAACGAGAGGGGGCTGGCAAGGTGCATGCAGCAAGGTATTGGTGATGACTATCCATAGGTTCCGCACGATGACCCGGCAGGAGAAAGTGAGATGACGGAACGCCGAATGACGACCTTGGAGGGTGCGACGAGCGTTGGCATGGTAGCTGCTGTGCGCGGCAGTGTAGTGGACGTGTGTTTCGCTGACGCACTGCCGCCCATCCACACCCTGCTGCGCGCCGCGGACGGAGGTCGAGTAGCCATCGAGGTGTTGGCTCAGCGCGACGAGCACCACATACGTGGCATCGCGCTGACACCCACGCAGGGTCTGGCGCGGGGGATGCTTGTGCACGATACCGGTGGGCCGTTGAAGGCCCCGGTTGGAAAGCAGATCCTGTCACGTATGTTCGATGTCTTTGGCACTACGATCGATCGCCAGCCCGCGCTGGAAGGCGTGGAATGGCGCTCTGTGCACCAACAACCACCACCGCTGGTGCGCCGTTCAACCAAAGCAGAGGTGTTCGAGACCGGTATTAAGGCTATTGACGTACTCACCCCACTGGAGCGGGGCGGCAAGGCCGGTCTCTTCGGCGGGGCCGGCGTCGGCAAGACGGTGTTGCTGACCGAAATGATCCATAACATGATCGGTCATCAGCAAGGCGTTAGCATTTTCTGCGGTATCGGCGAGCGCTCGCGAGAGGGCGAGGAGTTGTACCGCGAAATGAAGGCCGCCGGCGTGCTGCCCAACATGGTGATGATCTTCGCCCAGATGAACGAGCCGCCCGGCGCGCGCTTCCGGGTGGGGCATGCCGCGCTGACGATGGCAGAATACTTCCGTGACGACGAACACCGTGATGTGCTGTTGCTCATAGACAATATTTTTCGCTTCATCCAGGCTGGCTCAGAAGTATCGGGCTTGATGGGACAGATGCCGTCCCGTTTGGGGTACCAACCGACGATGGGCACCGAACTCTCGGCGCTGGAAGAGCGGATCGCCAACACTGACAGTGGCGCGATCACCTCTATTCAGGCGGTGTATGTGCCGGCCGACGACTTCACCGACCCGGCGGCGGTGCATACCTTCTCGCACCTTTCGGCGTCGATCGTGCTGTCGCGCAAGCGTGCCAGCGAAGGGTTGTTTCCAGCCATCGACCCGCTTCAGTCCAGTTCCAAAGTGCTCACGCCGGGTATCGTCGGCGAACGCCATTACCAACTTGCGCAGGCTATCCGCCGCACGTTGGCCCAGTACGCAGAGCTCAAGGACATCATCGCCATGCTCGGGCTGGAGCAATTGTCGCCTGAGGATCGCAAAGTGGTGGCCCGTGCGCGGCGTCTGGAACGCTTCCTCACGCAGCCATTTTTCACCACCGAGCAGTTCACCAACATGAGCGGCAAGCTGGTCAGCCTGCAAGATTCGCTGGATGGCTGCGAGCGCATTCTGGCGGACGAATTCAAGGACTTTCCCGAAAGCGCGCTTTACATGATCGCCGGGGTAGATGAAGCCAGAATCAAGGTTAAAGCCAAAACCGAGGCCGATCCCCAGGCCAGCGAAGCTGCAAAGGAGCCAAGTCATGCTGTTGATGACACTTAAGGTGTTGCTGCCCTTCGAAGTGTTTGCCGTCGAAACGAACGTGTCGAGCATCGTTGTTGAGACGGCACAAGGTTCATTCGGCTTGCTACCCAGGCGCTTGGACTGCGTGGCGGCGCTTGTGCCGGGCATCCTCAGTTTCGAGACTGAATCGCAAGGCGAAGTATTCCTGGCGCTGGACGAGGGTGTACTAGTCAAGACCGGGCCGGATGTCTTGATTTCGGCGCGGCGGGCCTTGCGCGGCACTGATCTGGCTCGGCTGCGTGACGTAGTCGAGCAGGAATTCCTGACTCTGGACGCACAAGCACAAGCCATGCGCCAGACCATGGCTCGGCTGGAAACCGGTTTTATGCGCCGGTTCGCTTCTTTGCGCGATCACTCGTCATGAAACCGGACCCCAAGCGCACGCCAGTCGAGCAAACGCTGGCTGAACAGGTCGGCGCCAAGGCGGCCCGCAAACTCAAGGCGCGCCGCAGGGACACGCCAGGGGTGTGGTTTGGCTTGGGCATGATGGGTTTGATTGGTTGGTCGGTGGTCGTGCCCACGTTGCTTGGTGCGGCCCTCGGACTTTGGCTTGATCGGCACCATCCCGGCGGTCGCTCCTGGACGCTGGCGCTTCTGGTGGCGGGACTCACCATCGGTTGCCTTAACGCTTGGCACTGGGTGGCAAAGGAAGACCAGGCCATGCACGACGAACGTGATGAAAAGGAGCGGGGCGATGATTGATCATGGTAGTTGGGTGCTGGTATGGGTGGCCGTGCTGTTGGTGGGTGCCGCGTTGGGGGGCATTTTTTTCGCCGGGCTGTGGTGGACCGTGCGCCGCGGCGCTTCGTCGCCGACACCGGCACGCTGGTTTCTTGCCAGCCTGATACTGCGAAGCGCTATCGTGTTGTTTGGCTTTTATCTTGTCGGTGCCGGACAACCGCTGCGGCTGGGTCTATGCATGCTGGGTTTTCTACTCGCACGCGTGATCGTCTTGCGTGCCACACAACCGACTGCGGCCGCGTTGGTGGTGCCAACATTTGGACCGCCACCATGCGCCTGACCCCTGATGCCTGGATCTTTTGGCAATACGGCTTCTTCAAGCTCAATGCCACCATCGTGTTCACTTGGGCCCTGATGACCGTGCTGGTGTTGGGCGCGGCGCTGATCACGCGTCGCCTCTCCACCGGTCATCAACGGTCACGCTGGCAGAACCTGCTGGAGATCGTGGTGACGGCGATTGTCGGGCAGATCAAAGACGTTGGCCTTCAGCAGCCTCTTCGCTACCTGAGCTTTCTCGGCACGTTGTTCCTGTTCATTGCTGCGGCGGCGTTGGCCACGGTGATTCCGGGTTACGAGCCTCCCACCGCGTCGCTGTCGACTACCGTAGCGCTGGCCCTGTGCGTGCTGGTGGCGGTACCGCTGTTCGGCATCTGGGGGCAGGGACTGGTGGGGTACCTGAAGTCTTATATGCAACCGACGCCGATCATGTTGCCTTTCAACCTCATCAGCGAGGTGTCGCGTACGCTGGCGCTGGCTGTGCGTCTGTTTGGCAACATGATGAGCGGCGCGATGATCATCGCCATCCTGTTGTCCATAACGCCGTTTGTCTTCCCTATCCTGATGACGGTGCTGGGCTTACTCACTGGCATGGTGCAGGCCTACATCTTTACCATCCTTGCGGCGGTATACATCGCCGCCGCCACGCGCACCAGCAAAGCGGCCAACAACCCTTCATCTACGTCGGATACCTGAGCGGCTATACCGTTATCTGTCAATACACATAGAGGCACGCCTATGGACTCTCTCACCTGGATCGCCGTCACCTCCATCGTCATGGCGGGCCTGACTACCGGCTTCGGTACGATGGGGCCTGCGTTGGCCGAGGGCAGGGCTGTTGCCACCGCGCTCAGCTCATTGGCCCAGCAGCCTGACGCGTCGGCCACCATCACCCGTACGCTGTTCGTCGGTCTGGCAATGATTGAGTCAACGGCGATTTATTGCTTTGTCGTGTCGATGATTTTGATCTTCGCCAATCCTTTCTGGAATGCCGCTGTCACCGCAGCGACCCAAGCGGCAGGAAAGTAAATCGTGCTAATCGACTGGTTCACTGTCGGTGCGCAGTTGCTGAACTTCCTCATTCTGGTGTGGTTGATGAAGCGCTTTTTGTACCAACCCGTACTGAACGCTATCGCTGCGCGAGAGGCGAAAATAGCAGCCGAACTCAAAGACGCCGCCGAAACCAAGGCCAAGGCCCATCAGCAGCAGGACGAGTTCGATAAGAAGAACCAGTCCTTTGACGAGCAGCGGGCAGCGTTGCTGAGGAAGGCCACTGATGAAGCAAATGATCAGCGTGTGCGGCTGCTGGCCGAGGCTCGTAAAACGGCCGATTCTGCAAGCGAAATGAGAGCAAAAGGACTGGTGATCGAGAGACAGCATCTGCATGCCGATTTCGCCCGTTACACGCAACAACAGGTCTACGACATTTCACGCCGGGTGCTCAGTGACTTGGCATCGGTTAGCCTTGAGCAGCAGGCTTGCGAAGTCTTCATTCAGCGCCTGCGGGCTCTCGACGGCACCGCGCTGGACGAGTTGGCCGCCGGGCTCAAGGCCGGGTCTGATGACGATCCGGCTCGGTTGCGCAGCGCATTTGAATTGCCGGTGGCGCAACGTACCTTGATCCAGTCTGCACTGGATGAGTTTTTTGGGCAGGCGATTGCACTCAAGTTCGAGACAGCTCCTGAGCTGGTCAGCGGTATTGAACTCAGCTTTCAGGGGCTTAAGCTGGCCTGGAGCATTTCTGACTACCTCGATGCTCTGTCATCGGCCGTGAACGAACAACTGCGCTCAACGGACCGTACATGACGAAGACCACGTCGGTAGAACCAACGCTGCAAAGCGCCCTGGAAAATGCGTTCGCCAGCATCAGTCAGCGACTCCAGGCCTTCAAGCCGCAACTGGCACTGCACGAGGTAGGCACGGTCGTCAGCGTCTCCACTGGCATTGCCCGTGTCCATGGTTTACCGCACTTGGGTTTCGAGGAATTACTTCTGTTTTCCGGTGGCTTGTCGGGCATCGCGTTCAATCTGGACGAGGAGGGCGTCGATGTAGTGCTGCTGGGCGATTATGCCCACCTGCGCGCCGGTCAGGAGGTGCGGCGTACCGGCCGGGTGATGGACGTAGCCGTGGGCGATGCGCTGTTGGGCCGAGTGATTGACCCGCTCGGCCGGCCGCTTGACGGCGGAGCAAAGGTGGCAAACCAAGAGCGCCTGCCCATCGAACGGCCGGCCGCGCCCATCATGGACCGAGCACCCGTGACCGAGCCACTGCAAAGCGGCCTAAAGGTCATCGACGCGCTGATTCCGATCGGTCGGGGACAGCGCGAACTGATCCTGGGCGACCGTCAGACAGGCAAGACAGCGATCGCCATCGATATCATCTTCAATCAGCGTGACAAGAACGTGTTGTGCGTGTACTGCGCCATCGGCCAGCGAGCTTCGGAAGTAGCCAAGGCGGTGGCCAATCTGCGAGAGAAGGGGGCAATGGCCTATACCGTGGTGGTGGTAGCCGAAGGCAACGAGGCGCCCGGACTGTCCTACATCGCACCTTACGCCGCGACCAGCATTGCCGAGTACTTCATGGAGGCAGGCCGCGACGTGCTGGTTGTCTACGATGACCTGACTCACCACGCTCGGGCCTACCGCGAACTATCGCTGTTGCTGCGTCGGCCGCCAGGGCGCGAGGCCTTTCCAGGCGATATTTTCTACATTCATTCACGCATGTTGGAGCGCGCCACCCACCTGAATGACGAGCGTGGGGGGGGATCAATGACAGCACTGCCGATCATTGAGACCGAAGCCCAGAATATATCGGCCTACATCCCGACCAATCTGATCTCCATTACCGACGGACAGATTGTGCTATCGCCATCGCTCTTCCAACTCGGTGTACTGCCTGCGATTGATGTCGGGCAGTCTGTCTCGCGCGTGGGTGGCAAAGCTCAGTGCGTGGCCTATCGAGCGGTAGCAGGGGACCTCAAACTGGCCTATGCGCAATTCGAGGAGCTGGAGACCTTTGCGCGCTTCGGTGCCCGACTGGACCAAAACACGCGGCAGTCCATCGACCACGGAAAGCGTATCCGCGCCTGCTTGGGCCAGTCGGACTTCTCGCCGGTGACGGTGCCCGCGCAGATCGCCATCTTACTTGCATTAAATGCGAAACTCTTCGACTCGGTACCGCTTGATCGCATGGCAGCCGCACAGCGTGCCGTGGAGGAAGCTGCAAATGGACTCCCGGATGACGTGGGCCGGCGGCTATCAGGTGTCGACAAGATGAGCGACATCGATCGCGAGCGGCTCACCGAAGGCGCGCGCCAGGCCCTCTCAGTGTTTTCGGCATTGCCCGAGACTGATACCAAGGAAACCTGATGGCCGCCACCATTGCCGCACTACGGCGCCAGATCAGTAGCGCAGGGGATCTCAAGGCCGTGGTACGGGTCATGAAAGCCTCGGCAGCCTCAGCGATCGGGCAGTACGAACGATCGGTGGAGGCACTCGTCGACTACGCGCGCACGGTTGAACTGGGGCTGGGTGTGTGTATGCGTTCGGTCGATCCTGGTGGGGCACACATTCAACTCCCTCCGACGCGCGTCGATGACATCGTGGTGCATGCCGTTGTATACGGCTCTGATCAAGGGCTGGTAGGTCGGTTCAACGAGGAGGTAGTTGACTACGCGATGACACAGGTCGCGTCTTCCTCTGTGAAGGTTTGGGCGGTCGGCGAGCGCGTGTATGAACGACTACTCGATGCCGGTATGGCACTCGAAGGTTCATTTGCCGTTCCTGGATCGGTAGAGCAAATCACTCAACTCGTCGTACAGATTCTGCAAGAAGTCCCGATCCCGGAAAGCGCAGCAGCGGGTGAGCAGCAGAGCGCAACACTGATCCTTTTCCATAACCGGCCGACTGGCAAAGGTTACAACCCCGTGAGCCAGCGACTGCTGCCTCTGGACGGCCGTTGGCAACGCGGACTGGATAAGCAGCCCTGGCCCACGAGTCAACGGCCCGAAGTGCTGAGCGCAAACAAGCAGACGCTGCGTGCCTTCATCCGCGAGCACTTGTTCGTCTCGCTGTTTCGTGCGAGTGCCGAGTCGTTGGCCAGTGAAAACGCCAGCCGTCTTACCGCAATGCAGCGCGCAGACCGCAACATCGGCGAACTTCTGCAAAGCCTCCATGCCAGCTATCACCGTTTGCGCCAAGCCGGCATCGACGAGGAGCTTTTTGATGTGATCTCCGGTTTTGACGCCTTGTCTTCGAACACAGATACAGACCCTCAACGCTGAACGCACTGTGTGTGGTATCGAACAGACAGGCCAATGTACTGTTTTCAGAATTAGGGCAGATATTCTGCCAGCCCACGCGATTGAAATAGTGGCTGGCGATAACCTGTTGAGGCAATTTCTATGAGCCAGCCAATATCCGCCGTTTACCAATACATTGTCAGGGGGCTCGCACTCACAGAACACGCGTTGGATGAAGCCCCGATCTCCATTGTTTGTGAGCCGGTCAAAGTGCCAGGCGGCTCAAGTGCACATGGCAGGATAATCATGCATCTTGAGACGGGCACAACTCTTGAAGAAGCGCAGGCCATCGCGAAAACGCTCCAGACCAAGGTCAAGGGGCTGTTTCATCTGAAAGCTTCGGCTGATGAGTCTATTTAGTTTGAGTTCGGCAATACTGCGGTGAATAACGTGGTTCCAGGGCTTGGCACTATCATTGGGCCGGCAGGTAATTTTTGATCACTACCTTGTGCCGGAAATAGGCTATTGACCGTTGGAGCGCTTCCTGGAGGGCTGGAAATCTAAACGGTATTGGTGCTTGTCACGCAAGTGTTCTGGAGAAATTGACCTTCAATGCTATCTATCTGTTCTACTCATCGCCCACTTTCGCATATTCGCGCTCCTGCAGCCCTGGCAAGCGAGCACGACACTCAACGCGCACCCGATGTTCGATGCGATCGTCGATCAGTACTAGCGCATCGACTTCGATGCGCTGGTCATCGAGCGTCATTGAGGTGGATCCCGTAATGCCCTGGGTTACTTCGAAATGGTAGTGAGTCAAGCCGAATCGGTACGTCAGCGTAAAACCGGGCCAGCCCTGTGGGATCAATGGCTCGATCTTGAGCGTATTGCCGCTGCGTTGCAGACCTAGCAGTGACTCCACCCCCAGCCGGTACATCCATCCTGCCGAGCCTGTATACCACGTCCAGCCGCCGCGTCCTGCGTGAGGCTCTTTAGCGTATACATCTGCGGCCATCACATAGGGCTCGACTTTGTAAGTCTCAATATTGAGAGAGGCGGCGGGGTTGATCAAGTGCAGCAACTCCCAGGCTTTCCGGGCATCACCCAATTGAGCAAACGCCATAGCCGCCCAGATTGCTGCGTGGGTGTACTGCCCACCGTTTTCTCTTACACCGGGTACATAGCCCTTGATATACCCAGGGTCTTGTTCGCCTTTGTCGAACGGTGGGTCGAGCAGGAGGATGGCGCGAATATTGGCTTTTACCAGATGCAGATCCAGCGCACGCATTGCCAGGTGCTGACGCTTTACCGAGCCGACTCCGGACAGGACTGACCAACTCTGGGCAATGGAGTCGATGCGACAATCATCGTTGATCGATGAGCCCAATGGCTGGCCGTCATCAAACCATGCACGGCGGTACCAGGCACCGTCCCACGCGTTTTTTTCCAAATTGTCGCTTAGCAGCCTGGCGTGTTCGTTACATTGATGCGCGAAGTCATCATCGCCATACCTTTGAGCGACAACGGCGAAACGCTTGAGTACATCGTAAGAAAAGAAACCCAGCCAAACACTTTCGCCTTGGCCTAAATAACCAACGCGGTTCATGCCGTCATTCCAGTCTCCACTACCGATCAACGGCAGCCCGTGTTTGCCACGGCGCAGGCTGTTTTCGATAGCGCGAACACAATGGCGATAAAGTGGTTCGCGCAAATCCGATACGCCCGGCAAGTCGTAGTAGGACTCTTCGCCAGCGTTCAATGCACGGCCTTCCAGAAAACCTGCCGGCTCGTCCAGCACCGTCAAGTCACCGGTTATTTCCACATAGCGACTGGTCGTCGCCACCAACCACAAAAAGTCGTCTGAGCAGGCGGTCCGGACGCCGCGATTCAAGGGTGGATGCCACCAGTGCTGAACATCGCCCTCCTGATATTGATGGTTTGCGCACAGCAATAAATGTGCGCGTACCGTGGCAGGGTCTGCATGAACCATGGCCATGCTGTCTTGCAGTTGATCCCGGAATCCAATAGCGCCCCCCGATTGGTAATAACCACTTCGGGCCAGGAAACGACAGGCGATGACCTGGTACATCAACCAGCCGTTGAGCATCACATCCAGACCTTCTTGCGGCGTCTTCACCTGGATAACCGAAAGCAGCGAACGCCAGTGGTCTCGAACTTTTTGCAATTGCGTAGCTGCAACCTCGACGCCTCGGTACATTTGCACCGTTTGAGTCGCCGCTTGTGCGCTCTTCTCTGCACCCAGGCGCAGGATCACTTCGGTGCGTTCTCCTGGCGCAAGTGCCACGGCCACCTGGATCGCCGCGCAGGGATCAAGACCACCGCCAGTGCGCCCGGACAGTCCTGCATGCTGCATTGCTGCAGGGGATTGCAGCGTGCCACTGCGGCCGATGAACTCGCTTCGATCGCCGGTAACGCCATGGTCGATGGTATCGGTGTCAAAGAACGCCACACACTCACCGAATTCGATTGAATAAGCATTGTGAGCAAACAATGCACCACTGACCGGATCGGACCGGGTCACTACATGCATCGCTGACTTGCTACGCAAATCGCCCAACACCCATTCAACATAACCCGTCACGGTGAGTGTTCGGCTGCGAGCAGATGTATTGCGCACCACCAGCCGTGAGAACTTGACCGGGGCATCCACTGCCATATACACCCACAGCTCTGTCTTGATGCCGTCTCCTTCATACTCGAAAACGCTATAGCCAAAGCCGTGGCGCGTTTGATAGTAGCCGGTCCCCGGGCAAGGCTTGGGCGTGGCTGACCAGAAATGCCCCGTCTCCTCATCGCGCAAATAGATGACTTCGCCGCTGGGATCGCTAACGGGGTCGTTGTGCCAGGGTGTGAGTCGATATTCATGAGCGTTTTGCGCCCAGGTGTAGGCACTGCCGGACTCGGAGACGACCGTGCCCAACTGCGAGTTCGCGATAACGTTGACCCAGGGTGCCGGCGTGGGGCCGCTTGCTGTCGAGTTGATCACATACTCGCAGCCATCCTCATTGAAACCGCCGTAGGCGTTGCCCAGTAATAGCGGACGGGGGATGGGCGCAAGCGGCTTTGCCGCTGCCATTGGAGTGTGTTGACGGGTCGCCACGAATGGCGCGTAGGCCTTGGCTACGCGTCGTCGGTTGACTTGTTCGGCAATAGAGCCCAATCCCTCGCTCAGCACCAAACGTGCCACAGAGAGGAACAACGTGCGGTCTTCACTCGACATATGTTGCGCGCTGCGCACGAATATTCCGCCGGGGCGATCCACCAGCGAAGCTTCACTGCCGGAACTGACAAGCCCCATGATCGCATCCTGTAATTGCTGGCGGTAACCGCTCTGGTCTTCATTCCAGATCAACAGATCCACCACCAATCCTTTCTGGCGCCAGTACGCATGGGCCTGAATCATCTTCTGAGCCAGGTCGAAGTTATCCAGGCTTTTTACTCGCAACAGCACGATAGGCAGATCGCCGGAAATCGACTGCCCCCAAAGCCCCTGCTGGTTGCGTCGATTACTCATCAATATGGCACTGTCTGAACGTGATGCGGCGTTGGCGTAGATCAGCGAAGAGGCCATCTGTTCAAACAGCCGGGCGTCTGCGGGCAAAGCGTTGAGCTGTCGCAACAGTACTTGGCTGTGGGTCCATGACAGATCGAAGACCCGGTCCGCCAAGTGGCGATCGCGGTATTTATTGATCAGGGAAATGCAATCGTCTCGGTTATCCGCCACGCCTGTCACAAGATCGATGGTAGCCTGCTGTCCCGCTTGCAGTGTGATACGGCAGCGGATCGCCACGATGGGATCAAGCACCGCGCCTTGACTTCCCGATAATTGCTCACACCCGGGCGACATGGCGGCCGGCGAACTCAAGTTGAGCCCACGACCAATGAAGCGGGCGCGGTCAGTTTCGTAGGAGATCGTGTCGATATGAACCCCGTGCGCCGCCAGCAAGTGACACATCCACGGTGTGTTTTCAACGCTGGATCGAGGCCGGCGACTGCAGAGAATGGCTTGCAGCGGCAACAGCAACTCGGTCTGCACGAACAGCTTGCTGAACGCGGGATGCATTGCATCGGTGTCAGCCGGGGCCAACACCACCTCTGCGTAGGTGGTGATCTCGAATTGTCTGGCAGAGGCCCCGCGATTGGTGATGCGCAACCGGCGTAGCTCGATATCGTCTTCTGGCGAAACAACGACCTCCATGTGTGAGTCGTAATCCATTTCCAGCGCGCGATATTCCGCACGAGCGTCGCTGAAAATGGCCTCTTGGCCCTCGGTGCGGCGCAAAGTGGGTTGAAACGCCGCCGACCAGAATTCGCCGCTCGCGATGTCCCGCAAATAACAGAAAGTACCCCAGTTATCTTGAGTAATATCCTCGTGCCAACGACTCACCGCCATGTCGTTTCGGCGACTATAACCGCCGCCTGTGCTGCTGAGCATGACGTGATAATTGCCGTTGGAGAGCAATTGAACGGCGGTGCGCTTGCGCCCCGGGTGGGCGAATAAACGCAGCTTGGTGTCGTGGCTCTGGCCATTGTCACCCACCGCTGACGGTTGTGCGGTTTGCAGATAGGGTTCTGCTGTTTTGGGCACGCGTTCCTGAAGCAAAAGCAGGGCAGATCGCAACGCAGGGTCTGACTCGAAACGACGCTGCATCGGCTGGTTTAGCAGCACGCTCGCCAAAGCGAGCAGGCTCATGCCTTGGTGGTGAGCCATGAACGATTGAACCAATGCGAATCGCTGGCCACGCGGTAACCGTGCTTCGGTGTAATCGACAGCTTCAAA
>Ga0302169_10000458_pt1 | contig 12636 bp, 12 predicted proteins | sample I_Fen_N1_3_FD_193493 | JGI IMG/M metagenome (GOLD analysis project Ga0302169, IMG submission 193493) | Peat permafrost microbial communities from Stordalen Mire near Abisko, Sweden - I_Fen_N1_3 | ecosystem: Environmental > Terrestrial > Soil > Wetlands > Permafrost | place: Sweden: Abisko...
TGTCCTTGTAGGCCTCGAGCACATCGTCCGCGGCGACTTTGCTGGACACGACGATCCGGTAGCTGCGCTGGGTCTCCGATACGGTGGCTTGCAGCGAGTCGTTCTGCAGTTTCGGTAATACGCAGTGTGCGTAATCCGCAGGAGCTTTCCTGGTCTGCAACGTCAGCGTCGGGGCGTTCGGGGCCGAGGCACAGCCGGACAACAGCAAGCATGCGACGAGCGCTTGCCGGGTCAACATTTTCATCGCGCAAATTCCTGGGAAGCATTTGGATGTGCGCGATTTTCCTTGTTTTTGGCAAACAACAAAACTTGAGATCGGTGATGGTCACTATTACCTGAACGAATAGTCACCCGCAGTGACCAGGCTCAGTCAGGCTTATCGACTTTCGTTGAGGGCTCCGCGGCACGACTGCCCTTGAACGCATCACGCCGCGCCTGTCGCTCCAGGGCATAAGCGGCACTCGGCTCACTGATCAGTTCTTCACGGCGCAACAGCTGGCCACAATGTTCGCAAAGCGGCCCGAGCCCGGCGGGTTGCCCGCAGGTCTGGTGGGTGTATCGGACCGCCAGGCCCTCCTCTTGCGATTTGCACCAGGTTTCCCCCCAGGCACGCAAGGCAAGAATCACCGAGTAAAAGGCCTGCCCCTTTTCAGTGAGGTGGTACTCGTGACGCAGCGGCCGTTCGCTGTAGGCACGACGTTCGACCAGCCCGTCGGCTTCCAGGCTTTTCAGGCGTGCGGCGACCATCTGGGGAGTGCCACCTGTCTGCGCCTGGATCTCATCGAAGCGATGACTGCGCATGAACAATTCCCTGAGCACCAGCACGGTCCAGCGATCTCCGACGATCGATTCGGCCCGGGAAATCGGGCACAGGGTTTCAGGACTACTCTTTTTTATCGCCATACGGTCTTGCCTCTTTCACACTTACTATGATTATCATATCTACAACATGCCAAGGCAAGCCCGTGGCACGGATCAACCCCTTCCCTGGAGAACTGTCATGTCGAACGCTGCCTACCCGCTTGGCCAGACCGCTTACCTGCTGGTCGACCCCTACAACGATTTTCTGTCCGAGGGCGGCAAAGTCTTCCCCTTGATCAAGCCGATTGCCGAGCAAGTCGGCTTGCTCGACAACCTGCGCGCCCTCGATCGTACTGTCCGCTCCCTCGACATTCCGGTGGTCATCGTACCGCACCGGCGCTGGGAAAAAGGCGACTACGAAAACTGGGATCACCCGAGCCCCTCCCAGTGCAAGATCCAGCACATGCACCACTTCGCACGCGGGGAATGGGGCGGTGAATGGCACCCGGATTTCGCGCCAAAGGACGGTGACATCGTTGTCTCCGAACACTGGGGATCGAGCGGTTTCGCCAACACCGACCTCGATTTCCGCTTGAAGCAAATGGGTGTCACCCACGTGATCATCGTCGGCCTGCTGGCCAACACCTGCATTGAGGCCACCGCCCGTTACGCTCAGGAACTCGGCTACCACGTCACCCTGGTGCGAGACGCCACTGCGGCATTCAAGCCGGAAATGATGCACGCCGCCCATGAACTCAACGGCCCGACGTTCGCCCACGCCATCGTGACGACGGACGAACTCATCGCCACGCTGGCGCAGTAAGGTGCACAAGATGAAATTGACCGGAAATCTGCTGATCGGCGCCCATGAAATCCCTGCCACCGAAGGGACCATGAAGGCGCTGAACCCCGCGACCAACCAGCTCATCGAGCCGGATTTCGCCCTGGGCGGCGTCGAGCAGGTCGACAGGGCCGCGACCCTCGCCGACGAGGCCTTTGACGCCTACAGCCATACCTCGCTCGCCGAACGCTCGGCGTTCCTCGAACGCATCGCCGACCATCTCGATGCCGCCAGCAAAGCGCTCGCGGCACGGGCAGCGCTGGAGACCGGTTTGCCCGAGGCGCAACTGCAGGGTGAAGTCGCAAGAGCCGCCACCCAGTTCCGCCAGTTCGCCGATGTCGTGCGCAAAGGGCGCTTCCTGCAAGTGGCCATCGACCCGGCGCAACCTGATCGCCAACCCCGCCCGCGCATGGACCATCGACTGCAGAAAATCGCCATCGGCCCGGTAGCGATTTTTGGCGCGAGCAACTTCCCCATCAGCTACTCGGTGGCCGGTGGCGACACCGCTTCGGCATTGGCCTCTGGCGCAACAGTCATCGTCAAGGCCCACAACGCCCACCCGGGCGCCTCGGAAATTCAGGCCCGAGCCATCCGCCAGGCGGTGCAGGACAGCGGACTGCCTGAAGGTGTGTTCTCCATGGTACGCGGCAGTGGCAACGCGATTGGCGAAGCCCTGGTCGACCATCCGCTGATCAAGGCGGTGACCTTCACCGGCTCGGAACAAGGTGGCATGGCGCTGTACCGTCGTGCGCAACGGCGCCCGGAACCGATTCCGGTGTTTACCGAGATGACCAGCGTCAACCCCACATTCGTCCTGCCCCACGCGCTGGCCGGGCGTGGTTCGCAGATCGGTGATGGTTTCGCCGAGCGCATGCTGGTCAATGTCGGTCAGGCCTGCCTCAAACCGGCGATCCTGATCGCCATCGAAGGCACCGGATTTGACGCGTTGCGCGCTGCGATGGCCAAGCGCGTGGCCCAAGCAAGTGCGCGTCCGATGCTGACGCCGGGCATTCATGCGTCTTACATCCGCGGCCTCGACGACCTGCAACGCGCCGGCGCCCGACTGGCGGCCGAGGGGGAGCCCGCCCATGGGGATCTGGATGGCCACTCTGCGTTGCTGGAAGTCGATGGCGCGCATTTTCTCAGCGAGACGGCACTGGCGCACGAAGTGTTCGGGCCGGCGGCGTTGTTGGTGAAGGTCAGGGACGCGGCGCAAATGCTCGCCGTCGCCCGCTCGCTTCGCGGTCAGCTCAGCGCTGCCATGCACCTCGAGCAGACGGACATCGAACTGGCCCGGCGCTTGCTGCCGATACTGGAGCGTCGCACCGGTCGCATTGTCGTCAATGCGTTTGCCCACCCACAGGAGGTGTCCTTCGCCACCATCCACGGGGGACCGTTTCCGGCATCATCGGACAGCCGCTTCACCTCGGTGGGCATGACGTCCATTGAGCGTTTCCTGCGTCCGGTGTCGTATCAGGGCTTTCCCGATGCGCTGCTACCGGAGGCACTGCGAGACATCAACGCCCTTGCAGTGCCACGCAGCGTGGACGGTCAGTAGGTGTCAACGAAGGCCCGGTACTCAGGGGGTTACCGGGTCTTTTTCCAAGGTATGCACCTGGTTCCGGCCATTGCGCTTGGCCTGGTACAACGCGTCATCAGCGCGGGTCACCAAGCTTTCCAGGTTGTCGCCGGGTTCAGTGAAGGCGACACCAAAGGACGCGGTGACCGTGTCCAGCACGGTGTCGGTGCCCCGCGCCTTGATCCGCAGCGACTGGACTTTCAACCGCAGTTGTTCGGCGAAGGCGTTGGCCACGGTGAGATCGGCGCAGTGTTCGAGCACCACACAAAATTCCTCACCGCCGTAGCGCGCCGCGAAAGCGTTGGCTGGCAGCGCGTCGCGCAGTACCTGACCCACATGCTGAAGCACCCGATCGCCCAGCGGATGACCGTACTGATCGTTGAACTGCTTGAAATGATCGATATCCAGCATGACCAGCGCCACGTTTTGCGACGCTTTGACCAGCGCTTGCTCCAGCTGGCGGGTGAACGCAGACCGATTGAGCAGCTCGGTCAGGCCATCCAGCGTGGCGGCCCGTTGCGCACGCTCGAGCTTGTCCCGCAGGGTTTTGATTTCGCTTTGCGCTGATTGCAACTGGGCAAGGAAGTGTTCCTGCTGGCTCTGCATCAGCCGGGTGCTCTGCTGCAGCTCGCTCAAGATGTCCGGCAGACGAGCGCTGACCGGCTCATCGAGCATCTCCATGCACTGGCCGAGACGGCTCTGAAAAGTCAGATTGCCCTTTACGCTGCGCGAGACATCCCGCTCCATGCCATCCACCAGGCTGATGACCTGATGCTGGTCCGCGCGGACATCGTCCAGTTCGTCACGGATGATGTGCTCGCGAAACAGCTTGGTGGCGGATTCTGGCGGAAAGTAGTCGAAGTCTCTGAGCACCCGGTCCAGGTGACGATTGAGCTCCGGGTCCTGGCCCTTGCTGTAGGTGTACCAGAGCGCGTAATGCACAGGATTGGGCGCAATGTTGTGGCGGACCATCAGGGGCACGGCTCGCTTGAGCAAGGCCGCGGCCTCCCGGGTGTCCTCCGGATACAGCGCTAAAACATTCGCACGCGATTCTGATTGGCTCATGGCATCACTGTGGTTATTGGTCTTGGGCATTCGCAGCGTGCGATGAAGCATACCGATACGTCCGACAAACGGCTATCCATAACTAGCGGTTTTGCGGCCGTCGATAGGGTTCGATGAACCCGCAACCCAGGATTTCGTTCAGGCGCCGGGTATCGCTCATTCGGCGAAACAACCCGGGCGTGCGCCACGGCGCGTGACCGTCAATGTTCGGTGCGCCCAACCCGGCCAGCACGTCGTCGATCAGAACGGAGCGGGTTTCGAACGAAATTCGCGTCAATCCGGTGTTGTTACCGACGCCGGCATGGGCATGCGCCCCGGAAAAGGCAATCAGGCTCCCCGGGGCGATATCCACGGCCACCCCCTGCTGCGGGTCGATTGCCTCCAGCAGATGCGGGATGGCCTCGTCGGCATCCACCGCATTACGACCGTCACGATGGGAGCGCTCAAGGAGCGCGCGCATATCGAAATCCGCACTGCAATTGCGCAGCGCTTGCTGCCACAGGTGCGGATACAAGGCAACGGTCCGCCCTGTCGTGATCGGATAGATCGGCGCCCACCAGTTGGTTTGTGCATAGAGATTCGAGCCCCAGGTATCGCGGTGAAAGGCGATGGTGGCGGTGGTGCGGGCGCGCGGCGTCGATTGCCGGGGTTCTCGGTGAGGTTGAAAACGCAGGTGCAGGCGGTCACAGGCCAGGGCATCGGGGGCCAGGCCCAGGCTTTCCACCACGGCCCGCCAATGCTCGCGAACCTCTTTCGAGCGGGCAAAGGCGTTCTGACATTGGGCAAAACGCAGCGTTTGTTCATCATGGCTCAGATAACGGTGAATCTCTGGCGGCGCCCAGGGATGCAGCGCGTCTTCCAGCCATGCACGGGTCAATGCCACCAGTGCCGCCATGGCGGGCAACTCGGCAATACGAATGATCTCGCCGGCATAGATCCGATCGTGAAACTGCCGAGCGCTGCCCGGTCTTTGCAGTGAGCTGTACATGACCTGATCTCCCTAAACGTAGCGCTCTTGACTGTAGAGGTCAGCCGATTGCGCCGGGAAGCATCAGGCGTGGCGGAAAAAGGCGGATCAGCTCAAGGTCAACCGGCGCGCCAATGTCTGCCGAGCGAAACGAAAAAAGCCCTGCACGCGTGAACCTGCAGGGCTTCCTGGTCTAGCTGACCTTCTCATTCACCCGGCCTGACCGGCCGGTTATTCATTTGCTCAACAACACTTCGGTCCAGCCTTGCTGCCGTAACGGGCTTCCTGGCGTTCGCGGAAGAACGCCTCGTAGTCCATCACCGGTTGGTCCGGGTGTTTGGTTTGCATGTGCTCGACGTAGTTGTCGTAGTCGGGCATGCCGACCATCAGGCGCGCGGCTTGCCCGAGGTATTTACCGAGGCGACTCAAGTCATTGAACATGGCGCACTCCTCGCTTACGCCTCCGGCAATGCCTGGAATGGCGCTTCTTTATCCGTACGCTCCTTGGTGCCCCAGGCCGCGACACCGACCTTCAGCGCAAAGAACAGGATGCTGAACACTACGAACAGGAACAGCGCGGTCAGTGTTGCGTTGGTGTAGGCGTTGAAGATCACATGCTGCATCTGCGTGATGTCCTTGGCCGGCGCCAGCACCTGGCCGTTGGCCAGCGCATCGCTGTACTTCTTGGCCAGGGCCAGGAAGCCGATCGCCGGGTTGGCGTCGAACAGCTTGATGAAGCCGGCGGTGGTGGTGCAGATCAGCAACCACACGGCAGGCAACAGCGTGACCCAGACGTAACGCTGGCGTTTCATCTTGATCAGCACGACGGTGCCGAGCATCAGCGCGATACCGGCCAGCATCTGGTTGGAGATGCCGAACAGCGGCCACAGGGTATTGATGCCACCCAGCGGATCGATCACGCCTTGATACAGCAGGTAACCCCACATCGCCACACAACCGGCGGTCGCGATCAGGTTGGCGGTCCAGGATTCCGTACGGCGCAGCGCCGGCACGAAGGACCCGAGCAAGTCCTGGAGCATGAAGCGACCGGCACGGGTACCGGCGTCGACCGCCGTCAGGATGAACAGCGCTTCGAACAGGATCGCGAAGTGGTACCAGAACGCCATGGTGTTTTCACCCGGCAGGACGTGGTGCAGGATCTGCGCGATACCGACCGCCAGGGTCGGCGCACCACCGGCACGGGCCAGGATCGTCGTTTCACCGATGTCCCTGGCGACCGCTTGCAGGGCGTCCGGTGTAATGGCGAAGCCCCAGCTGCTGACGGTTTGCGCGACGCTCACGGCATCGGCGCCCACCACGGCGGCCGGACTGTTCATGGCGAAATACACGCCCGGATCGATCACCGAAGCCGCGACCATGGCCATGATGGCGACGAAGGATTCCATCAACATGCCGCCGTAACCGATGTAACGGGCATGGCCTTCACTGGCGAGCAGTTTCGGTGTGGTGCCGGAAGCGATCAACGCGTGGAAACCGGACACCGCGCCACAGGCGATGGTGATGAACAGGAACGGGAACAGACCGCCCTTCCACACCGGGCCGGTGCCGTCGATGAATTGGGTCAGTGCCGGCATTTTCAGCTCGGGCATGGTCACCAGGATGCCGATGGCCAGGGCCACGATGGTGCCGATTTTCAGGAAGGTCGACAGGTAATCGCGCGGTGCCAGGATCAGCCACACTGGCAGCACGGCAGCGACGAAGCCGTAGCCGATCAGCATCCAGGTGATCTGGATTCCCGTGAAGGTAAAGGCTTTGGCCCACACCGGATCGGCGGCAATCTGCCCGCCCAGCCAGATCGAACCCAGCAACAGCACTACGCCGATCACCGAAATTTCACCGATACGGCCCGGGCGGATGTAGCGCATGTAGATGCCCATGAACATCGCGATCGGGATGGTCGCCATCACCGTGAACATGCCCCACGGGCTGTCCGCCAGGGCCTTGACCACGATCAGCGCCAGCACCGCGAGGATGATGATCATGATCAGGAAGCAGCCGAACAGCGCAATGGTCCCGGGAATGCGGCCCATTTCTTCACGGACCATATCGCCCAGGGAACGGCCGTTGCGGCGGGTGGACATGAACAGGACCATGAAGTCCTGCACGGCGCCAGCCAGCACCACGCCGGCGATCAGCCACAGCGTGCCGGGCAGGTAGCCCATTTGCGCCGCCAGCACCGGACCGACCAGCGGACCCGCGCCCGCGATGGCCGCGAAGTGGTGACCGAAGAGCACGTGCTTGTTGGTCGGTACGTAGTCCAGACCATCGTTGTTGAGCACAGCGGGAGTGGCTCGATTGGGGTCGAGCTGCATCACTTTATTAGCGATGAACAGGCTGTAATAGCGATAAGCAACCAGATAGATAGCGACGGCTGCAACGACGATCCACAGGGCGTTGATCGCTTCGCCGCGGCGCAAGGCCACGACACTCAGCGCAACCGCTCCCAGGACGGCCACGGCAAACCAGGCAAGGTGTTTAGCCAGACGGGGCATACAAGGTCTCCTGCCGACAGCCAGTGGACTGCGGCGGTAATTTTTATAATTGTGTCCGCAATGCGGAGCTGGCCCAATATCCCCGTATGTCGTCCACAAATAAATCCGCGTTACTACGTACGTGTTTTCTACGTAGTTCTACGTAGACACCCCTCCCCCAATCCCCTGTAGGAGCGAGCCTGCTCGCGATGTACGTCAGGGCAACGCGGGCATTCAGACAACCCGCGTCATCGTTGACGCCCCTCCCGAGCAGGAGGTCTGCATGACCAGCGGACCTTTGGCTATCTCCTACAAGGTGCTTGTTTGGCATATGATCCCGAGCCTTCGCGGGGGCAGGAGTCAAGATGCAGCTCAAACACAAAATCGTCGCGCTCGGGATTCTGCCGCTGGTACTGGCCATCGCCGTCATCTGTGCGCTGGTGATTTCCCTCAATCGCCAGCTGGGTGATCAACAGGCACAGCTGATCGAAGACAGCATTCTGGCGAGCAAGCGTGCCGAACTGAAAAACTACGTGGAAATGGCGCAGAGCCTGATCGCGCCGCTGTACGACGACGGCCACGGAGACGCGCATGCCCAGCAACAGGTGCTCGAAGAACTGCGAAAGCTGAGCTTTGGCATCAACGGTTACTTCTTCGTTTATGACCACGAGGGCCGCAGCCTGATGCATGCGCGGCAATCGGATCTGGTAGGCCAATACCTGTGGGACATGAAAGACCCCCACGGTTTGCCGGTGATTCAGGCGCTGCTCAAAAGCGCGCAATCGGGCGAAGGCTTTCAACGCTACGCGTGGAACAAACCCTCCTCCGGCCAGGTGACCGACAAGCTCGCTTATGTGGTGATGCTCGACCGTTGGGGCTGGATGCTCGGCACCGGCATCTACCTTGAAGACGTCGAACGCGCTACCCAGCAGGCCCGTGCCGAAGTCGCCCAAGGCATTCGCAAGACGATGATGGCGATTGCCGTGGTCGCACTGGTGGCGGTGCTGTTCGTCTTCGCCACCGGCATGACCCTGAATGTCAGCGAGCATCGTCTGGCCGATAAAAAACTGCAGCGCCTGACCCAGCGCATTGTCAGCCTGCAGGAAGAAGAACGATCACGGGTTTCCCGCGAACTGCACGATGGCATCAGTCAGGTGCTGGTCTCGATCAAGTTTCAGTTCGAACTGGCCAGCCATGTTCTGGAGAACGGACAGGACAAAGGCCTGGGCATTTTGAGAGACGCCACTGAACGCCTGGGCCAGGCGATTGGCGAAGTGCGCAGCCTCTCCCACGACCTGCGCTCGTCCTTGCTCGACACCCTGGGCCTGCCGGCCGCCATCGGCCAACTGGCCGCCGAATTCGAGCAACGCAGCGGGCTGACGGTGACGTACAACGACAACGAGTTCGACTGCCAGTTGGTCGATGGCGCCGCCGTTTCGCTGTTTCGTATCGTCCAGGAAGGCCTGACCAACATCGAACGCCACGCTCAGGCCAAAAACGTCTCCATCACCTTGCACGGTTCGGAAGAAAACGTGCGCCTGACGGTGGTCGATGACGGTGTCGGTTTCAACGTCGCTCAGGTCGAGCGTCGTCACGCCGGCATTGGCTTGCGTAATATCCGCGAACGTGTCGAACATTTTGGCGGGCGTTTCGAGTTGATCTCGATGCCGGGAAGAAGCTCGCTGGATGTTCTGCTACCCATGAAACCCTCGGGCAGCCAACGCTGACTGCGCCCAAGAACAACAAGAGTGAATGCCTACGATGACCCTGCCCTCCCCGATCCGCGTCGCCCTGGTTGACGATCACTCCCTGGTCCGTGACGGGATCAAGGCGCTGCTGGGCGTGATGGCGCCCCTGGAAGTGGTGGGTGAAGCCGAGAGCGGTGCCGAGGCCATCGAGATGGTCGGGCGCTGCCAGCCAGACCTGTTGCTGGTCGATATCAGCCTGCGGGACATGAACGGCCTTGAACTGACCCGCGTCCTGCGCAGTCAGTATCCGGCGCTCAAGGTGCTGGTGCTGAGCATGTACGATAACTATGAGTACGTGAGTGAGTCGGTGCGTTCCGGTGCCAGCGGCTATGTGCTGAAAAACGCACCGTCACGGGAGATCATCGCCGCCATCGAGGCCATCACCAGCGGCGGCACCTTCTACAGCGCCGAAATCGCCCAACGGCTCATCGCCGATAAAAACACCGACAATGAGCTGACCCCTCGTGAAAGCCAGGTGCTCTACAAAATGGCCCAGGGCCTGAACAACAAGGAAATGGCACGAGAGCTGGACATCAGCGTGCGCACGGTGGAAACCCATCGCCTGAGCATCCGCCGCAAGCTCAACATCGACAAACCCGCGGCACTGGTCAAATACGCGATCGATCACGGGATCATTTCGCGCTAACCCCCATTCGTGCCCTCGGGATCGCCGTCGCCGGCAAGCCGGCGCCTTCAGGTGACCGTCTTATCAGGCCTCAGAGCTTGGCAATCGAGACTTCGGTGGATTTCACGAAGGCAATGACTTCGCTGCCCACTTTCAACTCGAGGTCGCGCACCGAACGGGTGGTAATCACCGACGTGACAATGCCGGAGGCGGTTTGCACGTCGATTTCCGAGACCACTTCGCCCAGCAGAATTTCCTTGATGACGCCCTTGAACTGGTTACGGACGTTGATCGCTTTGATAGTCATGGTGAGGCTTCCTGTCTGATGTCGAGTACATCCACATGGATGTGCAGGACCTCAAGGTGCACTGAGTGAATACACATTAAAAGGAATAAATAATTCTTTTATTATTCCTTTTGGAGATATCAAGCCACCCTATTCAACGGCCTGAAACGTTGACTCCAATAAGAACAAAATAGAATTAATAAATACAAAAACAGTATTTATCGTTATAAAAATATCCGCGTACTCTCACTTCATCCCGTCATTCATCTACACAGTGAAGTGCCCCATGAATCCGACTGACAACCTCATCGACTTCGCCAGCTATCGCAAACGCAAACACGCTCAGCAACGGGCTCGGGCCATGTGGGAAATGTATGCACGCAACGCCGGACTCCAGGCATTTCAATGGGTACAAGCTGCCCGGGCCACCGAGACGCGTCACGCGTGAACGCGCATCAACCCTCGCGCTTCCTGGTGAGCGCCGATGAACCGGTACTGGATTTGAATCACCTGGACCCACAGGATGAAGATGCCAACTGCGAGCGGGTCGCACAGAATCTTCAACGCCTGCGCAGCAAGCGCCTTCTGTCACTCGATGCCCTGGCCCGACTGTGCGGTGTAAGCCGGGCGATGCTCGCGCAGATCGAATCCGGCCGCAGCGTGCCGTCGATCAAAGTGCTGTGCAAAATCGCCAAGGGCTTGAAGGTATCGGTGGCCGCCTTTCTTGAGCATCGGGCCTTTGAAGGCGTGGCGGTATTGTCGGCCAGTCAGAGCAAGCGCCTGGTCAGCGCCAGCGGCACTTTTGTCAGTCGCGCCCTGTTTCCCTACGACGTTGCGCGACAATCGGAATTTTACGAGTTGCGCTTGAGCCCGCTGGGCGAGGATCAGTCCGAGGGTCATGGTCCTGGTGTCCAGGAAAACCTGGTGGTGGCTCAGGGGGTGCTGGAAATCAGCGTCAACGATGAGCGCTATCTGCTTTCCACCGGGGATTCGATTCTGTTTTATGCCGACCAGCCCCATCGCTATCGCAACCCCGCCGACAGTGAAGCGGTGGCGTACCTGGTGGTGACTTACCCGGAACGCCTGGACTGAACCACCTATAACGGCGGGAGCCGGCTTGCCTCCTCCCGCCGATCGCCAATGAAAAGCCCGGCCAATTCGCATTGGCCGGGCTTTTCAACGCTTGCCGCCAGGGATCAGCAGGTGCAGCACATCAGTGGCATGCCATTGCAGCTCATCATCATCGGCATGCTGCAATCGTTCATCATTTTCATCATCAGGGCGCAGCAGTTTTTCATCATGTCCATGTTCATGCCGGCCATCGGCATGATTTTGCACATCATGCCGTCGGCCATCATGGTGCATTCCATCACGCACTTCATCGATGGCATCGGCATGCCCATCATCGGCATTGGCATCATCATGTTCATCATCGGCATGGCCATGCTCGCCTGAGACATGCACATCATGCTCATGTTGCCGCAGTGCATCATCATCGGCATGCCGCAGTTCATCATCATCTGCATCATTTCAGCGCTGGTCTTGAACATCGCCATGTCCATGCCAGCGGCCGGCATCATCTTGCACATCATGCCGTCGTCCATCATTTCGCAGGTCATGGTCGCCATCATCATCGGCATGCCCATCATCGGCATCATTGGCATGCTGGTGTTCATCGGCATTTGCATCGGCATGGCGTTCATCATGGTGTTGCTCCCTGAAGGATTGGATAGTTGGACGAAGCTGATGGGACGGATTCTATGGAATCGGCCAGGCGCAACAAGCTGATGGTCAAACAGCCAAAGTCGATGTCAGGGCAGCTTTAACGAGGCAGGCAGGACGGATATTTCCGTTATGACAAATGATTGTCTTCGATCACGGACAGCATAAATGCGGCGACATGGATTTTGCGGCTATGGATATGCCCGTCGAGCCTATTCAAATAACCGAAAGAAATAATCGGTCTAAACGGGGCTGAATTTCAGGCAAAAAAAATCCCAGGCAGCTGATGGACGCCTGGGATTTAAAAATGCATAAACCGTGGTGGTGAACGCGGCGCGGATATTACGGAATATTTCGCTCTGTAACAAGATATTTTAATTAACCACGTGGTTACTAAGCGTTCTAACCCTCTAAATATCCTGATATTTTTTAAGGCTAAGGTAGAAATCACCTTAACTTGGGCGAAACCTGACACATGCAATCGGGATCAGAGGATCCGCTGCCGCCCTC
>Ga0302169_10000460_pt1 | contig 12629 bp, 10 predicted proteins | sample I_Fen_N1_3_FD_193493 | JGI IMG/M metagenome (GOLD analysis project Ga0302169, IMG submission 193493) | Peat permafrost microbial communities from Stordalen Mire near Abisko, Sweden - I_Fen_N1_3 | ecosystem: Environmental > Terrestrial > Soil > Wetlands > Permafrost | place: Sweden: Abisko...
TGCAGGGGTCTGAGGAGCTTTTCTTTGCAATTGATGAGCTTGTTTCTGCGTTGGATTTTGCTTGTGTATCACTTGAATCGAATATTAGTAAGGTGTCATCCATTGTGAAGATGCTCGGAAATAACTAGAAGTATGCCGTCCGATTAATAATCAGTTGCCTGGTTTGCATTGAGGCGTTAACCCATAACAGTTCAAGAATGAATTCCTTGGGGCCCAACGCCTTGGCAACTCGCCCCAAGCCGCCTCACGGATCGCATGTTCATGGATCGCGGCTTCCAGGGTGTCTTAATAGATTGCCTTCCTGATGATAATTTCAACTCGCAGCCGCTTCCTCCAACGCTGTAAGCAGAGCATCGACTGTAGCGGGTGTTAATGCACGTGCAGCGCATGACTAAGGCAGATAGCTGTTTCTTACTCTACACTTTGAACCGCAGCACCAACTGATTGAGCATTACCGTCAATTGGGACAGCTTGCTGCTCGCGGCCGAAGTCTGATTGGAGGCTGCTGCTGTCGAATGCTGATGAGTCTGCGGTTGACCTTGCGGGCGACTCGAACCTGCTGTTCGAGTCGCCTAGACAATGGAGCTATTACCCTGATTAATTTGGCCAACGGCCCCCATGATTTCAGCCAGAACCTGGCCTGCGGCCTGGGCAACCTGGTGCACGCCCGCTGCTGTTGTTCATGGCCGTGACAGATTTAGCCTTGTTGTGCTCTGGAGGTTGTCCGGCGGTGTCTTCAAATGTTGACCTATGTGATCTATTTGATAGCGATCCAGGGCAAATGTTATTTCTTGACTGGCATGCTGATCGATCTTGAGGTGCGTTGGGGCATGTGGACGAATCATCTAATAGACTCCCTGGCTGAGGTACGTTCAGATTAGGTACTAGCTTGGCCAAAGGGTAAAAATTCTCAAAGAATAAACCGTGCCACCACGCTATTCAGATCCCGAGCATGATCTTGCAGCGACCGCGACTGTGCTTCGGCGGTTACTGAATCTTCCACCAAATCCTCGCCCAAGGTCTTGATGGTGACTACGTTCTGAGTGATCTCCTCAGTCACCGCCGACTGCTCTTCAGCGGCGGAGGCGATCTGCTGGGACATACCGGAGATCTCATTGACCGCTTCAGTGATTTCTTCCAACGACGCGTAAGCCAACTGAGCATCGGCGACGCTGCGTTCAGCCAGCCCGGTGCTCGTGCCCATACGCGCGACGGCGTCCTGGGTAATGCGCTGGATATTAGCCACGGTGCTCTGAATCGATTTGGTCGACTCCTGGGTCCGTTGCGACAGCATTCGAACCTCATCGGCCACTACCGCGAAACCGCGACCGTGCTCCCCGGCCCGCGCTGCCTCGATGGCGGCGTTGAGCGCCAGCAGGTTGGTCTGCTCGGCGATGCCCTGGATGGTGGTCAAGAGCCCGGTGATCGCCTGGGAGTAATCACTCAGCTCGCGCACCACGCCGGTGGCAGTGTTGATTTCGCCAGACAGGTCGACGATGGAATCCTGGGTTTTGCGTACCAGTTGCAGGCCTTTGAGGGAGCTCTCCGACGACTGTCGCGCGGAGACGGCAGTACGTTCGGCGTTACCGGCGATTTCCTGGGTGGCCGAGGCCATCTCGGTCACCGCCGTGGCCACCAGGGTCAGTTCCTGCTGCATACGTTCGAGGCTCTTGGCCGAGTCGATGCTGCGGTGCAGCACGCTGGTGGACTCTTCGCCGATTTGCTCGGACTGTTGACGCACATGGCTGATCAAGGTGTGCAGGCTGCCGACAAACTGGTTGAAATGGCGGCCCAGATCACCGACTTCGTCGCGCGACTGCTGCGGCACGCGCTGGGTAAGGTCACCATCGCCGCTGGCGATCACCTGCAAGCCTTCGGACATTACGCCCAATGGCCGCAGCAGCCATACGCAAAGGGCGTTAACCACAAGCAGGGACAACACAAGGATGATCGCAAGCGTGGCCAGGCTGTGCAAAAAGCTACTGCGCAAAGGGGCTAGCAGCAGACCGTTGTTGAGCACCAGAACCAGCTTCTCCTGCTGGTGGTTGATCGGGATTACGTAGAGGCGTTCATCACGGTCATCAAGCAGGTAGCGTGCGCCGTCGCTGGCAGCCAGGTTGCTCAATACGGCCGGGGTCAGGGAGGGGTAGCGGCTGTCCACGGCCTTGTTCAAGGCGCCTTCGTCGTTATGGCCGAGAATCACCCCGTCTTGGTCGACGAAAAACGCCGAGCCATTGCCTGGCAACTTGATCTGTTTAAGCTGCGAGAGAATCTCGCTCATGCTGACATCGGCCCCCAGCACTCCTAGGGTCGCTCCGTTGCTGCTCAGGACTTTACCGAGCGACAGCACGAAGCTCTGCGTGGCGGCGGCGATCGATGGGGTGGAAAAGTACACTTCATTGGGCTTGACTAGGGCTTGCTGATACCACTTCCAGCGCCGCGGGTCGTTGTTGTCCAAGGGCAGTGCAACGGCGTTTGCGTTGATCTGTGTGCCGTCCGGACGCGCCAGGAAAACGTTGTCGAAGCCGCCGGCAACCTTGGCCTGCTTAATCTGATAGAGCAGGTCGGCCGGATTCCCCGTCGGGGTCACCGAGGCCATCGCCTGTTGTTTGCTGGTCAGCCAATAGCTGATGTTGCCAGCGAAGACTTTGCCGGTGTTGCTCACCTGATCGGAGATCGCGGTTTCCAATGTAGTGCTGCTTTCGATGTAGTGGGTCAGGGTTAGGGCCGAGCCCACGACCAGCAACGCAGCGCTGGTACAGAGGGCGAGTTTCTTACCGAGGGTAAGCTTCATTTTAGCACCGACTCTGTTTTTGCGTCCCTGGGGCAGGAAGCGCTCATAGACCTCGAGTTATCGGCACCCAGCGAAAGATCTAAAGGTCAGAGGTCGGATGTTCCGGTCAATGACTGCACGACCTTGAATGAAGGGTTCAACGTATCCGTTCGGCAAAGTCATCTACCAGACCCCGCAAAACCAAGACATGGTATTCACTTAAGTGGCCACCAGCCAATCAGATGAGAAATCGCTGAGGGCAGTTAAGTTGTTGGATCAATCCGAAGCTAGTGAGGGTTTTTGCTTCGACTTGCTCTTGCTGAGAACGAACCACACCGCTAAACAGATAAGCCCGCCGCCGCACAAATGTGCGGCCGAAAGACGTTCACTAAGCCACAGCACTCCGAAGGGAGGGATAAGGAAGGTCACGGTCAGAGAACGCACCGGCCCGATATTCGCGATCAAGCGGAAATACAGAATGTATGCACACGCAGTGCAAATGAAACCCAGCGCAACTAGCGCTATCCAAGCCTCCGGGTTACCCCTGGTCGCCAGTGGGTTTGTAGTGGTCAACTAATCCCGGACACGACATTAAGTTTTTCCTCGGCCCCAGCTGGCGCCAGCCCACCGTTGAATTGGTGAGGCCGAATCCAGTTGTAACGATGCATCAAGAAATGGCTGATATCCCGCTGGGCTTCTTGAGCAGTTCGATAGCCTAGGGTCGGTATCCATTCTGTTTACAAGCTGCGAAATACTCGTTCCATCGGTGCGTTGTCCCAGCAATTTCCCCGGCGACTCATGCTCTGACCTATGCGATATCGCCACCACCGGTTGAATCCGCCTTGCGACCCTTGATCCGAGTGGAATAGCAGACCCTGAGGCCTGCCACGCTACTCGTAGGCCATATCCAGCGTCTTGATCACCAGTTCGACGTCCGGCTTATCCGACAGTGCCCAGCCCACTATGGCCCATTAGCTTATCCCAGCCAAGGCACCGGTCTTGTACTGAATCTTGAATAGCAGCAGTCGATCAGTGGGGCGGATCAACAGAATGTGCGAGGCTAAGCGACGTCGCGGCATAACTCCTCCACAGATAGGCGCTAGGCAATGACGCCCAAGACCTCACTGCCTCGCATCCGTCGAACCTCCACCACATAGTCAGCGATATTGGGAACGGCATAGTCGACAACCAACTCCACTACACTCCTCACCAGATGCGGGATAAAAATTCGAGCAGGCAGTATATACAAACAGCTTTTTCGTCTTTTAGTAAAACTCCCCTCAGCCCTCAAAGTCAGTTGTTTTCTCAGTTCATCACAGCGTCCTCAACGACGTAGTGGTGAGCAAGTCTGGGTAGTCACTGAGGATTGATTGGGCGCCGTTGGTTAGTAAATAGCGGGCGCGGTCCGGGTTGTTTATGATCGCGACGGCGAACTCCACGCCGCTGGCCTGAAGCCGTCGCAAGTGGTGCTCGTCCAGCATGTCATCGAACACATGCAGCACCTGGCAGTCGTACTCCGCCAGCAGGCCGGCCGGGTCCGCCGGGGCGAGCAAGCTAGCTAGCCCCAGCGGGATTTCTGGCCAGAGGCGGCGGGCGGCGCAGAGGGAACGCACCGAAAAGCTGGAGACAAACAGGTGCCCATGCCCTTGCGGCCACAGCCGACGTAACAAGGGAATCGCGGCCTCGGCAGTTTCCACGTCATCGCCAATCGTCGGTTTGAGTTCGACCTGTAAGCCCAGGCCCAGGCGTACCGCGCACTCCACCACTTCCTGAAAGGTCGGTACCAGAGTGCCGGCAAAGGTGGGGGCGAACCAGGAGCCTGCATCGAGCTGGCGGATCGGCGCCAGGTCATGCAGCGCCACCGCACCACGACCATTGGTGGTCCGTTCAAGCATGTCGTCGTGGATCACCACGAGTTGGCCGTCACGGGTCAATTTGACGTCGATTTCCACCCACTGTGCTCCCAGGCCAGCCGCTATTTCCAGGGCCACAAGGGTGTTTTCGGGGGCGTAGGCGCTGGCGCCTCGATGGGCGATCAAGGCACTACGCACGACAGGGTTTGCTACAGGCATGGGCGCTCACTGTTGACTAGGGGCAAGGGAATAAAGACAAAGGGAGACGGCGACCGCTGGCAGCGTCGAACAGCACCGCGTCGTCGGCAGCAAGCTCAAGCCCCAGGGTATCTCCGGGTTGCAGGTGTAAGGGCCTAGGATGGCTGACCAGAATCGGCTCTCCGGCTAGCCGACAATGCAGCAATCTGTGACTGCCGAGCTCTTCGACGCTGTGCAGGCTCGCCTGCAACTGATGTGCGCCGAGCCGCAGGCTTTCGGGACGAATACCCAGCACCAGAGCGGGCGACACCAGGTTTTCAGCGGGCAGTTGCAACTGTAGCCGCTGCCCGTCATTGAGGATCAGCGCCCTGGCGCCTTCGCGATGGACCGCCAGGAGGTTAATCGGCGGCGTGCCGAGGCAACGGGCCACGCGGGTCGACGCTGGCTGGCGATAGAGCAACTGGGGCGTATCGATTTGTTCGATACGGCCACGGTCCAGCACAATGATCTTGTCCGCCAGGGCCATGGCTTCGGTCTGGTCGTGGGTAACGTACAGAATGGTGCAGCCGGTCCGCTGGTGCAGGCGGCGCAACTCTAGGCGCATGTCCTGGCGCAGGGCGCTGTCGAGGTTGCACAGAGGCTCATCGAACAGCAACACCGGCGGCCGTCTCACCAGTGCGCGGCCAATTGCGACACGTTGGCGCTGGCCGCCGGACAGTTGCGCCGGCTTGCGCTCGAGCAACGCGTCCAGGGCCAGGGTGCAGGCGATCTCTTCGACGCGGGCGTCGCGTTCTGCCTTGGGCACGCCGGCCACACGCAAGCCATAGCCGATGTTGTCGCGCACGGTCATGTGTGGGTACAGCGCGTAATGCTGAAACACCATGGCGCACTGACGCTGGGCAGGCGGCAAGCGGGTAACGTCATGGCCTCCGATCAGCACACGCCCACTGTCGGGCTGCTCAAGACCGGCGACCAAGCGCAATAGGGTCGACTTGCCACAGCCGGACGGTCCCAGAATCACGTTGAACTGACCGGCCGAGAGTTCCAAGTCGAGTCCGTCAAGCACCGCTGGGCCGTGATTGGCGTAATGCTTCGTCAACCCTTGCAGGGTGACATTGGGGGCATATTTGAGGGGTACAAGCGCGTTCATCTGTCTACTCCGACGAGGCCTTTGGCGAACCAGCGTTGCATCAGCGCGATCACCAGGATCGGCGGGATCAGGCTGACAATCGTCGCCGCCATCAGCAGGTTCCATTCCGGCAGTTGTGTGCTATCGGTCGGCGCGAAACTCGCGATGCCCAGCACCAAGGTCCGCATTTCCGGGCGATTGGTTGCCACCATCGGCCACAGATAGTCTTTCCACGCACCGATGAACACCAAGGTGCCGAGCGCGGCAAAGTTGGCTTTCGACAGCGGCAGCAAGATGTCGAAGAAAAAGCGCCAGGGGCCCGCGCCATCCAGGCGTACGGCTTCTACTAGGTCGGCGGGTAGGGTTTTGTAGAATTGGCGAAACAGGAAGGTGCCCGTCGCCGAGGCCATCAGCGGCAGGGCCAGTCCTGGGTAGCTGTCGAGCAGGTTCAGGGTGGGAACCGGCACGGCGGTAATGCCCAGTGCGTGCAGTAGGGTTCGCAGCGGGCCGAGCAGGTCGCCGGCCACCGCATAGGTCGGGATGATACGAACCTCCACCGGCAACAACAGGGTGCCCAGCACGGCGAAGAAAATCAGCGACTTGAAGGGGCCGCGAAAGTACACCACAGCAAACGCCGTCAGTGCCGACAGCGTCAGTTTGCCGATGACCACCAACGTTGCCACCAGTAAGCTGTTGCCCATCAGGCGCAGCAGGTTGATACGCTGCGACACTTGCGCCACGTTGTGTAGCCATTGATCCCCAGGCAGCAGTGGGATGCCTTGGTTCAGCAACTGCGCATTGCTGACCGTGGCCGCACACAACGCAAGGTACAGCGGGCCGAGGGCAAAGATCATACCCAGGGCCAGCAGCCCATAGGCCAATGTATTCAGCAGCGGGCTGCGCTCAACCATGAGCACCTCGGCGCCTAGAACGCCAGGCCATGAAGCGCCATTGCACCAGGCTCAACGCGCCGACCAGCAGCAACATCAACACTGACAAAGTTGACGAGCCGGCCAGGTCCATGCCGGTGAACCCATCCTGATAAATCTTGTAGGCCAACACCTGGGTGCTATCGCCAGGGCCACCTTTGGTCAGGGTATCGACCAGGCCAAAACTGTTGGATAGGCTGTCGAGCAGGCCGGCGATAAACACAAACACCAAATAGGGCGCGATCAGCGGCAGTTGCATATCGCGCAGACGCCGCCAGGGACCGGCGCCATCCAGGGCGGCGGCCGCCAGGCAATCTTCGGGCACTGTTTGCAGGCTGGCGATTAGCATTACCAAGTTGAATGGCACCTGGCACCAGGCGTAACCGACCACCAATAGCGCCATGGCTTGCCAGGGTTCGGCATGGGGCGCCCAACTGCCGGGCGCCAGGTGGTTGAGCCAGGCCAGTGGGCCGAACAGCGGGTTGGCGATCACCTGAACGATAACCCCAAGGGTCGCGCCAGAGACCGCGTAGGGCCAGATAAGCAGGTTGCGGGCCAGCTGGCGCCCGCGCAATTTTAGCTCAAAGCAGGCCGCCAGCAGCAAGGCGATCAACATCGCCAGCAGGGTTGCGCTCAGGCTGAAAATCCAGGTCGCACGCAACGCCGCCAACACCCCGGGGTCGTTCAGCACCCGCACATAATTGGCCAGCCCGGCAAACCGCTCGCCGTTACCGAACGGCTGTACGCGGTGCAACGACCACCAGAACGCTTGTAGGCTTGGCCAATAGAAAAACAACAGCAGCGCCAGCAACTGCGGCAGGGCAAACAGCAGCGGCAGATAACGCTGAGGGAAACGCGCGCCGTCGCTCATGGCTGCGCCTTGTAGGGGCGCTCAGAGCGTTGACGCATGGCAGTAGGTCTCTTCAAAGGTGGTCAGCAAGTCGTTGCCGCGCTGGACGATCTGCTGCACGGCGACCTCGGTACTGCTGTGGTGGGCCAGGGCGTTTTGCAGTTCCTGGGTCCAGATCAGGCGCAGCCGGGTCAGAAAGCCTGTACGCAGCGGTGTGCTGGTTTGCCCGTCGGCACGGCTCAGGGAGGCTAGGCCAACCGCCACGGCGGAGTCGGCCGGCTGGCTTTCCATGAGCAGGGCGGCGGCCTGCAGAGTCACCGGCAGGTAACCGCTTTGGCGGCTGAACGAGATCTGCACCGCAGGCTGGCGAAGGTAGGAAAGGAAGGCGGCTACGGTGGTATAGGCCTCTGGCGATTGCCCGCGCAACACCCAGAGTGCTGCACCGCCAATCACCGTGGCCTGGCGTGGGAAGCCCTGGTACACCGGAATCGGGCTGATCACGACGTCATCGACCTGCCCGCTGGCCAGCAGATTCCACGCGCCAGTGGAGCTCAGTAGTAGTGCGCAGTCACCGGCGGCGAAGGCCAGCTCTTGGCGGCCGCTGCGGGTCGCTGCCTGGTTGACCAGGCTGCCTTGGGCGACCCAGCGTGCCAGATCGGCCAGCAGTCGCGGGTGCGGACCGCTGTTGAAGCGATAACGCGCGTGCAGGCCTTCCGTGCCATTGGCGGCACTGGCCACCGGGACACCCATCGCCGCGCTGCTCTGCTCCAGCCAGATCCACGGGTTGAAGTCTGTCACTGCCGGACAGGTCACGCCATTGCGTTTCAGCGCTTGCAGTGCCGCGTCGAAGGCTTCCCAGGTGGCAGGCGGTTCGCTGATACCCGCAGCGGCCAGTGTGGCTCGGTGGCTGTAGAGCACGGCGGTGGAGACCGCGAATGGCTGGGCCGCTAACTGGCCATCGCGATCAGCGTAGTAGCGCTGGACCGCCGGCAGAAAATCGTGGGGTGCGTCTTGCCGGTGCTGTTCGGTCATGACCTGTTGCACGGCCATGCTGGCGCCTCCCAGCAGCATATCGAGGGTCGCGACGTCGTAGATTTCTACCAGCGCCGGGCTGTTACCAGCCCGGTAGGCGGCGACGGTTTTTTGCAGCGTCTGTTCATAGCTGCCTTGGGCCACGCAATGCAAAGGTCGCAGCTCGGGGTGGCTGGCGTTAAAGTGCATGCACAATTGCTCTATCACTGCCCCGGTAGCGCCACTGTGCCCGTACCAGAACTCCACGGGCTCGGCAGCATAGGCCATGACCGGCCTGAGCAGCAGGGCGAGGAGGACCACGAGGAGGACAGGCATGATCGGCGACCGTGACAGGGGAGCCTTATTTAATACAATCCATGTGTAATATTTGTGACGGAACTTCCTCGACTCATGTTTAATGATAAGGGTACGCCACAGTGCTGATCGTCAGTCGTCTGCCTTGGTAGCATTCAACACTTGGAGTGTGGTAATCGATAGCGTGGCCTACTATTGCGCACTCTGTAGCCGGTAGTGAAAGGTATTGCGCACCCCGATGACTTTGACCGGATGCCCGTCAGCCTCTTGCGGGCTGTAGCGGAATCCGGCGGCAGCCTTGAGTGAGGCCGTGCCGAAATGCGAGGCGTCGCACAGTCCTTTGACCAGGCGCGGCGCCGTTGTCGCGCCGTTGGGGAGCAGGTCGTATTCCACGGTGCAGTCACCTTCCAACTCGTTTTCCAGCGCCGCCGTCGGGTAGTCCGGGGCGGTTTTGATCAGCGGTACGTATTGCTTGCCCCCGACTGCCGGCACTTCAGTTGGCGCTCCGGAACTGGCGGCGGGTTGCGCGGTTTGCGCTGCCGCTGCGGCGGGCGCCGGGTTCGGGTTGGACGGCGCGGCGGACCGCGTTTGTGCCGGTGGCGTCGCACTGCGCTGCGGTGCAGGTTTTACCGGTGGCCGTGCTGCGGCCTTTTCGCGGGCCTGGATCTGCGCTTGCTCCGCCAGATGGCTGGCTTCCAGTTGTGCCTGCTGTTTTGCCGCTTGCGCCGCCTGGGCGTGCGCCTGCTGACGCTGTGCTTCGGCGGCCTGTGCAGCCGCGCGCGCCTGGGCCGCCGCCGCGATGGCCGGGTCCGCTGCGAGCCCGGTGTGGATAACCACGGTTTGCTTGTCCGGTTCAACGGTCGCGGGAACCGACTGGGCGTTGCTCAGCCACAAGACCAGCAGGTGCACGGCGACCACCACCGGCAGCAGCACCAGCACCAGCGCAAGACGCGCTGAGTTCGGTGACACGCTGCGCAACGGCGGGAGCAACGGCGGGAGCAGCCTCAGGTGCGGCGTGGCGACGGGGAAGGCGATGGCAGCGGTTCTCACCGCTTGATCGCCCGAATGCACGTTGAAGCGGCAGCGCACCCGCGGTTCTGGCAGCTCGGCGGTGGCCGGGGCGAACGACAGTCCGAGTTCTTGAAGCTGCAGGGCTGGTTTCATGGCGCGGCATCCGGCGTTTGCGAAATAAGCCCGACATTGGACACGCCGGCCTGTTGCAAGGCGCCCATCAGTTCCATGATCCGGCCATAGCTGACCGCGCGATCACCGCGAATCAACACCGCCGTATTGGCTTGATCGCCGAGCGAACTGCGCACTTGCTCGCCGACAGTTGGCAAGGCCAGGCTGACACGCTCGTCGTCGCCACGGTTCAGGTAGTACTGGCCATCGGCATCGATACTGACCACTAGTGGCGGATGCTCCGGGGTGTCAATGGCCTGCGCGCCAAGGCGCGGCAAATCGACATGCACCCCTTGGGTCATCAGCGGCGTGGCGACCATGAAGATCACCAGCAACACCAGGACCACGTCGATGAACGGCACCACGTTCATCTCGCTGGAGATCTTGCCCCGCGAGACCGCGTGGAAGGAGCCTTTCTGATTCATGCTGTCTCCCTTGCAACGCGCAGGTTGGGTCGGGTGTGCAGGCTGGTCAGCAACAAGGTGTGCAGTTCTTCGGCGATGTCGGCCAGGCGTGTCTGCAAGTCTGCGACCCGTTTGGACAGGCCATTATAGGCAATCACGGCGGGAATGGCGGTGAACAAGCCAATCGCGGTCGCCACCAGTGCCTCGGCAATCCAAGGTGCCACCGTGGCCAGGGTCGCCTGGGACGTTGCGCCGAGGGCCTGGAACGATCCCATGATGCCCCACACCGTCCCGAACAAACCAATATAAGGGCTGGCCGAACTAATGGTGGCGAGGACCACCAAATGGCGGTTCAGGCGCATGCCTTCGCGGGAAAGAGCCAGGCGAATGGCGCTGCCGACGGCTTCCATGGTCACCGCCGGGTCCATGTTGGTGTGGCTCAGTTGGCAAAAGTTGCGAAAGCCGTCGCGGAACACCTTGCTCACACCTGTTGGTTGCTCCGGCAGGTCTTTATACAGCTGATTGAGGTCGATGCCCGAATGAAAGCGCTGTTCGAACTCGGCCAGGTCACGGCTGTCCCGGCGCAGGTCGAGCCCGCGCAGGAAAATCAGCAGCCAGCTCACCGCAGAGGCCAGCAGCAGGATCATCATGACGGTCTGGGCAACCGGGCTGGCACCTTCTATCAAGCTGACGATGGACATTGAAGATTGCATTGAAGAGTGTCTCCGTGTGAATCAAAGGGTGTGGGGGGGCAATGCGCGGCGCGGCCTGGCGCATCAGAGTTTGACTTTCATCCCGAGCCAGAAGGATTGCCCGAAGCTGTTGCGCTCAAGCAGGTTGTTGTCTGCATCACGAATTAAACGCTTCTGGTCGGTGAGATTGCGGCCCTCGGTGTAGACGGTCACGTTCGAGGTCAACTGGTAGCTCATTTGCGCGTCGAGTTGGCCATAGCGCTCTTCGAACTTATCCTGACGCGGGTTCTGGACGCTGAGGCTGGTACGGCGATCACCGACCACGGCGTAGCTGATCTGCGATTTGAAATCGCCGATGCCGTACATTAGCGTGGCGTTGTATTGCTGCTTGGGCGCACCGATCAGTTGGTTGGCGCGGCGCGAAGAACCATCGGCCATTGGCACGTCCATCGAGCCGTCGAGCCAGGTACTGTTGAGCTTGACCCCTAACCCGTCGAACGGGAACGGCAGGAAGTCCAGGCGGTCCTTGATCAGGTTCAGCGACAGGCCGCGAACCTGTGCGGCCGAGATATTGAGCGGTTGCGAGACGACGGTTTGGATACCGTTGCTGTCGGTGCTACTGGAGCTGCCGACGAAGATTTCGTTTTTTAGGTCTTTCTGAAACAGCGCCATGGACAGCAGGGCGCCCTGGCCGAAGTAGTAATCCACAGCCAGGTCGTAGTTGTTGGAGGTGATGGGTTTTAGGCCAGGGTTGCCGCGGTTGATATTGATCTGCCCGTCGACTTGGGTGACGCTGTTCAGCGGCACCACATACTCCGGGTTCGGACGCCCCAGGGACTGGCTGAACCCTGCACGCAAGCGTACCGATTTCGTCAGGTCGTAATAGGCGCTGAACGAGGGCAGCAGATTGTCATAACGCCCGGAGTTGCTGCTAGGGTTGAGTACACCGTTGTTGTTCTGATAGGCCGAGGAGTCAAACTGGGTGTGTTCATAGCGAGCACCGCCTAGGATTTCGAAGCGTTCGCCGCGATACCTGAGCAAACCGAAACCGGCGGCTATGTTTTCCTGGTAACTCAGATCGTTCTGGGTGCTGAGCAGTGCGCTGTTGGCCTGGTCGAGATGAAAAAGCCCTTGGTTGTCGGCGAAGTAGCGGTTGGTGGCCTTATAGTAGTCAGCCGCATTATCAAATCTGGTGGCTGGCAGGCTGCTCGCGCTGTTGGGCAGGTAAGTTTGCTGGTCTATGTCTTGGCTCACATCCATGCGCCGCCAGCTCGTGCCGATTTTGGCGCCTAG
>Ga0302169_10000463_pt1 | contig 12613 bp, 8 predicted proteins | sample I_Fen_N1_3_FD_193493 | JGI IMG/M metagenome (GOLD analysis project Ga0302169, IMG submission 193493) | Peat permafrost microbial communities from Stordalen Mire near Abisko, Sweden - I_Fen_N1_3 | ecosystem: Environmental > Terrestrial > Soil > Wetlands > Permafrost | place: Sweden: Abisko...
GCGGCCCACACCGCGGGCAGATGGCACGCAGGAAGCCCGGACTAATAAGATGGCATTGAAATCCCCCGCGTTTCGTAAAAAATTTCCGTTGTTGGTTACCGGCAGTCTGCTGGCCCTGCAACCCCTAGCCACTTCATTCGTGGTCGCCGCGGAACAGTATGACTGCTCAGTCTCTGCTTCGGGTGCCTGGGACTGTGCGCCAAAATCGCCAGCGGCGGCATTGCCACCGCGCCCCACCCATGACGGTGCGGTCACTGCCGTTGACGACGCAGAAGCCGAGAGCGGTTCCGCCGCAAAGCCTGCACTCGTTACCGAGTCCAAGGGCCGTGGCATGAAGTCGCGTAGTGCAGACTACAGTCACCTCGACTGGGTTCCACGCGAGAACCTCACTGCCGCGCAATTGGCCGAGACCGGTCCTTACTGCTCTGGTTCCTATATCGAACCGATTCGTCCTGGCATGAATGACAAGACGAATAAAAGTGACGCACCGACCTTTATTGGCGCCAAGGCCTCTCGTTACAACACCGAAGATCAAGTCGGCACGCTGGCAGGTGACGTTGTATTGCGTCAAGGCAGCATGCAGGTCGAGTCCGACGAAGCCAGCCTGTATCAGGCCGAAAGCCGCGCCGAACTCAATGGCGACGTGCGCATCCGCGACAACGGCGCACTGATCGTCGGCGACCACGCCGACGTGCAGCTCGACACCGGTGAAGCCAAGGTCGACAACGCCGAATACGTGATGCACAAATCGCGTATCCGCGGTAACGCGCTGTACGCCAAGCGTGCAGAAAACGCGATCATCCGCCTCAAGGATGGTACGTACACCACGTGCGAACCGAACAGCAACGCCTGGCAGCTCAAGGGTAACAACATCACCCTGAACCCGGCGACCGGCTTCGGCACCGCGACCAACGTGACACTGCGGGTCAAGGACATTCCTGTCCTGTACACGCCGTACATCTACTTCCCGATCGACGACCGTCGCCAGTCGGGCTTCCTGCCGCCGACTATCGGCACCGGCAGCGATACCGGCTTCATGCTGGTCACCCCGTATTACTTCAACCTGGCACCGAACTACGATGCCACGTTGTACCCGCGTTACATGGAAAAGCATGGCTTGTTGATGGAAGGCGAATTCCGCTACCTGACCAAGTCCAGCGAAGGTCAGTTCGGTGCGGCGTACCTCAATGACGAGGACACCCAACGCGACAAGCAGACCGACTTCCAGAAAGAACGCTACATGTATAACTGGCAGCACAAGGGTGGTCTCGATGAGCGTGTCCTCACGCAAGTCGACTACACCAAGCTCAGCGATCCTTATTACTTCCAGGATCTGCAGACTGACCAGATTGGCGTGAAAAGCGCTGACTTCGTGAACCAGCAGGGTTCCGTCACCTACCGTGGTGACGACTATGCCGCCACTGTCAACGCCCAGGCGTTTCAGCTGGCGACTGTTGCCTCCATCACGCCGTATGATCGCTTGCCGCAGATCACCTTCAACGGTGAGCTGCCGGATCATCCAGGTGGTCTGGATTTCAGTTACAGCACTGAAATCGTGCGGTTCGAACGAGATCTGCTTAACGGTACGTACACGGACGAAGACGGCAACGTGTCCCCACGTCTGGACACCAACGTTCAAGGCCTGGCCCGTGCCAACGGCGATCGCCTCAACCTGGCGCCAGCCGTCAGCCTGCCGCTGGACTGGACTTATGGCTTCGTGAAGCCGAAGCTCAAGTACCAATACACCCAGTACCAACTGGACCTGGACAGCATCGGCAAGAACCAGATCGTGTCTCAGGATCAAGCCGCCGCTGCCGCCGGGACTAAAAACTTCAACGGCAATTTCGGCAGCAACCAGAACCGTGGCGTGCCGATTGCCAGCATTGACAGTGGTCTGTACTTCGATCGCGACACCCAATGGTTTGGCAAGAACTACCGCCAGACACTGGAGCCGCGCCTGTACTACCTCTATGTACCAGAGGAAGACCAGACAGACATTCCTGTGTTCGACACCAGTGAATACACCTTCAACTATGCATCGCTGTTCCGGGACAACCGCTTCTCTGGCTCCGACCGTGTCGGCGACGAGAACAAACTGTCGCTGGGCATCACCAACCGCTGGATCGAAGAAGATGGCTTTGAACGTCAACGCTTCAGCGTAGGTCAGGCCTTGTTCTTCAAGGACCGCGAAGTCCAGTTGCCCGGTGTCAATCCAAAAACCCGTGCCGATGCGCAAACCAGCAATTCGCCCTATGCACTGGAATACGAATATCACTGGAACCGCGACTGGTATAACACCACCGACTTCAACTGGGATCCGAACAGCCGCAGCACTCGCTCGGGCAGCACGATGTTCCACTACCAGCCTGAAGACAACCCGAACAAGGTCATCAACGCCGGCTATCGCTATCGTAACGACCAGGTGATCTACAACCAGAACACCGGTCAATGGCAATTCGGCGGTGACTACGGCACCCCTGGCACGCCTGATTTCGTGAAGGACTACTACAAGATCGAACAGCATGACTTCTCGGTGATCTGGCCGATCGTACCGCAATGGAATCTCATTAGCCGCTGGCAATATGACTACAACCAAAACCGGACCCTTGAAGCCTTCGGTGGTTTCGAATACGACAACTGCTGCTGGAAGCTGCGCGTGATCAACCGTTACTTCATTAATTTCGACGAGTTCAGTCAACAAGCGCCACAAAACGAAAAAGGCGACCACGGCGTCTTCCTACAAATCGTTCTGAAAGGTCTCGGCGGCCTCACCGGCGCCAAAGTAGAGAGCTTCCTCGACAAAGGCATCCAAGGTTATCGTGAACGTGAAGACCAAGCTTTCTGATTGTCTGCGCCCGCTGCTGCTGGGCGCGCTGTTCCTGGGTACCGCGGCTAACGCCGCCGTACAGTCCATCGACAAAGTGGTGGCCATCGTCGACAACGACGTGGTCATGCAGAGCCAACTGGACCAACGCGTTCATGAAGTTCAGGCAACCATTGCCAAGCGTGGCTCCGCCGTGCCGCCAGCCAGCGTGCTGGAGCAGCAGGTGCTTGAGCGCCTGATCGTCGAAAACCTGCAATTGCAGATCGGCGAGCGTTCGGGCATCCGCATTACCGATGAAGAACTGAACCAGGCGGTGGGCACCATTGCCCAGCGTAACAACATGTCAGTAGATCAATTCCGCGCCGCGCTGGCTCACGACGGTCTGTCTTACGACGACGCCCGTGAACAGATTCGCCGTGAAATGGTCATCAGCCGCGTGCGTCAACGCCGTGTGGCCGAGCGCATCCAGGTGTCTGAGCAGGAAGTGAAGAATTTCCTCGCCTCCGACCTTGGCAAGATGCAATTGTCCGAAGAGTTCCGTCTGGCCAACATCCTGATTCCTACGCCGGAAAGCGCCAACTCCGACGCGATTCAGAATGCTGCCAAACAGGCCGACGCGGTTTACCAGCAGCTCAAGCAAGGCGCTGACTTCGGTCAGTTGGCCATCGCCAAGTCTGCCAGCGAAACTGCACTGGAAGGCGGCGATATGGGCTGGCGTAAAGCCGCTCAACTGCCACCTCCGTTCGATCGCATGTTGAGCACCATGACAGTTGGCGAATTTACCCAACCAATGCGCACACCGGGTGGCTTCATCATCCTGAAGATCCTCGACAAGCGTGGCGGTGCAACCCAGACGCGAGATGAGGTGCACGTGCGCCACATCCTGGTCAAACCAAGCCCGATCCGCGATGAAGAAAAGACCAAGGCCCTGGCCCAGTCGCTCTACACGCGTATCGAAGCCGGTGAAGACTTCAGCGAACTGGCCAAAAGCTATTCGGAAGACCCGGGTTCTGCCCTCAACGGCGGCGATCTGAACTGGATCGACCCGAACGCACTGGTGCCCGAGTTCCGCGAAGTAATGGCCAAGACCCCGCAAGGTCAGTTGTCCAAGCCATTCAAGACCCAGTACGGCTGGCACGTTCTGGAAGTGCTGGGCCGTCGCGCCACCGACAGCACCGCCCAGGCTCGCGAGCAACAGGCGATGACCGTACTGCGTAACCGCAAATACGACGAAGAGCTGCAAACCTGGCTGCGTCAGATCCGTGACGAAGCGTACGTAGAAATCAAACTCCCTGGTGCAAGCCAGGCAGCGCAGTGAAACCCAAGCGTTTCGCGCTGACACCCGGCGAACCGGCCGGCATAGGTCCTGACCTGTGCCTGCTGCTCGCCTCGCACGCCCAGCCACACCCCCTGATTGCTATTACCAGCCGCGACCTGCTCATTGAGCGGGCCGCGCAGCTGGGTGTGGTTGTCGATCTGCTGCCGGTAACGCCGGACAGTTGGCCGGATGTCCCCGCGCCCGCCAACAGCTTGTATGTCTGGGATACTCCGCTCAATGCGCCCGTCACCGCCGGCCATCTGGACAAGGCCAATGCCGCTTTTGTCCTGGAAACCCTGACACGTGCGGGCCAGGGCTGCCTGGACGGGTACTTTGCCGGGATGATCACCGCGCCTGTGCACAAGGGTGTGATCAACGAATCCGGGATCGCCTTCTCCGGCCACACGGAATTTCTGGCTGACCTGACCCATACCGCCCAAGTGGTAATGATGTTGGCTACGCGCGGATTGCGCGTAGCGCTGGTCACCACTCACCTGCCCCTTCGCGAGATTGCCGATGCAATCACACCGGAGCGCCTGGAGCGGGTCACACGAATTCTGTACGCCGACCTGCAAGAAAAATTCGGCATCGCCCAGCCACGCATCCTGGTCTGCGGGCTTAACCCGCACGCCGGTGAAGGCGGACACCTGGGCCATGAAGAAATCGACATCATCGAACCTACATTAGAGCGCCTGCGCGGTGAAGGCATGGACCTTCGTGGCCCCCTGCCCGCCGACACTCTGTTTACCCCCAAATATCTGGAGCACTGCGACGCAGTGCTGGCGATGTACCACGACCAGGGCCTGCCCGTGCTGAAATACAAAGGCTTCGGCGCAGCAGTCAACGTGACCCTCGGCTTGCCGATCATCCGCACCTCGGTCGACCACGGCACCGCCCTGGATCTGGCCGGCAGCGGAAAAATCGACACCGGCAGCCTGCAAGTCGCCCTGGAAACCGCCTACCAGATGGCCGAGACCCGTTTATGACCGAGCATTACCAACACAAGGCGCGCAAACGCTTTGGCCAGAACTTCCTGCACGATGCAGGGGTTATCGACAAAATCCTGCGTTCCATCCATGCCAAGGCCGAAGACCGCGTGCTGGAAATCGGCCCGGGCCAGGGTGCCCTGACTCAAGGCCTGCTCAATAGCGGCGCGCAACTGGACGTGGTGGAGCTGGACAAGGACCTGGTCCCGATCCTCAATCAGCAGTTCGCCGGACGGAGCAACTTCAGCCTGCATCAGGGCGATGCGCTGAAGTTCGACTTCACCAGCCTGAATGCTGCGCCGGGCAGCCTGCGCGTGGTCGGCAACCTGCCGTACAACATCTCTACACCGCTGATTTTTCACCTGCTGCATAACGCCAGCCTGATCCGCGACATGCACTTCATGCTGCAAAAAGAAGTGGTAGAGCGAATGGCGGCGGGTCCTGGCGGTGGTGACTGGGGTCGCCTGTCGATCATGGTTCAGTACCACTGCCGCGTCGAACATCTATTCAATGTCGGCCCGGGCGCGTTCAATCCGCCGCCAAAAGTTGATTCGGCCATCGTGCGCCTGGTGCCTCACGCGGTACTGCCACACCCGGCCAAAGACCATAAATTGCTGGAGCGCGTGGTTCGCGAAGCCTTTAACCAGCGCCGCAAGACCCTGCGCAACACCCTCAAGTTGCTACTGAGCAATGCCGAAATCGAAGCCGCTGGCGTCGATGGCAGCTTGCGTCCCGAGCAGCTCGACCTGGCCGCCTTCGTGCGCCTGGCCGACAAGCTCAGCGAGCAAGTCCTGAACCCGCTCGCCGCCGACTGACAGGTGACGAGCGTTATCGGGTAGGACGCCAGACGCGATGTCTGGTTTACTACCCGGTACTTGGCCTAGACTGAACTCCATCAGTTACGCCCCGCGTCCCGCTTCGTTTTTAAGGCCTCTTGCATGTCCGATCCTCGTTATCAGGTCGACGTCAGCGTCGTCACCCGCTATCTGGCAGAACAATCGCAACCCGAGCAAAACCGCTTTGCCTTCGCGTACACCATCACCGTGCACAATAAAGGCAGGCTACCGGCCAAACTGTTGTCGCGGCACTGGGTGATCACCGACGGTGACGGGCATGTCGAGGAGGTCAAGGGTGCGGGCGTCGTAGGTTTGCAGCCGCTGATCCAGGCCGGCGAAAACCACACCTACAGCAGCGGCACGGTCATGACCACCAAGGTCGGCACCATGCAAGGCACCTATCAGATGATTGCCGACGACGGTAAACATTTCGACGCCATCATCGCTCCATTCCGCCTGGCGGTGCCCGGAGCCTTGCACTGATGGCAACGTACGCCGTCGGAGACTTGCAGGGCTGCCTAGAGCCCCTGCAATGCCTGCTTGAGCAGGTCGCTTTCGACCCGGCAAAGGATCGCCTCTGGCTGGTCGGCGATCTGGTCAACCGCGGTCCGCAGTCGCTGGCAACCTTGCGTTTTCTCTATGGCATTCGTGAATCGCTGGTGTGCGTACTCGGCAACCATGACCTGCATCTGCTGGCCGCCGGACGCAACATCGAACGCCTGAAGAAAGCCGACACCCTGCGCGAGATCCTCGAAGCTCCGGATTGTGCGGACCTGCTGGAGTGGCTGCGCCAGCAAAAGCTCATGCACTACGACGAACAGCGCGACATCGCACTGGTGCACGCCGGCATTCCACCGCAGTGGTCGCTGCGCAAAGCCTTGAAGTGCGCCGCCGAAGTTGAAGAAGCCCTGCGCGACGACAATCGCATCGCCCCGTACCTGGACGGCATGTACGGCAACGAACCGGTGAAATGGGATAGCGACCTCAAGGGCGTGACCCGCCTGCGCGTCATCACCAACTATTTCACCCGCATGCGGTTCTGCACCAGCGAGGGCAAACTCGACCTCAAGAGCAAGGAAGGCGTCGGCACAGCGCTACCGGGCTACAAGCCATGGTTCACGTACAAGGAACGCAAGACCAAGGGCCTCAAGATCATCTTCGGCCATTGGGCGGCCCTCGAAGGCCACTGTGACGAACCGGGAATCCTCGCGCTCGACACCGGTTGTGTCTGGGGCGGGGCCATGACCCTGATGAACGTCGATACCTTTGAGCGTCTGCAGTGCCAATGCAACGATCAGGGCCACAGCGAACCCGCCGTCGCCCCAACCATTACCGAACAAACCCCAGCCAGCGCCCCGCGCTAGGCTGCGCTATCAGCCGAGCCACAGGAGCCCGCCATGAGCGAATTCAAACGTATCCCCCCGGAACAGGCACAGGCCCTGCGCGAAAAAGGCGCGGTGGTCGTCGACGTCCGCGATCCTGCAACCTTCGCTGCGCTGCACATCAGCGGCTCGAAGCACCTGGACAATGTCTCCATCTCTGACTTCATCCGCGCCGCCGACCTTGATGCACCGACGGTAGTAGTCTGCTATCACGGCAATTCAAGTCAAAGCGCTGCGGCGTACCTGATCAGCCAGGGTTTCTCCGACGTCTACAGCATGGACGGCGGTTTTGAGCTGTGGCGCACGACCTACCCTGCGGAAACTGCGCAAGGCACCTCCGAATAATTTTTTTGTAACCGGCGAGCCCCCGCCCCCCGTGGGCTCGCGCGGTGGCAGACGAACGGTCTGCCACAACTAATTACGTATCTCGCCTTTACCTCCCGAATTAGCAACTATCCTTAAGCGCAGGCCATCCAAAACAGGGGAGAGCCGGTACACCGGCGCGCGGGTCATCGGGAGTAGCTTTCGGAGTAGTCAGCTCCGTTAGAGTTCTGGGGGGTAAACAGCGACCGCCTGTTCGGTTGCTGCCAGCATCGACTGAGTGATCCGGCGTCGGCTCCACGTATCGAGCGAGGTGACGTCATGAGTATCTTTAGCCACTTCCAACAACGCTTCGAGTCCACACGCCAGGAAGAACTCTCGCTGCAAGAGTATCTTGAGCTGTGCAAAAGCGACCGTAGCGCCTACGCCTCCGCCGCCGAGCGTCTATTGCTGGCCATCGGAGAACCGGAGCTGCTCGACACCTCGACCAACTCGAGACTGTCGCGAATCTTTTCCAACAAGGTGATCCGCCGCTATCCGGCCTTTGAGGACTTCCACGGGATGGAAGAATGCATCGACCAGATCGTGTCGTATTTCCGCCATGCGGCTCAGGGCCTGGAAGAGAAGAAACAAATCCTCTATCTGCTCGGCCCCGTCGGTGGCGGTAAATCGTCCCTGGCCGAGAAGCTGAAACAACTGATCGAGAAAGTGCCCTTCTACGCGATCAAGGGCTCACCGGTATTCGAGTCGCCACTGGGTCTGTTCAATGCCACCGAAGATGGCGCGATCCTCGAAGAAGACTTCGGCATTCCGCGGCGTTACCTCAACACCATCATGTCGCCATGGGCCACCAAGCGCCTGGCCGAGTTCGGCGGCGATATCAGCCAGTTCCGCGTGGTGAAACTCTATCCGTCGATTCTCAATCAGATCGCCGTAGCCAAAACCGAGCCGGGAGACGAGAACAACCAGGACATCTCGGCACTGGTGGGCAAGGTCGATATCCGCAAACTGGAGGAATACCCACAGAACGACGCCGACGCTTATAGCTACTCGGGCGCACTGTGCCGGGCCAACCAGGGCCTGATGGAATTCGTCGAAATGTTCAAGGCGCCGATCAAGGTGCTGCACCCATTGCTGACGGCTACCCAGGAAGGCAACTACAACAGTACCGAAGGCCTCGGCGCGATTCCGTTTACTGGGATCCTGCTGGCCCACTCCAACGAATCGGAATGGCACACCTTCCGCAACAACAAGAACAACGAAGCGTTCATCGACCGGATCTACATCGTCAAAGTGCCGTACTGCCTGCGGGTCAGCGACGAAGTGAAGATCTACGACAAATTGCTGTTCAACAGTTCGCTGGCCAAGGCCCATTGCGCACCCGACACCTTGAAGATGCTTGCCCAGTTCACCGTGCTCTCGCGACTCAAAGAGCCGGAAAACTCGAACATCTACTCGAAGATGCGCGTGTATGACGGTGAAAACCTCAAGGACACTGATCCGAAGGCCAAGTCGATCCAGGAATACCGCGACAACGCCGGTGTCGACGAGGGCATGAACGGTCTGTCGACCCGCTTCGCGTTCAAGATCCTGTCGAAGGTCTTCAACTTCGATCCGCACGAAATCGCCGCCAACCCGGTGCACTTGCTGTACGTGCTGGAACAACAGATCGAACAGGAACAGTTCCAGGCCGAAACCCGCGAACGCTACCTGCGCTTCCTCAAGGAATACCTGGCACCGCGCTACATCGAGTTCATCGGCAAAGAGATCCAGACCGCCTACCTCGAGTCGTACAGCGAGTACGGCCAGAACATCTTCGATCGCTACGTGCTGTACGCCGACTTCTGGATCCAGGACCAGGAATACCGCGACCCGGAAACCGGCGAAATCCTCAACCGCGTGGCCCTGAACGAAGAACTGGAGAAAATCGAAAAACCGGCCGGCATCAGCAATCCGAAGGATTTCCGCAACGAAATCGTCAACTTCGTCCTGCGCGCCCGGGCCAACAACAACGGCAAGAACCCGACCTGGCTCAGTTACGAAAAACTGCGGGTGGTTATCGAGAAGAAAATGTTCTCGAACACCGAGGACCTGCTGCCGGTCATCAGCTTCAACGCCAAGGCCAGCAAAGAGGACCAGCAGAAGCACAACGACTTCGTCACACGGATGGTCGAGCGCGGCTACACCGACAAACAGGTACGACTGCTGTCCGAGTGGTACCTGCGGGTCAGAAAATCACAATAACCCGCTGCCGGTCAGACCGGTTGTCGTCAGCCAGAGGCCTGTGTATGCATTTTCTGTTACACAAGCCTCTGGAAGGTGTTCGAAAGTCGGTAGCGAGTTCAGGCAGCATCCAAAGCGCTTGGGGGAGCGTCGCTCATCCTTGGCCCTCGGTCCGATGCTGCATCACCGCTCGCCCCTTTCAGGACAGCTTCTAAGGAGCAGTCATGAGCTATGTGATCGACCGACGTCTCAATGGCAAGAACAAGAGCACGGTGAACCGCCAGCGGTTTCTGCGACGCTACCGTGATCACATCAAAAAGGCTGTCGAAGAGGCGGTCAGCCGGCGCTCCATCACCGATATGGAACACGGCGAACAGATCAGCATTCCCGGCCGCGACATCGACGAGCCGGTGCTTCATCACGGCCGTGGCGGCAAACAAACCGTCGTGCACCCCGGTAACAAGGAGTTCACCAGCGGCGAGCACATTGCCCGTCCGCCCGGTGGTGGAGGTGGCAGAGGCCCCGGCAAGGCGGGCAACTCGGGCGAAGGGATGGACGAATTCGTCTTCCAGATCACCCAGGAGGAATTCCTCGAATTCATGTTCGAGGACCTCGAACTGCCGAACCTGGTCAAGCGCAACCTGACCGGCACCGACACCTTCAAGACCGTACGTGCCGGGATCAGCAACGAAGGTAACCCGTCGCGCATCAACATCATCCGCACCTTGCGCTCGGCCCACGCGCGGCGCATCGCCCTGTCCGGCAGCAGCCGCGCCAAGTTGCGTGAGGCCAAAGAGGAACTGCTGAGACTCAAGCAGGAAGAACCAGACAATTTCGGCGATATCCAGAAAATCGAAGCCGAAATCGAAAAACTCAGTGCACGCATTCATCGCGTACCGTTTCTTGATACGTTCGACCTCAAATACAACCTGCTGATCAAGCAGCCCAACCCCAGCTCCAAGGCAGTGATGTTCTGCCTGATGGACGTGTCCGGTTCCATGACCCAGGCGACCAAGGACATCGCCAAGCGCTTCTTCATCCTGCTGTACCTGTTTCTCAAGCGTAACTACGACAAGATTGACGTCGTGTTCATCCGCCACCACACCAGCGCCCGTGAAGTGGACGAAGAAGAGTTCTTCTATTCACGCGAAACCGGCGGCACCATCGTCTCCAGCGCCTTGAAGCTGATGCAGGAGATCATGGCCGAGCGCTATCCGAGCAACGAGTGGAACATCTATGCCGCCCAGGCGTCCGACGGCGATAACTGGAACGACGACTCGCCGATCTGCCGCGACATTCTGATCAACCAGATCATGCCGTTCGTGCAGTACTACACTTACGTTGAGATCACCCCGCGCGAACATCAGGCCCTGTGGTTCGAGTACGAACGCATCGCCGAAGCTTTCTCTGACACTTTTGCCCAGCAGCAACTGGTCTCGGCCGGGGATATCTACCCGGTCTTCCGTGAACTCTTCCAGCGCAGGTTAGTGACATGACCGCCAAAGAGCAGAAGCGCCAACCCATTTCCACCGGCTCCGAATGGACATTCGAGCTGATCCAGGCCTACGACAAAGAAATCAGTCGCCTGGCGGCTCGTTACGCCCTCGATACCTACCCTAACCAGATCGAAGTGATCACCGCCGAACAGATGATGGACGCCTACGCCTCCGTCGGCATGCCGTTGGGTTATCACCATTGGTCCTACGGCAAACACTTCCTCAGCACTGAAAAATCCTACAGCCGTGGGCAGATGGGACTGGCCTACGAGATCGTGATCAACTCCGACCCGTGCATCGCCTACTTGATGGAAGAAAACACCATCTGTATGCAAGCGTTGGTCGTGGCGCATGCCTGCTACGGGCACAACAGCTTTTTCAAAGGCAATTACCTGTTCCGAACCTGGACTGACGCCAGTTCGATCATCGATTACCTGGTGTTCGCCAAGCAGTACATCATGCAGTGCGAGGAACGCCACGGCATCGACGCCGTGGAGGACTTGCTCGACTCCTGCCACGCGCTGATGAACTACGGCGTCGACCGCTACAAGCGCCCTTACCCGATTTCCGCCGAAGAAGAACGGCGTCGGCAAAAGGATCGGGAAGAGCATCTGCAGAAACAGATCAATGATCTGTGGCGCACCATTCCCAAAGGCGCAGACAAGTACAGCGACAAGGACAATGCGCGCTTCCCCGCTGAACCTCAGGAAAACATCCTGTACTTCATCGAAAAACACGCACCGCTACTGGAGCCGTGGCAGCGGGAAATCGTGCGGATCGTGCGCAAGATCGCCCAGTACTTTTATCCACAGCGTCAGACCCAGGTGATGAACGAAGGCTGGGCCACGTTCTGGCACTACACGCTGATGAACGATCTGTACGACGAAGGCCTGGTCACCGACGGCTTCATGATGGAGTTCCTGACATCCCACACCAGCGTGGTGTTTCAGCCCGGTTTCGACAGCCCTTACTACAGCGGAATCAACCCTTACACCCTCGGATTTGCCATGTACCGGGACATCCGGCGCATGTGCGAGGAACCCACCGATGAAGATCGCCACTGGTTCCCGGAAATTGCCGGCACCGACTGGCTGTCGACAATCAAGTTCGCCATGAGCAGCTTCAAGGATGAGAGTTTTATCCTGCAGTACCTGTCACCGAAAGTGATCCGCGACCTGAAGTTGTTCAGCATTCTCGATGATGACCAAAAGGACGACCTGCTCGTAC
>Ga0302169_10000464_pt1 | contig 12590 bp, 10 predicted proteins | sample I_Fen_N1_3_FD_193493 | JGI IMG/M metagenome (GOLD analysis project Ga0302169, IMG submission 193493) | Peat permafrost microbial communities from Stordalen Mire near Abisko, Sweden - I_Fen_N1_3 | ecosystem: Environmental > Terrestrial > Soil > Wetlands > Permafrost | place: Sweden: Abisko...
AATTACCGCCTTGAAGGCCGGCTACGAAGACACCTTCAATCAGGGCACCGTACCTACCGTGGCCTTGATTGGCGGCACGACCCCAACCGCCAACTGCAAGATCGATGTGGCAGGCGACGTCACGACGGGCGTGGGCTCCATCAGTTGCGAAATACTTGATGCGCCAGCGCCTGTGCTGGGCAAGACCATCAGCCTGACGCGCAGCGCCACCGGCTGGAAATGCACTACAACTGCTGAAGAGAAATATGCCGGCAAGGGTTGCGGCGCATAACTGCTAAACCATCCACAGGGAAGTAGAGGTGGCCGATGGCGTTATCCGTACAGCAGCGAGGCGGTGTGTTCCTGGTAGCAGTGGTGTGCTTGCTGACGATTGGGATCTGCGCACCGTTCAGTGGGCACGATCTGCAGCGCGTAGTGCAGATTGCCATCGGGGTCTGTGCGGTGCTGTATGGGCTGTCGGTTACCAGGCTTGAACCCTTGGTGGATAGGTTTACGGGCTGGGGCCTGGCGCTGGTTCTGGTGATGGGCATGGTGTCTTCGGTACTGGCCCATCAGCCGCTCTGGGCCTTCACCGAGGTGGCATTGTTTTTCAGTTGCGCTGCGATTGCCGTAGCGTTTGCCTTACTCCGGCGCCACGGCGGTGAGCCGATGGATCGTGTGCTGATCCTGGTTGTGCTGCTGCTGTGCCTGATCAAAACCATCCAATATCTGTATGCCGGTGCGCTCGCATTCACAAGTGGTGCACGCACGCTGGATCCAGACCTGTTGCTGTCCGGCTTTTCCAACAAGCGCTTCTACGGTCAGTTCCAGACATTCACCCTGCCGTTACTGGTGCTTCCCCTGCTGATACCCAATATCTCCCGCGCCCTGCGAGGTGCGGCGTTTGCTTTGTTGTGCGTCTGGTGGCTGATTGCGATAAGCGGTGGTACGCGCGGTACATGGCTAGGGATGGGCGCGGCGGGTTTACTGCTGGCGCTGCTGGGGCCCTGGGGGCGACGCTGGATGGGGTGGCAGTTGGCCGCTGTCGCAGGCGGCCTGTTGTTGTACTGGCTGGTATTTACGGTGCTGGCCGACCACTTGGGGATTGTGCTTTCCAGTGGAGCCGGTGATCGCCTCACCACCTCGCTGTCTGGGCGTGGTCCAATCTGGTGGCAGGCATGGCATATGCTTGTCGAGCGGCCATGGCTCGGGTTCGGGCCGATGCATTTTGCTGATATTGCCAACGAGATCGCCGCCCATCCGCATCAGTCCGTTTTGCAATGGGCCAGCGAATGGGGTGTGCCGTCGGCACTCTGCGTGGCGGTGTTGGCGTGGCGTTCCGGATGGGCCACGCTTGGTGTGCTGCGTGAGAGGGCGCTGTCTGCCGAGCGCGTTGATCTGTTGCGCTTATGTCTGTTTGCAGCGTTGGTCGGCGCCTTGGTGCAGTCCATGGTCGACGGCGTGATCGTGATGCCCATTTCCCAAGTCTGGCTGGCACTGACAATCGGCTGGCTAATGGCGCTGCATGTGTGGGGTGCCTCGGCAACGGTTGCGCTACCGCTGGTTGGGTGGGCTTGGAAAGTACTGAGTGTGCTGGCCGTTGGTCTGTTGATTGCGATTGCACTGCGCGATGTCCCTCACATCGCGCAAGCCCAGCAGCAATACCTGAGTGACCATGGAAATCACCTGCAACCACGTTTCTGGGCCCAGGGGGTCATTGCTCGCTGAGGGGTGTAAGTTGCCGGACGCCCGATGCGGTGCTAGCTTTAGCCCACCGCCCGTGTAGCTCAGTTGGTAGAGCAGCGCACTCGTAACGCGAAGGTCGCAGGTTCGATTCCTGTCTCGGGCATAAAGGCGCTACTGTTTTAGATGCCGTGTTTAAACGGCAACGTTTTCAGATGATCCCAGAATGGTTCTGAAGGCCAGACGAGTCGGCATTCATGCCCGCTCTTTTGTATCTGCGCAACCTTGATGACCCAGATGCATCCCCATTCCTCGATCTAAGAGAACAACATGACCACGACTGAAATGACCCAGGAAGTTCGACATCAAGCAGCCCTCGAAAAATACATCGGGGAATCGCCGCAGCTCAAAGAAGAGATCAAGGACCTGAGCGCCGATGATCAGCGCGACCAGATCCAGTGGGCATTCGAGGACGAGGCCGAGAGCCAGGGCCTCCAGCCTTGGGAGTTGACCCTCAAGTACACCTCGACACCGGAAGAGTTCGAAGCCGCACGGCTGGCCTTGCACAAAGAGGCGGCCGAGGTGCTGGGTGTTGATTGGGAAGAGTATTGCGAGATGAATAACCTGGTCGTCTGACGCCGACGTACTTGTGTGGTGTGCGGGGCAGCCCGCTCACCACAATCAAGCATCAAATATTGACCTCAGATGCTCAGTCGCATAGACAAGTCCACCGCCTTAACATCCTTGGTCATCGCGCCGATGGAGATGTAGTCCACTCCGGTTTCAGCGATGGGCAGCAGGGTGCTTTCATTGATCCCGCCACTGGCTTCCAGCTTCGCCTTGCCGCCGTTCAGGCGCACGGCTTCACGCATATCTTCCAGGCTCAATTCATCCAGCATGATGATGTCGGCGCCCGCTGCCAGTGCTTCGCGTAGTTCGTCCAAGCTTTCCACTTCGATTTCCACCGGCTTGCCGGGCGCGATTTTGTGGGCGGCGGTAATGGCTTGGGCGATACCACCGCAGGCCGCGATGTGGTTTTCCTTGATCAGGAACGCGTCATACAAGCCAATCCGGTGGTTGTGGCAGCCACCACAGGTCACGGCGTATTTCTGCGCCAGGCGCAGGCCGGGCAGGGTTTTTCGGGTATCCAGCAGCTTGACCTGGGTGCTGGCGACAAAATCTGCGAGGAACCGGGCGCGTGTAGCGACCCCGCACAGCAACTGCAGGAAGTTCAGGGCAGAGCGTTCGCCGGTGAGCAACGAGCGCGCCGGGCCTTCGAGGTGGAACAGGGCTTGGTTGGGGCTGACGCGCTCGCCGTCGGCCACTTGCCAGTGCACGGCGACCCTTGGGTCCAGTTGGCGGAAGACTGCGTCTACCCAGGCCGTACCGGCAATCACAGCGATATCGCGGGTAATGATGGTGGCGGTGGCCAGCCGTTCGGTCGGGATCAACTGCGCGGTGATGTCGCCGCTGCCGATGTCTTCCAGCAGTGCACGGCGCACGTTGGCTTCGATTTCGGCGGTGAGGTCGGCAAGACGGAGGTTCGGCATAACAGGCTCCACAAACAAAGTGCCCCGATTATAGGGGTAGCGTGCATTCGAACCCAGAGTCACCGCTGATTTACCACGCAATGTCAGAGGGTGCTGGCGCAACGGCCCTCATTTGCAAGATAATCATGCGCCTTGCAATTGGCGTCATAGCTTTGACGTCCTGGTGATGAGCGGTTTCCACAGCGCCCAACGGGCCTGTACCCGATCTTTCCCCAACTCAATACCGCCGTTTCAGGAGGCCAGGATGCACAATGACGGAAAGGTGGTGCCAATCAACAGGGCACACGCCACGCCATCGCCGCTCGCGCGCCTGCCGGTGGTACTGCTGCAGGTTCGCGACAGAGCCGCGCAACAGTTGCAGCAGGGGCTGCAGGAATTGTTCGATAACGCCGACGACACGTTGTTCGAGATGGCCGACAAGGCCCGCAGCAACGTGGATCACCATATTTTCTTTGAAGCGATGCGCGACCTGCGCCTCAAGCGCAAGAATTTCGAGCGCGTGTTCATGGAGCGGTTATTCCAAGCCTTTGGCGGCCTGGGTCAGGCGGGGAGGGGCGAGCTTCAGATGGTGCCGGTGATGTCCTATGACACGGCGCCAAGTTCATCCAAGGATGAATTGGAAAAAGCCGTGGCACTTGAGGCCATGGTCGGCCGGGTGCGCAACCGAGACGGCCTGGCGCTTGGGCAGTTGACCGCGCGCTTGAGTGCCTTGCTGGGCAATAACCTGGATGATCGTGAAAACCCTTTGGGCCCGGCGCTACTGTGCGAGTTTTTCCTGCGTGCGGGGCGCAGTTTGGGTGTGGAGATCCGCGTCAAACTGATCATGCTCAAACTGTTTGAAAAATACGTGCTCAGTGACGCCGACCAACTCTACGGGGAAGCCAACCAGTTGCTGGGCGCCACCGGCGTATTGCCGGAACTCAAGGCTGTACCCTCCCGTCGTCCCGGCGAGCGCGCCGCTCGTGATTACCAGCGTGAAGCAGCATTACCCAGCGCGGAGCAACCCGTCGACGAGAATGGCCAGCAAGCCTTCGCCGCTTTGCAGGCGCTGTTGGCCCCCGTGCGCGGTAGCGTGTCGCCTACGCTTGAGGCCAGCGCAGAACCCCAGCCCATCGCCACCCGCGACCTGTTGCGGCTGTTGTCCCATTTGCAGCAGTACGTGCCGGAACCGGAAGTCGAAGATGATTTCGACCTGCGTAACCAGCTTGAGCAATTGCTCACCCGTGTCAGCGTCAAAAGTGGCAAGTCGCGGGTCGTGGAGGATGCGGACGAAGATGTAATCAACCTGATCGCCTTGCTGTTCGAATTTATCCTCAACGACCGCGCCGTGCCGGACGCCTTCAAGGCTTTGATCGGCCGACTGCAGATCCCACTGCTGAAAGTGGCGGTGCTGGACAAGAGTTTTTTCAGCCGTGCCAGCCACCCAGCGCGGCGCCTGTTGAATGAAATTGCCACGACCGCCATGGGCTGGAGCCCGGTCGCTGACTACCAGCGCGACAGTCTGTATCTGCGCATCGAGCAGGTGGTTCAGCGTTTGCTCAATGAGTATGTCGAAGACCCGGCGATTTTTTCCCTGTTGCTGACTGAGTTCAATGCGTTTACCGCTGATGAGCGTCGGCGCTGCGAGTTGCTTGAGCAGCACACTCGCGACGCCGAAGAAGGGCGCGTGCGCACTGACGCGGCGCGAGCACGGGTGGCCGAGGTGCTCAATCGACGGCTATTGGGCAAGGTTTTACCGCGAGCTGTGGTGCTGTTTCTGCAACAGGCCTGGAGTCAGGTGCTGTTGCTGGCCAGCCTCAAGTACGGCGAGCAGTCGGTGCAATGGCAAGCAGCGCTGCGCACCATGGATGAGCTGATCTGGAGTGTGAGCCTGCCGCAAGACACCGAAGCCGGGGGCCATTTAGCAGAGCAGTTGCCGGGCTTGCTCAAGGCCCTGCGCGACGGGTTGACCAGCGCAGCCTTCGACCCCTTCAGCACCCGTGATTTTTTTGTTCGTTTGCAGGCCCTGCATGTCCAGCCGACCGAGGGTGTCGATGGGTTGATCGAAGTGCGCGAACCTTTAGTGCTCAGCACAACGCCGCCTGGTTCAGTTGAAGATCTCCCGGCGGATGATCCGGACCTGCTCAAGGTTTACAAATTGCGGATCGGTGACTGGGTCGTGTTCCAGCCAGGGCAGCCCAGCGCTCTGCGGTGCAAGTTGATGGCGATCATGGCACCGGCCAATACCTACGTTTTTGTTGGCCGCACCGGGCTCAAAGTCCTGGATAAAAGTGCAGGCCAACTGGCGCTGGCGTTCAAGCGTGGGGCGCTGTACATCCTGGATGATGGGCCGCTGTTCGAGCGAGCACTGGCGGCAGTGGTGGGGCAACTGCGTCAACTCAATCGCGGCAAGTGATCGCAACCACGGGGTCGAACGCGGCATACTGGTCACACTTAGTCACGTTCAAGGATCCTGTATGCAGTTGGACCCCGCCAGCGGTTGGTGCCAGGGCATTCGCCATTGCCCTTCGCCCAACTTCAACGAGCGCCCCACAGGCGAAATCTCACTGTTGGTGGTGCATAACATCAGCCTGCCACCGGCGCAGTTCGCCACTGGCAAGGTGCAGGAGTTTTTCCAGAATCGCCTGGATGTCACGGAACATCCCTACTTTGAAGGGATTGCAGAGCTACGGGTGTCTGCGCATTTTCTGATTGAGCGCGACGGCGCGGTGACGCAGTTTGTGTCCTGCATCGACCGCGCCTGGCATGCCGGGGTTTCATGCTACGAAGGGCGTGAAACCTGTAATGACTTTTCCTTGGGTATAGAGCTGGAAGGCACGGATGACCTGCCCTTCACCGACGCCCAATATAGGTCGCTGATCGACCTTACCCTTCAGTTGCTGGCAGCCTATCCCGGTATTACGCCGCAGCGCATATGCGGTCACAGCGATATCGCCCCGGGGCGCAAGACCGATCCCGGCCCCGCTTTTGATTGGACGCGCTTTCGCAGCGCTCTGCAGGATGGAGGACACGCACGATGAGTTTTCTGGTATTGGTGCTGGCGGTGTGGATCGAGAAGTTCTCGGCCATGCGCCAGCGATTGCAGCGTGACGGCGGCTGGTTGCGTGAATTGGCCAAGTTGGAGTCGAGCCCGCGCCTGGGCAAGCAACCTTGGCTGATTCTGGTCCTGTTGGTGTTGCTGCCGGTGGCGTTGCTGGCGTTGTTGCTGCTGGTGCTGGAACCGGTAGCCTATGGCTTGTTGGCGCTGCCGGTGCACCTGCTGGTGGTGATCTACAGCTTGGGCCGTGGTGATCTGTTGGCCGGGCTTGGGCCGTTTCGCGACGCCTGGCGCCGGGGTGATCTGCAAGCTTCCGAGCACGTGGCCGAGCGCGACCTGAAGCTGGGTGCCGACAGCGGTGAGCAACTGCTGGAACGCGTTCAGGGCCATTTGTTGTGGCAGGCTTACCAGAGCTTTTTCGCAGTGATTTTCTGGTACTTCCTGTTGGGGCCGGTCGCCGCACTGGCCTATCGGCTTTTGGCCCTGGCCAGTGAGCACAGCCAGAACCCACTGGTGGCCGAACGCGCCGGGCAATTGCGTCATGCGTTTGACTGGTTGCCGGTGCGCCTGCTGGCGGCCAGCTTTGCCTTGGTGGGCAATTTCGTCGCGGTCAGTCGTGTCATGCTTCACGAGCTGTTGAACTGGGACATCAGCGCCGCGCAACTGGTGGAAAAAGTCGGCCTGGTCGCTGCTGAAATCCCGCCGCCGGTGGTAGGTGCAGACGGCATCAATAGCCTGGATCGGCTTTGGGAGCTGCTGCTGCGCGCGGCAGTGCTGTGGTATGCCGGTTTCGCCATTTGGACTGTGCTGCCTTGACCCTCCGACAGGAGCGAGTCCTTCGCTCCTGTCGTTAACCTTAAGTTACAAAACTCCCTTTCAAATTGAGCTATATAGACAGAGCGCCAAATAGTGGCTTTCTGCCGCCGCCCTGCGCCTCAATAAAAATAAAAGAAAAGGGAGTTCACCTGTGAAGAGCTTGCTCTATCCCGCCATCGCGCTGATGAATCGCCTGAGCTTCGGCATGAAGTTCAGCCTGATCAGCGTGCTGTTCCTGCTGCCGATGCTCGCGACCAACTATTACCTGGTGCGTGATTCCTGGCGCGAATTCCAGGGCACCCGTGTCGAACTGCAAAGCCTTGATCTGCTCGGCAGCAGCCTGGCCCTGCGCCGAGATCTGGAGACCCTGAATAACCAGGTGCAGATCAACGCAACCCTCGGCCAGTCCGGCAAAGCCGGTGACCTTGAGGCCAAGATCGGCGCCTTGGAGCAGAGCGTGCTCACCCGTTTGCAAGGCCTCAACCCGATGGCCACCGAGCCCGAGCAAATCACCGTGTTTGAAGGCAAGCGCGACGAACTGATCGCCGCCTTCAAGGCCCAGCAACAGGAAACTTCGTTGCTGAGCAAAAGTGCGCTGATCGGCAAGTTGCTGAATAAAGCGCAGATGCTCAGCCAGATCATTGCCAGCCAATCCGGCTTGAGCCGTGACCCGCAGAGCGATTTACGACAACTCAGCGAACTGATCACCAGTGTCACCCCCCAAGTCACTCAAACCCTGGGAGAGGGGCGGGCGATGGGCGCTTACTCTCTGGGACAGGGCTTCCTCAATTCCTCCTCAAGCACCCGTTTTGACGAACTGCTGCAACAGCTGGAAAAACTCCAGGCCGAATACGGCTTAAAATTGCAGGACGCCCTGGGCTCCAGCAAAGCCGCTCACGCTGCGCTTGATGGCTTGGCGAAGGCCAGCAACGCCAGCCTCAAGCAAGGCAGCGAGTTGTTTGAAGAGCAGGTGGTCATGGCTGAAACCCTCGAAGCTCCTTGGCAGGCTTTCTACGACAGCGTCAGCCAATTGATGGCCAAGACCTATCAGCTCGATGACGCCACCCTGAGTTTTCTCGGGCAGCAACTGGATCAGCGCCTGGCGCAAAACCGTACACACATGGTGGTACTGGTCTCGGCACTGACAGCGGTATTTCTGCTGATCTTCTATCTGTACGCAGGCTTCTACGCCTCGACGCGCACCACCCTGCGACGCCTGGGGGCGATGATGGACAAGGTGGCGGCCGGCGACATGACCGTCACGTTTGTTGCCCAAAGCCGCGACGAGCTGGGCGATCTCGGCCAGGTGTTCAACGGCACCGTGGCGAAAATCCATGACTTGATCGAACGCGTCGGTCACACCGTCAGCCAGGTCGAACTGCAGGCCGGACAAGTGGAAACAGTTTCGGCCCGCAGCAATCAAGCGGTCTCTGGCCAGCGCACGCAAATCGAACAAGTGGCGACGGCCATGAACCAGATGTCGGCCACCGCCCAGGAAGTGGCGCGCAGTGCGGCCGCGGCGGTCAGCAGTGCTCACAGCGTTAACGATGAAACCGTAAGTGGCCGTGGCCTGGTGCAATCCCAGCAGAGCAGCATTGCGCGGCTGGCCTCAGAGATAGATTTGTCAGTGGGGGTCATCAACCAACTGGCCACTGACAGCCAGTCGATCAGCAGCGTGTTGGAAGTCATTAAAAGCATCGCCGAGCAAACTAACCTGCTGGCGCTCAACGCGGCGATTGAGGCCGCGCGGGCTGGTGAGCAGGGACGCGGTTTTGCGGTGGTGGCCGATGAAGTGCGCACGCTGGCTCGGCGCACTCAGCATTCCACCGAAGAAATCGAACAGATGATCAGCCGCCTGCACAGCGGTGTCGGCGCGGCAGTGAAGGCCATGGGCACCAGCCATGAAATGGCCAGCGGTACCGTCGGCCAATCGGAAAAGGTCCAGCAGGCGCTGGAAAATATCCTCGGCGCCGTCGGCATGATCGTCGACCAGAACCAGCAAATCGCTGCCGCCGTGGAACAACAGACTGCCGTCGCCCACGATATCGACCAGAACATCGTCGAAATCAATCGGGCCGGCGAACATGCGGCCCAAGGCGCACATCAGACCGAGGCGGCAAGCCGGCAGCTCTCATTGCAGGTGATCGAGTTGAAGCAATTGATCGGGGCCTTTCGCGTGTAAGGGGGCGGAGTAGGATTGGTCTTCTGGTGATGTAGTTCTCGTCTGGATTTCTCTGGGTGCCTTTTTTGTTCGCGGGAATGAGTGAGAATTTATTTCACTCAATCCCGCTTAAGGGGAGGCACGACGATGACCACCGCCGCTGGCATCAAGGGGCACTGCGCCCATTGCGACATCACGTTTGAACTCAAGCCCTGGCAACTGAATGCCATCGCCATCGAAGAACCCTTCGACTGCCCCTACTGTCAGCATGTGTTGGAACTGAACTGCCCACGGCAATTGCGCCACTTCAAAGCGCTGGACCACTGGGCGCTGGTACGCCCGAGCATGGCGATATTGACCAGCGTGGTGCTGATCGTGGCACTGGTGACTGAATGGGTGGGGCTGATCAGCGTGATCGGCCAGCTCAACGTGTCACTGTTGGTGCTGTTGGTGCATTTCCTGGTGCTGCGCTACGCCCGCCATCGGCAGCGAATGACCCTTAACCTGCAAGCAGTGATCCCGGCCTTACCACTTGAACAGCTCCCACGCATTGCGTGTGCTCGCCTCGGCCAGCAATAGCGGGCTGGTGCCCATGCGTTCGGCGAGGGCGGTGCAGATCTCGGGCAGGTGCTCAGGGCTATTGCGCTGGCCTGGGTACATGGCCGGTGCCATGTCGGGGGCGTCGGTTTCCAGTACCACCGCGTCCAGCGGCAATTGCGCCAGCACCTTGTGCATGCGCAAAGCCTGGGGCCACGTGGCGGCACCGCCGAGGCCGAGCTTGAAGCCCAGCTTGATGTACTCGTGGGCTTCCTCCCGGCTTCCGGCGAACGCGTGGATGATGCCACCTCGTGGCAGGCGGATGCGCTTGAGGGTGGCGATCACGGCTGCGTGGCTGCGGCGTACGTGCAGCAGCGCCGGCAGTTGGAAGTCCACGGCCAGTTTGAGCTGGGCTTCGAACAGGCTCTGCTGGCGTTCGCGGTCCAGGTGTTCAAGGAAGTAATCCAGGCCAATTTCGCCCACCGCACACAGTTGCCGGTGGCCGTGCAGGCGGCTCAGCCAGTCGCCCAATGCCGTGAGGTCGGCGGGACGGTGGTCGTCCAGGTACACCGGGTGCAAGCCGAAAGCCGCGAACAATCCTTCATCCGCCTGCACCAGATCCCACAGTCGCTGCCAATTTTGCTGATACACCCCCAACACCACCATGCGTTGCACCCCGAGTGTACGGCTGCGGGCGAGGACTTGCGGGCGATCGTTGTCGAAGTCCGGGAAGTCCAAGTGGGTATGGGTGTCGATCAGCTCCACGCTCAGGCCTCGTGGATCCGCTGTTTGAAGGTCCGGCCGATCGCATGCACGCCCGGTTGGTACTGTTCTTCTTCAATCGCGGCCAAGGCCAGGCGCAAGGCAGCGTCGGCAATCAGTTGATGTTGCTGGGCCATGGCGTTGACCGGCAGCGGCAGAAAATCCAGCAGTTGGGTGTCACCAAAGGTGCCCAAGCGCAGCGGGCGCGACTTGAGTGGGAAGTCATGCAGCGCGTCAAACACACCCTGCAAGAGCACGTAGGACGTGGTCACCAGTGCGTCAGGCAAATGCCCCAGTCGTTGCAGAAGTTGCTCCATCAACTGTCTGCCGCAATCACGGCTGAAGGATTCGCCGTGTTCGACGATCACCTCGCCTGTGAAGCCTTGCAGCGCTTCACGAAAACCATCGGCACGCTCCTGGCTGATGTTCAGCTCAGGCCGTGCGCCGATCAGCACGATCTGTTTGGGCAGTGGTTGCAGCAGGCTGCTGGTCAGTTGTTGGCACGCCTGGCGGTCGTCGCTGACCACTGAGCAGAACTGGTCTGGTTCCATCACCCGGTCGATAGCGATCACCGGTAAACCTTTGGCTTGCAGCTCGCGGTAGCTGTTATCGCTGGCGGGCAGGCAACTGGCCACGAACAACGCATCGCAACGCCGCGCGCGGAACAGTTGCAGCAGTTGGCGCTCGCTGTCCGCCTCATCGTCGGAACTGGCGATCAGCAACTGGTAGCCGCGCGCGCGGGCGCCTTGTTCCAATAGCTTGGCGATTCGTGCGTAACTGGGGTTTTCCAAGTCGGGCAGAATAAAGCCCAAGGTGCGCGTGTGCCGACTGCGCAGCCCGGCGGCTTGGGGGTTGGGCGTAAAGCCATGGGCTTCGACCACGGCACGCACTCGCTCAACGGTGGCGTTGCTGATGCGTTGCTGTTCGGCCTTGCCATTGATGACGTAGCTGGCGGTGGTCACGGACACACCGGCTAGACGCGCGATATCACTGAGTTTCAAACCGGGATTTCCTTGTTTTTTGGAGCTTGCCCCGACATTTTTTCCAATCGTAACCGATTCCAGCCTACGACCCATGTTCCAGCTCAAGTGCCGAGTGGTCCTTCAAGGATGCACAATTAACGCGTAATCTGCCTTAAATTCTAGATTAAACGTTTCAGCCAGCGTATTTTTACGACGTTCGCTACTGAGTGCCTACTGCCAATTGACTACTCAGTCAGTTATTACCGAACGCCTCTACACTGTTTTATTCAAAACAATACCTAGTGCACCCATTGCACTAACTAGGAGAACGGCATGCTTGAGCTCACTGTAGAGCAGATATCCATGGGCCAAGTGGCTGCGGATAAATCTGCTGCCTTGCACCTGCTCGCTGACAAACTGGTGGCTGATGGCCTGGTCGCCGAGGGATACCTCAGCGGCTTGCAAGCCCGTGAAGCCCAAGGCTCGACCTTTCTCGGCCAGGGTATTGCCATCCCCCACGGCACTCCCGAAACCCGCGACCAAGTGTTTTCCACCGGCGTGCGCCTGTTGCAGTTCCCCGAAGGGGTGGACTGGGGCGACGGTCAGATCGTCTACCTGGCCATCGGCATTGCCGCCAAGTCCGATGAACACCTGCGCCTGCTGCAACTGCTCACCCGCGCCCTCGGTGAAACCGATCTGGGCCAGGCCTTGCGCCGTGCTGGCAGCGCTGAAGCGTTGCTGAAACTGCTGCAAGGCGCCCCGCAGGAGCTGGCGCTGGACGCGCAGATGATCAGCCTGGGCGTGTCCGCCGATGACTTCGAAGAGCTTGTCTGGAGAGGCGCACGCCTGTTGCGCCAGGCCGATTGTGTGAGCAATGGTTTCGCCGCTGTGTTGCAGCAGGTCGATGCGTTGCCCCTGGGCGATGGCTTGTGGTGGTTGCACAGCGAGCAGACGGTCAAGCGCCCTGGTCTGGCGTTCGTCACGCCCGACAAACCCATGCGCTATCTCGGTCAGCCGCTCAATGGCCTGTTCTGCCTGGCCAGCCTGGGCGAAGCCCATCAGGCGTTGCTTGAACGCCTGTGCGCGCTGTTGATCGAAGGCCG
>Ga0302169_10000466_pt1 | contig 12563 bp, 9 predicted proteins | sample I_Fen_N1_3_FD_193493 | JGI IMG/M metagenome (GOLD analysis project Ga0302169, IMG submission 193493) | Peat permafrost microbial communities from Stordalen Mire near Abisko, Sweden - I_Fen_N1_3 | ecosystem: Environmental > Terrestrial > Soil > Wetlands > Permafrost | place: Sweden: Abisko...
GTCCAACCGCGATATCCGAGTGCCCCAATACCTGGGTTGGTGTGATATCCGGGTAGCGTTTGAGAATGTTCTGCGCCAGTTCTTCAATGGCCGCGATCTGTTCCGGATGATACGGCGGGAAGTTGAAATCGCCGTTGTTATCCGTCGCAAGATTGATGATTTCGATGCCGATGGAGGTGTCGTTCAGATTGCTGCGACTCCCCCACTGGCTGACCCCCGCATGCCAGGCCCGATGGGACTCATCCACCAGATTGAAGACCTCCTGTGCGGTATAACCTTCGCTCAAATAACTTGAATCGGTAATGTCCGGAATCAGGTAGTGCGCGCTGGCGCTCGGCCCCGTCAGAATTTTTACCGAGCTGGAGAAGTTGTCGGCTGTGTAGTGGAAGATAAGGAAGCGTATTCGGCTGTTGAAACTTTTGCTGGAGCGATACTTGTTGTAACTGATGGATTTCATAAAAGCACTCGTAGTGAATTAAGAAGAGGTCAGCTGATGATGGGAAGTGTCTGACCTGCGATTTAGCTTAATTGTTGGAGTGCTCCGGGTAGGTACAAAGTTTTGTAGGTTTATTCTGAGAATGATGTGGGTTGAAAGCGGTTTTTTTGGCTGATGGGAGTTTGAGTGCCATGGGGTGTTTAGTTTAAAAGTGGCTAGAGATTAAAAATAATGAGAGTGGATCCAGTCGGCTCCACAAAATCGCGCCCATAAAAAAGGCCGCTGCAAACGCAGCGGCCAAAGAAGACGTTGGATCCAGGAGCTACAAATCAACGTCGGTGTGCACGGGGCGATGAGTCGAGAACCTCAATCTCATCTGAAATCTGTCGCCAGTCGGCACGGTTAATCACGTGCCGCTGCTTCGTGCTTCCGGGCGGGTTCCCGTGAAAGCCAGGCTAGAATAAGTGTTGGCCAGTAAAGGAAAAATAGCGATTCGAGACATGCTGTATTGCGACATTCGTAACAGTCCTGATGACCTCTTTGAGGTCCATTTCGCCACAACATGTGCACAGCTGATGGCCTCCCATCCAGCCCATCCATACCCCCGTGTAAACCCCCGTTCCCGGCGGTCATTCATCCTTTAGAGGTACACCACGAATACCTCCTTGGTGCGCTTATCGTCCCCGGTGGGCGGCAGTAGGGTGAGGCCTTCTGTCACTCACCGGGGAAGACGCATGACAAAAACAACAATGCGCGCCATCTTCACGCCGCAGGCGCTGGCCGCTGCGGTGGCCTTGGGTTGCTGCGCCCAGGCACAGGCCATTTCATTCAACGTCGGCGAGATCGAGGGGACGTTCGACTCGTCGCTGTCGGTGGGCGCGAGCTGGGGCATGCGTGATGCCGACGACTCGCTGGTGGGCTTGGTCAATGGCGGTTCGGGCCAGTCCTCGACCGGCGATGACGGGCGGCTGAATTTCAAGAAAGGCGAGACGTTCTCGAAGATCTTCAAAGGCATCCATGACCTTGAGCTGAAGTACGGCGACACCGGTGTGTTTGTCCGTGGCAAGTATTGGTACGACTTCGAACTGAAGGACGAAGACCGCGAGTTCAAGCCCATCAGCGATCATGGCCGCAAGGAGGGCGCCAAGTCTTCCGGCGGGCAGATCCTCGATGCCTTCGTCTATCACAACTACTCCATCGCCGATCTGCCGGGCACGGTGCGTGCGGGCAAGCAGGTGGTCAGTTGGGGCGAAAGTACATTCATCGGTAACTCGATCAACAGCATCAACCCGGTGGATGTTTCCGCGTTCCGGCGCCCGGGTGCCGAGATCAAGGAAGGCTTGATTCCGGTGAACATGTTGTTTGCTTCCCAGGGCCTGACGGACAAGTTGACCGTGGAAGGCTTCTACCAACTGGAATGGGACCAGACCGTTCTCGACAACTGCGGGACCTTCTTCGGCGTCGACGTGGCGGCGGACGGTTGCAACAAGAACTACACCGTCGCCAGCCCGGCCATCGCCCCGTTGCAGCCGATTGCCGCAGCGTTTGGCCAAGGGTTTGAAGTCAGCAAGGAGGGCGTGATCGTGCCCCGTGGCGGTGACCGTGATGCCCGCGATTCCGGACAATGGGGGACGGCGTTGCGCTGGCTCGGCGACGACACCGAGTACGGTCTGTACTTCATGAACTACCACAGCCGCACGCCGACGGTGGGCACCGTCACCGCGGGTGCCAGCACGCTGGCGAGCATTCCGGGGATCGTGGCCACGGCCAACCGGATCGCGCCCGGCAGTGGCTCGGGTCTCGCGCAAAGTGTGATGCTCGGGCGCGGTCAGTATTACCTCGATTACCCGGAAGACATTCGCCTGTACGGCGCGAGTTTCTCTACCACCTTGTCCACCGGTACCGCATGGACCGGCGAGATCAGTTATCGGCCCAACGCGCCGGTGCAGGTCAACACCAACGACCTGACCCTGGCCATGCTCAACCCGATTGCCGGTGGCGCGGCATCGCCCATTGCGTCCCGTCCAGGCGCCGACAACAAGGGCTATCGGCGCAAGGAAATAACCCAGGTCCAGAGCACCCTGACGCACTTCGTCGATCAGGTGATGGGCGCTGATCGCCTGACCCTGGTAGGCGAGGCGGCGGTGGTTCACGTCGGTGGCCTGGAGGCCCGCAGCAAGCTGCGCTATGGACGCGACTCGGTGTACGGGCAGTATGGTTTCGGCGGCGACACCGATGGCTTCGTGACCTCGACCTCCTGGGGTTATCGAGCCCGGGCCATCCTCGATTACAACAACCTCATCGCCGGCATCAACATCAAACCCAACCTGTCGTGGTCCCACGACGTCAGCGGGTATGGCCCCAACGGGCTGTTCAACGAAGGTGCCAAGGCCATCAGCCTCGGCGTCGACGCGGACTACCGCAATACCTACACCGCAAGCCTCAATTACACCGATTTCTTCGGGGGGGACTACAACACCCTCGAGGACCGCGACTTCGTGGCGTTGAGCTTTGGCGTGAACTTCTGATCTGGCTGAGAAGGATGATTTCCATGCGCAAGATGATTCTGCAATGCGGTGCCCTGGCCCTCGGTCTGCTGGCCGCCAACGTGATGGCGGCGGTAACGCCGGAAGAGGCCAACAAACTGGGTACCAGCCTTACGCCGTTGGGCGCGGAGAAGGCCGGCAATGCCGACGGCTCGATTCCGGCGTGGACCGGCGGTATTCCGAAAAACGCCGGGGCGGTCGACAGCAAGGGTTTCCTGGCCGATCCATTCGCCAATGAAAAGCCTTTGTTCGTCATCACGGCGGCGACGGTCGACAAGTACAAGGACAAGCTTTCCGATGGGCAGATAGCGATGTTCAAACGCTATCCCGAGACCTACAGAATCCCGGTGTATCCGACTCACCGCACGGCGGCCCTGCCACCGGAAATCTATGAGTCGGCCAAGCGCAGCGCGCTGAATGTAACCCCAATCAACGACGGTAACGGTCTGGCCAATTTCACTGGCAATCGCTACTACGCGTTCCCGATTCCCAAGAACGGTGTCGAGGTGATCTGGAACCACATCACCCGTTATCACGGCGGTAATCTGCGCCGCACCATTACCCAGGCAACGCCGCAATCGAATGGTGATTTCACCGTCATCCGCTTCAAGGACGAGGTGGCCGTACCGTCCCTGCTGGGGGATTACAAACCGGGCAGCGAGGAGAACGTGCTCAACTATTTCAAACAGGAGGTGACCGCACCGGCGCGGCTGGCGGGCAACGTGTTGCTGGTTCACGAGACCCTCGATCAGGTCCAGGAACCGCGCAAGGCCTGGATCTACAACGCCGGCCAGCGTCGCGTGCGGCGTGCACCGCAAGTGGCGTATGACGGCGTCGGCACCTCATCGGACGGGTTACGCACCACCGACAACTTCGACATGTTTTCCGGAGCGCCGGATCGCTATGACTGGAAGCTGATCGGCAAGAAAGAAATGTACATCCCGTACAACAGCTACAAGCTCGATTCGCCTGACCTCAAGTACACCGATGTGATCAAGGCCGGGCACATCAATCAGGACCTGACCCGTTATGAGTTGCACCGGGTGTGGGAGGTCGTCGCCACGGTCAAGCCTAACGAGCGGCATGTCTACGCCAAGCGTCACATGTACATTGACGAAGACACCTGGCAAGTCGCCCTGGCTGATCACTACGACGGTCGCGGCCAGCTCTGGCGCGTGGCGGAAGGGCATGCCCAGTTCTACTACGATCATCAGGTTCCGGCCTACACCGTCGAGGCGCTGTATGACCTCATTGCCGGCCGTTACATCGCACTGGGGATGAAGAATGAAGAGAAGCGCAGCTTCGAATTCAACATCGCGGCAAAAGCTGGGGACTACACGCCTGCAGCCTTGCGGAGTACAGGTGTGAAGTAGTCTTCCTACAGGCTCTTACACAAAAAGGTGACCTCGCGGTCACCTTTTTTATGGGTGTAAATCAGTCTGCTGAATACTTCTTCAACAAGCGTTCGGGAGAGGTCTAGGGTGGCGCCACAATTATAAAAAGGCGCTTCTACTATGACTGCCATGACCCTGAGTCTGGACCGTCCTGGACCCCTGCCTCGTTTGTCTTCTCACCACCTCTCTCGCGAGCGGTTGACCGAACCGCTGCTGGCCTCGTCGGCGCGGGTCAAACTGCTCTGCGCACCGGCCGGCAGCGGCAAGAGTGCACTGCTTACCGAGTGCCTGCTGCGTGCACCGGAGCACTGTCGGGTGTATTGGTTGCCGTTGTCGGGGACGTGTTTGAGTGTCGTCGATTTTCAGCAGCGCCTGACTCAGGCACTGGGATTCGCAGCGGCGGATGAGCCCGTTTTGCTGGAGTCGCTGGCCCGGTTGCAGACGCCGACCTGGGTGTTTCTCGATGATTACTGTCGCGTGCCCAATCCTGAACTCGACCGCTTGCTGGACCGTTTGCTGGCAGTCAGAAATCCGCTGTTGAACTGGTGGTTGGGCTCGCGTCGGCGTCCGTCATGCAACTGGCCACGGTTGTTGCTCGATGATGAGTTGTACGAGTGCGAGGCGCGCGCGCTGGCGTTCAACGAGTCGGACATCGAACAGTTGCTCGTCCATGTCGCGCCAGAGCAGGCAGCGATTACGGCCAGGAAGATCATCCAGCGCAGCGGTGGCTGGTGCGCCGGCACGCGCATTGCCTTGCTCGATGGTTGTCAGTGGATGGCCGGGCAGGACAAGCAGGGGCGATCGGCGACGCTGCTCGACTACTTGCAACATGAACTGTTCAACACCCTGCCGCCGGAACTGCTGGAAGCCTGGCAAGTACTGGCGCACCTGCCGCGGTTCAATGCCGGTCTGTGCGAGCATCTGTTTGGCGCCGGTGAGGGCGCGCAGTGGCTGCACGCCCTGCAAGACATGGGGTGTTTTATCGAACCCTGGGAGGATTCGCCCGACTGGCTGCGAGTGTTCGTGCCACTCGCCCGGGCCATGCGTGACGAGCAGGGTTCGGCGGGGCGTTCCTGGCATCGGCGTGCCTGTCAGTGGTTCACCGCCGAGCAGGACTGGCAGGGCGCGTTCGAGCAGGCGTTGCTGGCCGAAGAGTTCGAGGTCGCGGTCAGTCTGTTGCAGCACTTCAGCTTTGAGCACTTGTTCCGCCGAGAGAATGTGCGTTTGCTGCTCGATCTGCATGAGCGCCAGGGCGAAGAGTTGACCTTCGGAACGCCGCAATTGGTGGGCTTGATCACCGCAGCGTTGTTGTTTGCCGGACGTTTCGATCAGGCGGCCGCGTGTATTGAGCAACTGGTCCGGTTCACCCCCCAGCCCACGGCTGCCCTGCAACGGCAACTGCTGGCGCGCTGGCAGGCGCAGCAAGGCTGGTTGCTGCATTTGCAGGGGCGGATGGAAGCGGCGCGCACGCACTTTATCGAAGCGCTGGCCGAGCTGGGCGCTGATGCCTGGGCCGCGCGATTGTTATGCCTGTCCGGGCTGACCCAGCAAGCACTGCTCTGCGCCGACCTCGATGCAGCGCAGGCCTTCAACCGTGAGGCGCTGTGTCTGGCGCGGTCGCAAGGTTCGCTGCTCTTTGAAGGCTTGCTCGAACTCGATCACGCCCAGTGGCTGGAGCAACGCGGCGCTCCCCAACGTGCCGAAAGCCTGCTGGCGGATATCCATGAATTGTTGGATCGGCAGGCTGATCGTCCGACACCGCTGCTGGGACGAATTGCCTTGCGACGCGGACGACTGGCGCTCTGCCAGGGGCAGGACGGCCTGGCTTCCGAGCTCTTCCAGTCCGGTCTGCAAGACTGCCTGCACAGTCAGGACAAACGCGCGCTGTATGGTTTTCTCGGGCTGGCACAGGTGGCAGCCAATCAGCGCGATTACGCACAGGCCTTTGACCGGCTGCGCGATGCCGAACGCCTGATGCAGCAGCGGCAGATTCCCGACACGGTTTATCGCAGTGTGTTGCTGCAAATCAGCAGTCACTTCTGGTTGCAGCAAGGTCGCGCGCCATTGGCTTGTGAAGCGTTGACCCGCGTATTGCGGCACTACCGTGGGCCTCAGGCCCGTCACGCGCCTCCGGCCACAGTGGAACTGATCGCGCGGATCGAATACCTGTTGGTGCTGGCCGAGACGTATCTGCATCAGGCGAAGCAGCCGCTGGAGCGGCTCAAGGCGTTGCTCGATCAAGCGCAACGTCACGGGAGGCTGGCGCTTGAAGCGGAGCTGCAATTGGCGATCTGCGAAGTGGCCGATCTGATGGGCGAGACGGCACTGGCCAAGTCGGCCTTGCAGGCCGGGCTGGAGCTGGTGAAACGCTGCCATTTGCAACAAGCCTTGTGCGAACTGCGCCTGCGCCAGCCGACATTGCTCAGTCGATTGGGCGAAGACGAACATATGACGCCTTCGACCCTGGACGACAATCCATTGAGCGCGCGCGAACTGGAAGTGCTCAGCCTGATTGCTCAGGGCAATTCGAATCAGCAGATCGCCGAGCAGTTGTTTATCTCGCTGCATACAGTAAAAACCCACGCGCGAAGAATTCATAGCAAGTTGGGCGTCGAACGTCGTACCCAAGCGGTGGCCATCGCGAAGAAGTTGGGGCTTATATCGTCAGGGTGAAGTTGTCTAAGTATAACTTGCAAGATGGCGAAACATTCTACTGCGTGCGTGATGTGCAGATTTGATTAGTATGCTTCCGGCAACAACAAACCTGATATTAATTAGTTGGCAAGCAAGGAAGATAAATCATGGAAGACCTGAATATTGATCGAGTGCGTGCCATGTTGCATGCAAGGCTCAGTGGGCGTGGTATCGATGTCGATAAAGTGTATGTGAACGGCATTCATAAGTTTGAAGATCCGCAGGTAACTTATTCCCAAACACTGGTGTGGGCGTTCTTTCTACAGCTGCAGGACCGCGAGATTCCCCACTTTGAAGGGGAGACGCTGGGTCTGTTTACCGAGCCTTACACATTCGACCCGGCCTATCGTTTCAAGGGCCTGGACTTTGATGAGGTCAACAGAATGGGCGTGGACATCGCCCGGGTTTTTCTGGGTGACTCCGTAAACGGATGAAAGAGGTTATGCCAGCGTCAGTTGGTATGAACATCATTTATTGATTTTGTTTTCCTCAGTACCGTCGGGTTTCGACGCGTGCTGATGTGAAACAGCTGGCCGTGCAGGATGCATGTGCCTGATAACGACACCGGAAGTATTTATGAGTGACAGTTTCTTTTCTCCCCACAAGATGATGGCGTTGAAGAAAATTCGCGCAGGTTTCGCGGTAGAGGTGTTGTTGGATGAGCGGCTGCAAAAGCTCGGGGTTAACTCGTTCAAGACCTATTTGAATACATTGGATGATCTGATCAGCAAAAATGTCATCTCTTCCAAAACACTATTCGAAGAAACACTGGGTTGGGTCGAAAGTGAACAGTTGCCTAATTATGTACAGGTCCTAAATGAAATTTTCAGTCGGCGGTTTTCCTTTGAAGCCAAAGACAGGGTCAAGGCTCTGGATATGCCGGGCTTTGAGCGCATCGTCATCGATATAGTCAATGCGCTGACCAGTGCTCCCTCGATCAATCTTTCAAAACGGTCGATCAAACCATTGGACGTTGAGACGGTGCACGCGGCATTGAAATATCAAATACCCGAAGTGGATATTGATAGCGTGTACGTGACCAGTTTTATCGTTGAACTCGGGGTGCAAAAAGTCATTCAATCTAGAAGCCTGGTTGAAGATCTATACGCTCATTTGCAGGACGATGAAATTCCGTTCTATTCCGGCGAGGGGATGGGCGTTTATTCGGTCGCCTACAGTGCCGAAGAGCGTCATCTTCATCCACAGCTCACGGCGACGGATATCCGCGATTTAGTGATCGAAATCGTTCCGGATTTCCTGATCTGATTGGACGGGGCTCTCGTATCCCATGCGCCAACTGACGGCCCGCGACGCTGCGAGTAATCGCCGCGCTGCCGGGCCGTTCTCGTCGGCATGAAACAGCGACGTCGGGCCCACCACCGTCAGCACGGCCACCACGTTCCCCATCGCGTTGAACACCGGCGCCGACAAGGCGTCCACGCCGGGCATCAACAAGCCATGCACATGATGCAGGCCACGTGTGCGGATCTGCTCGCACATGGCCGCATAGGTTTGGTCATCCGCCAGCGCGTGGGCTGATTGCCCCTGCAATTCCTGTTCGCGCAAGTCCACGGTTTCGCGCTTGGGCAGGTAGGCGCCAAACACCAGGCCCGTCGATGAACTGAGCAACGGCAGCACCGAGCCCAATTGCGTCACAACCGTCACCGCACGTACCGCCGGTTCGATGTGCACCACGGTTGCACCCTGGTTGCCCCACACCGCCAGGAAGCAGGTCTCGTTCAAGTCGTCGCGCAACTCGGCCAAGGGCAGGGTGGCGACTTTCAGCACGTCCATACTGTTGAGTGCGGCCAACCCGACGCGCAAGGCTTCGCGGCCCAGGCCGTAATGGTTGGTGGCACTGTTCTGTTCGGCAAAACCGCTGGCGATCAGTGCCTGCAAATAGCGGTGAACCTTGCTCGCCGGCATGTGCACGTGTTCGGCCAGGCGCGAGAGTGAAGTCGAGGGTGATAACTCGGCCAGGGCCTTGAGGATGTCGGTACCCACCTCGGCCGAGCGGACTTTCTGTTTACCGTTGCTGTCTGGCTTTTCCATGGAGGCGGTGTGATCCCGGGACGAATGGGCGTCTTTATAGCTTGACGGTCAATACCAATCAAATTACGTTATGCGTAATTGAATTACGATAAAAATAACCCCGGCGTGCCCAGACCTCTGCAACGGAGTGACAGGCCACTGCCCACTCCCTGTTCAGGAGGCTCCATGAACCTCGATTCAACGGCGCCAGCGCTGGTTTACCAGTCAGGCTTCGGCAACGAATTCAGCAGTGAGGCACTGCCCGGTGCGCTGCCGGTTGGCCAGAACGCTCCGCAAAAAGCCCCGTACGGCCTCTATACCGAGCTGTTCTCCGGCACCGCTTTCACCATGGTCCGCAGCGAGGCCCGGCGTACATGGATGTACCGCATCCAGCCATCGGCCAATCACCCGGCATTCGTCAAACTCGAGCGGCAACTGGCCGGTGGTCCACTGGGTGAAGTGACCCCCAATCGACTGCGCTGGAACCCACTGGATATTCCCGCTGAACCGACCGACTTCATTGACGGGCTGGTGAGCATGGCGGCCAACTCCAGCGCCGAAAACCCGGCCGGGATCAGCATCTACAGCTACCGCGCCAACCGCTCCATGGAGCGTGTGTTCTTCAACGCCGACGGCGAATGGCTGCTGGTGCCGGAGCAGGGCCGTCTGCGCATCGCCACTGAACTGGGCGTGCTGGAACTGGAGCCGCTGGAAATCGCCGTGCTGCCGCGCGGCTTGAAATTCCGCATCGAATTGCTTGACCCGCAAGCCCGCGGCTACGTCGCCGAGAACCATGGTGCGCCGCTTCGCCTGCCGGATCTGGGGCCGATCGGCAGCAATGGCCTGGCCAACCCGCGGGACTTCCTGACCCCGGTGGCCCATTACGAAAACCTCAAGCAGCCAACCACGCTGGTGCAGAAATTCCTCGGTCAGCTGTGGGGCTGCGAGCTCGATCATTCGCCGCTGAACGTGGTCGCCTGGCACGGCAATAACGTGCCGTACAAATATGACCTGCGGCGGTTCAACACCATCGGCACCGTCAGCTTCGATCATCCGGACCCGTCGATTTTCACCGTGTTGACCTCGCCGACCAGCGTCCACGGCCTGGCCAATCTCGACTTCGTGATCTTCCCGCCACGCTGGATGGTGGCCGAAAACACCTTTCGTCCACCGTGGTTCCACCGCAATCTGATGAACGAATTCATGGGCCTGATCAAAGGCGAATACGACGCCAAGGCTGAAGGCTTCGTGCCTGGCGGTGCGTCCTTGCACAGCTGCATGAGCGCCCACGGCCCGGATGGCGAAACCTGTACCAAAGCCATCAATGCTGACCTCAAGCCGGTGAAAATCGACAACACCATGGCCTTTATGTTCGAGACCAGCCAGGTGCTGCGCCCGAGCCGGTTCGCCCTCGATTGCCCGCAACTGCAAACCAACTACGATGCCTGCTGGGCCACACTGCCCGCCACTTTCGACCCGACACGGAGATAACCCATGACGCAGACTTCCATCCCTCGCAGTTGGGTTGCTTCCGCCAACGGTCATACGGATTTCCCGCTGCAAAACCTGCCGCTGGGCGTGTTCAGCGTGAAAGGTTCGGCGCCGCGCAGTGGCGTGGCCATCGGTGAGCATATTGTCGACCTGGAGGCCGCACTCGCTGCCGGCCTGTTCGATGGCGCAGCAAAAGCCGCCGTCGAAGCCACCCTTGGCGGTCAGTTGAATGCGTTCTTCGAACTCGGTCGTGAAGCCCGCGTGGCCTTGCGTCAGCGTTTGATCGAGTTGCTCGAAGAAGGCAGCAGCCTGCGTGGCAAGATCGAAGCCCAAGGCGCAAAACTCCTGCCGCTGGCGGCGGATTGCGTGATGCACCTGCCGGCGAAAATCAACGACTACACCGACTTCTACGTCGGTATCGAACACGCGCAGAACGTCGGCAAACTGTTCCGCCCGGACAACCCGTTGCTGCCGAACTACAAGTACGTACCGATCGGCTACCACGGCCGCGCCTCGACCATTCGCCCCTCCGGCACTGACGTCCGTCGCCCGAAAGGCCAGACCTTGCCGGCCGGTCAGAGCGAACCGACTTTCGGTCCGTGCGCGCGCCTGGACTACGAACTGGAACTGGGCATCTGGATCGGCCAGGGCAACGAGATGGGCGACGCCATCGCCATTGGTGACGCCGCCGATCACATTGCTGGTTTCTGCCTGCTCAACGACTGGTCGGCACGGGATATCCAGGCCTGGGAATACCAGCCGCTGGGGCCGTTCCTGTCGAAGAGCTTCATCACCAGCATCTCGCCATGGGTCGTCACCGCCGAAGCGCTGGAACCGTTCCGACGTGCCCAGCCTGCGCGACCGGAAGGCGATCCACAGCCGCTGCCATACCTGTTCGACAAGCGTGATCAGGCGGCTGGCGGCTTCGACATCGAACTGGAAGTGCTGCTGCTGACCGAAGCCATGCGCGAGCAGAACCTGCCTGCCCATCGCCTGACCCTCAGCAACACAAAACACATGTACTGGACCGTGGCGCAAATGGTCGCGCACCACAGCGTCAACGGCTGCCAGTTGCAGGCCGGCGACCTGTTCGGATCGGGCACCCTGTCCGGGCCGGAAAATGGTCAGTTCGGCAGCCTGCTGGAAATCACCGAGGGCGGTAAAAAACCGATCGAACTGGCGTCGGGCGAAGTGCGCAAGTTCCTTGAGGACGGTGATGAAATCATCCTGCGTGGCCGTTGCAGCCGTGAAGGTTTTGCGTCCATCGGTTTCGGCGAATGCCGTGGCAAAGTGTTGCCGGCACGCTAAGGGGAACGGGTCATGCAGCTCTACACCTATTACCGTTCGACCTCGTCCTATCGGGTGCGCATCGCATTGGCGCTCAAAGGCCTGGATTACCAGGCACTGCCGGTCAACCTGATCGCGCCGCCGGGTGGCGAGCACCGCCAGCCGGCGTATCTGGCGATCAACCCACAGGGCCGTGTACCGGCCTTGCGCACCGAAGAAGATGAACTGCTGATCCAGTCACCGGCGATCATCGAGTACCTGGAAGAGCGTTATCCACAGGCGCCGCTGCTGTCGAAAGACCTCGCGGCCCGCGCCCGTGAACGTGGCGTGGCGGCGGTGATCGGCTGCGATGTGCATCCATTGCACAACGTTAGCGTGCTCAACAGGCTGCGCCAGTTGGGCCACGACGAGCCGCAGGTGATGGAGTGGATCGGGCAATGGATCAGCCAGGGGCTGGCGACTGTGGAGCAATTGATCGGCGACGAAGGTTACTGCTTCGGGCCTGAGCCAGGTCTGGCCGACGTCTACCTGATCCCGCAGCTGTATGCGGCCGAGCGCTTTAATATTGCACTTGAAGCTTATCCGCGCATCCGTCGTGTGGCGGCGCTGGCGGCGACTCATCCGGCGTTCATCAAGGCGCATCCGGCGAATCAGCCAGATACGCCTTGAATCCCGGCACAAATC
>Ga0302169_10000467_pt1 | contig 12552 bp, 6 predicted proteins | sample I_Fen_N1_3_FD_193493 | JGI IMG/M metagenome (GOLD analysis project Ga0302169, IMG submission 193493) | Peat permafrost microbial communities from Stordalen Mire near Abisko, Sweden - I_Fen_N1_3 | ecosystem: Environmental > Terrestrial > Soil > Wetlands > Permafrost | place: Sweden: Abisko...
AGCTACAGCGCCGTTGAGTTCAATGGCTTCCCGCCACTGAAATCGTTTTACGTTTAAGGGCAGCTGCAAGTTTTAAGCTGCAGGCTGCAAGTGAAAAGCCCATGACCTGTCATGGGCTTTTTTTGTGCCTGGAAAACACCGCGTCCACCTGTAGGAGCTGGCTTGCCACCGATGGTCGTTAACGATAACGCGAGTTTTCAGAAAGACTGCGGCGTGCTTCAGTCCATCGCTGGCAAGCCAGCTCCTACAGGGGGGCTGAGTGCCCGCTCAAGTTCGACGTATCGCTGGGCATAAGCGGCTGCCAGGGCGTGAATTTGCGGATCGGTTGCGTTGAGCAACGCCTGACTCGCCACCCGCAAGAAATTCAGGTTCCCGCCGGCCAGCGCCTTGCGCAACCAGACCAATGCGTCATCAATATTTCCCTCTTCGGTCAATATCGCGGCATAACTGAACTGCCCGCGAAAGTCCCCGCCTTCGGCCGAGCGTCGATACCAGTCGCGGGCAGCCACCAGGTCCCTGGGGCAAACCTGCCCCTCTTCCAGATACCGCCCAAGCAAATTCATCGATTTTGCATGGCCGAGTTCTGCGGCGCGGCGGTACAGCTGCAATGCCTGCATTTGATCCTCGACGACCCCGCGCCCGGTCGCCAGCAGGTTGGCGTAGTTGTACATCGCCCAGTCCTGCCCGGCTTCGGCGGCCTGACGATAATGCACGGCGGCAACGCTGGCATCGACCGGACAACCCCAACCCTGTTCATGGCAACGACCGAGCATGTTGCGCGCCATTACGTGCCCCCGTCGGGCGGCGATGTCGAACCAGCGCAGTGCCAGCGCCTGATCCCGCTCAATCCCTCGCCCGTCCAGCAGAATCTGCCCGAGCAGGGCCTGAGCATCGGGATCGCCTTCGCGAGCCGCGATCAGTATGGCCTGGGCCGCACGCGCGGGGCTTTCATCGAGCATGGCTTTAAGCCGTTCAGCATCGAGGACTTCTTCGCGGCGCAAACGAAAATCCACCACTTATACCTCGACCCAGCGACGCAACAGGTTGTGATAGGTACCGGTCAGGCGGATCAGCGAAGGGTGGTCGGGCACGTCCTCGGTCAGTTGACGAATGGCCCCATCCATTTCAAACAGCAACGCGCGCTGGCTGTCTTCACGCACCAGGCTTTGGGTCCAGAAAAAAGACGCGTAGCGAGTGCCGCGAGTAACCGCATTGACCTTGTGCAGGCTGGTGCCCGGGTACAGAACCATGTCCCCGGCCGGCAGCTTCACGCGCTGGGTGCCATAGGTGTCCTGGATTTCCAGTTCGCCGCCGTCGTAATCCGCAGGCTCGCTGAAAAACAGCGTTGCCGACAGATCAGTGCGCACCCGTTCCATGCTGCCCGTGGGCTGACGCACTGCGTTGTCGATATGGAAATCAAAACTGCCACCAGCCGTGTAACAGTTCAACAATGGAGGAAAGACCTTGTGCGGCAACGCCGCGGACATGAACTGCGGATTTTTCCACAGCCGCTCGAGCATCGCCGCGCCGATTTCCTTGGCCAGCGGATGTCCTTGCGGCAATTGCAGATTGTGCTTGGCCTTGGCCGACTGATAACCGGCAGTGATTTTGCCGTCCGCCCAATCGGCTTGCTGCAGAGCCTGGCGAATGCGCTGCACTTCTTCTTTTTCGAACAAACCGGGGATGTGCAGCAGCATGGGCAAGACACCAGAAAGCAAAGGGGCACTAATGGTATTGATTCTTATTGCCAATGTAAAACCCGCTAGACGAACGAATCAGGAAAAACCGTAAGGCCAAATTGTAAAGAATGTAAATTAAGCGCAAATAGTAATGTTTCGCAATTGATACGAATACGTATTTACCCTATATTCCGCCGCCTCAAATCCTTGGGGAGGGGAATAAAAATGTCACGCCATCAACCACAACTACCTGTCAGTTCACCGCGTTTACTCGCTTCTGCAATTGGCGTGGCGATCACCGCCGGCTCTGCGGGCCACATGGTTTTCGCGGCTGAAAAGACCGACGAAAAAGCACCGGGCAACAGCATCTCCCTGGGTGCGACCGCCATCACCGGCGAAGCTCAGGACCCGACCTCCTACAACGTCGAAAAAGCCTCCTCGCCCAAGTACACCGCGCCGCTGGTGGACACACCGCGCTCGATCACCGTGATCCCGCAACAAGTGCTCAAGGACACCGGCGCCATGAACATGCAGGACGCCCTGCGTACCGTTCCTGGCATCACCTTCGGTGCCGGTGAAGGCGGTAACCCACAGGGCGACCGTCCATTCATTCGTGGTTTCGATGCCCAGGGCGATACTTACCTGGACGGCGTGCGCGACACCGGCTCACAGAGCCGCGAGATCTTTGCCGTTGAATCGATCGAAGTCAGCAAAGGACCGAACTCGGCCATTGGTGGTCGTGGCGCAGCGGGCGGCAGCATCAACCTGGTGAGCAAAAAAGCGCACCTGGGTGACTCGTTCGACGGCGGATTTACCTGGGGCTCGGACCAGACCCAGCGTTACACCATGGACGGCAACTATCAGTTCTCCGACACCGCCGCTGGCCGTCTGAACCTGATGAGCCACGAAAGCAACGTCGCTGGCCGCGACAGCGTCGATTACGATCGCTGGGGCATCGCACCGTCGCTGGCCTTTGGCCTGGGCACCGATACTCGGGTCAACCTCGACTACTACCATCTGCAAAGTAACGACACCCCGGACTCGGGTATCCCCTACTCCATCCCGGCTGCCGGCTCGGCTGCCCGTACCAAGGCCAACCCGGACAAGCCAAACGACGGCGGCAACAGCAGCAATTTCTACGGCCTGGATAACCGCGATTTCCGCGAGGGCCGCACCGACACCGCGACCATCGCCATCGAGCACGACCTGAACGACGCGCTGACCGTCAAGAACACCCTGCGCCACGGCACCAGCATGCAGGACTACATCCTGACCCAGCCGGACGACAGCAAGGGCAACGTCAACAATGGCAGCGTCTGGCGTCGTGCCAACACCCGCGTCAGCAACACTTCGACGACGACCAACCAGACCGACCTGTTTGGTGACTTCCATATCGCCGGGTTCAAGAACAGTTTCGCCACCGGTATCGAGTTCACCCGTGAAGAAGGCGAGAAGTCGTCTTACAACGTCAACACCGACACCACGCCACGCACGGCCGCAGTGACCACCAACTGCAGCCCTGCCCTGATCGGTGCACCTAGCGGTTACAACTGCACCTCACTGGCCAACCCGAACCCGAACGATCCATGGAACGGTGCGATCTCGCGTAACTACGCCGGCACCGACACCGATGCCAACACCCGCGCCCTGTATGTGTTCGACACCCTGGAGTTGTCCGAGCAGTGGCTGGTGAACATGGGCCTGCGTTACGACCACTTCGAAACCCAGTACAAAACCTTCAACGCATCGAATGTGACGACGGCCAAAGGCAAAGACACCAGCGAGTTCGTCACCGGGCAGTTCGGCGTCGTCTACAAACCGGCTGAAAACGGCAGCATCTATGCGTCCTACGCAACCGCCGCCACTCCTCCAGGCAACACGCTGGGCGAAGGCATGGACGGCAACCCGTTGAACGGTGGTACCACGAACAACGATCTGCAGCCGGAAACCACCAAGAACTACGAAATCGGCACCAAGTGGGACCTGATGAACGATCGCCTGTCGTTGACCGCCGATATCTTCCGTACCGAGAAAGAGAACGCCCGCGTTCAGGTCAATACCAACACCTATGAAAACGCCGGCAAAACCCGCGTTCAAGGTGTCGAGCTGTCCGCCACCGGCAAGATTACCGAAAAATGGCAGGTCTTCGCCGGCTACGCCTACATGGACAGCGAGCAAATCGATGGTGGCGACTTGCCGGCCAACAAAGCCAACAATGGCAACGAACTGCCTAACACTCCGAAAAACAGCGCCAGCCTGTGGACGACCTACCAGGTCACGCCGAAGCTGACCATCGGTGGCGGCGCGTTCTACGTCGATGACGTGTTCGGCAGTGTGGCCAACACCACCATGGTTGACTCCTACGTTCGTTACGATGCCATGGCCGCCTACAAGCTGACCAAAAACATCGACCTGCAACTGAACGTGCAGAACCTGACCGACGAAACCTACTACGACAAGGCCTTCTCGACTCACTTCGCCAACCAGGCGGCGGGCCGGACTGCATTGCTGAGCACCAACTTCCACTTCTGATGGAAATGTGAACACGCAACCTCTGTAGGAGCGAGCTCGCGATGGACTGGAGAGCTACGCGGGGTACCAGGTTTTACGCGTTTTCGTTGACGACCATCGTCGGAACGCCACCCGGAGCAAGCTCGCTCCTACTGGATGGTCAGTGACTCCAGCCCCGTTCATCCAGATGAACGGGGCTTTTGCGTGTAACAAGGAATGCTTCTCGACAACCCACGGCATAATGCGCGCCGTGATGATGACTTTTGAACGAACAAGGCGAGCGACGTGTTGAAGAAAACCCTGTTCCAGTTGCACTGGTTTTTTGGCATCAGCGCCGGACTCGTCCTGGCCCTGATGGGCATCACCGGGGCGACGGTATCGTTCCAGGATGAAATCCTGTACGCACTGAACCCCTCGGTGTTGCAGGTCCAGAAGCAGGCCGCCGGTGTGCTGCCGCCCGCCGAACTGGTGGAGAAAATCGAAACGGCGACGGGCAACAAAGTCGCCGGGCTTGCGGTCGACATCGACAGCGGCATCGCTGCAAAAGTGTTCTTCACCCCGCCACCGGGGGAGCGGCGCGGACCGATGCGCTTCTTCGATCCCTACACCGCCGAGCTCTTGGGCGACGCCACCGGCCAGGACTTCTTCGGCCTGATGCTGCAACTGCACCGCTTCCTCGCCATGGGCGATACCGGTCGGCAGATCACCGGTGCCTGTACCCTGATCCTGGTGTTCTTCTGCCTCTCCGGCCTGTATTTGCGCTGGCCCCGCCAGTGGAAAAGCTGGCGCGCCTGGTTGACCCTCGACTGGAAGAAAAAAGGTCGCGGCTTCAACTGGGATTTGCACTCGGTCGCCGGCACCTGGTGCCTGGTGTTTTACCTGCTGGCAGCCTTGACCGGTTTGTCCTGGTCCTATGAGTGGTACAACAAGGGCCTGACCCGGCTGCTCTCCGATTCGCCGCAGAACGAGCGCGTTCGTGGTGGCCGAGGTCCGGCACCCAGCGGTCCGGCACCGACGGCCGATTACTCGGCCATGTGGCTCAGCATCTATAGCGCTGCCGGTCCCGACCTGAGTTTCTACAACACGCGCATGCCACCGGTGGCCGGTCAACCGGCAACCGTGTTCTACCTGTTGAAAAATTCGCCTCACGACCGCGCGCTGAACCAGATCACCCTCGATCCAGTCACCGGAGAGATCAAACGGCATGAGCGCTACAGCGACAAGAGCTTCAAGGCGCAACTGTTGACCAGCCTCTATGCGCTGCACGTCGGCAGCTACTTCGGCATTGCCGGACGGATCATCCTGACGATCACCGCACTGAGCATGCCGCTGTTTTTCGTCACCGGTTGGTTGCTGTACCTCGATCGTCGACGCAAAAAACGCCAAATCAAGGATGCACGCAAAGAACTCGTCCAATCCGCCAGCGACGTTCCGGCGTGGCTGATCAGTTTCGCCAGCCAGACTGGCTTTGCCGAGCAACTGGCCTGGCAGACCGCCGGTCAATTGCAGGCGGCCGGCCTGACGGTGAAGGTGCAAGCGCTGGCGACAGTCAGCGAGCAGGACCTGCGTGGTTCGAACAACGCGCTGTTCGTGGTCAGCACCTTCGGCGACGGCCAGGCGCCGGACAGCGCCCGTGGCTTTGAACGCAAAGTGCTGGGCCGGGCGTCGAGCCTGGAGAGTTTGAATTACGCAGTGCTCGGTCTCGGCGACCGGCAGTATCAACACTTCTGCGGTTTTGCCCGGCGCTTGCACAGCTGGCTGGGCGAACACGGCGGCAAGACCCTGTTCGCCCCGGTGGAAGTCGACAGCGGCGACCCTTACGCCTTGCGTCACTGGCAGCAACAACTGGGCCTGCTGACCGGGCAAGCACCGGTCGACACCTGGCAAGCGCCGAGCTACGAAAACTGGCCACTGGTACGTCGCGAGTTGCTCAACCCCGACAGCAGCGGTTCGCCCGTGTACCTGCTGGGCCTCAAACCGCCCACCAGCAGCAGTTGGCTGGCAGGCGACCTGGTGGAAGTATTGCCACGCAATGGTGCCTGGGCCATCGAACATTTCCTCGATGGCATGGGGATTGATGGTCGCGCGACGGTTGAATTCGATGGCCGGGCGCAGCCTCTGGAGCAAGTCCTCGCCAGCCGCCAACTGCCGGCGAATCGGGCGCATCTGGTCGGCCTGCATGCCCAGGCGCTGGTAGATGCACTGGTGCCTTTGGCCATGCGCGAATACTCCATCGCCTCGATTGCCGCCGATGGCGTACTGGAGCTGCTTGTGCGCCAGCAACTGCACCCCGATGGCAGCATGGGCGTCGGCTCCGGCTGGCTGACCGAATACGCGCCGACAGGTAGCAGCATCAGCCTGCGCGTGCGACGTAACAGTGGTTTCCATCTGCCGTGCAAACCCGTGCCAATGATCCTGCTGGGCAATGGCACCGGGCTGGCCGGCCTGCGCAGCTTGCTCAAGGCGCGGATTGCCGACGGCCAACAACGTCACTGGCTGCTGTTCGGCGAGCGCAATCGGGAACACGACTACCTGTGCCGCGACGAGTTGCAAGAGTGGTTGATTTCCGGCGATCTGCAGCGCCTGGACCTGGCGTTCTCGCGCGATCAGGCCGAGAAAATCTATGTGCAGGATCGCCTGCGCGAATCAGCCGCCGAACTGAAGCAGTGGCTGGCCGAAGGTGCCGTGATTTATATCTGCGGCAGCTTGCAGGGCATGGCTTCGGGCGTCGATCAAGTGCTCAACGACCTGCTCGGCACTGCCGAAGTTGAACGCCTGATCGAACAAGGCCGCTACCGCCGCGACGTTTACTGACACCTGAAATTCCCCTTGTAGGAGCGAGCCTGCTCCTACAGGGGTTGGGATCGGGATCAGGCGCTGACCGGCTCGATCGCCAATTCCGTCACCTCGGGCCGCTTGACCAGCGCATACGCCACCGCCGTCAACAAACTCCCCGCCACAATCGCCAGCAAATACAACAGCGCATGGTTGATCGCATTCGGGATGGCCAGCACGAACAATCCACCGTGGGGCGCCATCAACTTGCAGCCGAAATACATCGACAACGCACCGGTCAGCGCACCGCCGGCGATGCTCGCTGGAATCACCCGTAACGGGTCCTTGGCGGCAAACGGAATCGCCCCTTCGGAGATGAAGCACAACCCCAGCACCAGCGCCGCTTTACCGGCCTCGCGTTCAGTCTGGGCAAACTTGCGCCGGGCGATGAACGTGGCAATGCCGAGGCCAATCGGCGGCACCATGCCGGCCGCCATGGTCGCCGCCATCGGTGCATAACTCTGCGACGCCAGCAGCCCGACCGAGAACGCATAGGCCGCCTTGTTGATCGGGCCGCCAAGGTCGACGCACATCATTCCGCCCAGCAACACGCCGAGCAGGATCGCGTTGGTGGTGCCCATGCTGTCGAGAAAATGCGTGAGCCCGGCGAGCATCCCGGCCACCGGTTTGCCGACCACGTAGATCATCACCAGACCGGTGAACAAACTCGCCAGCAGCGGGATGATCAGGATCGGCTTGAGCGCCTCAAGGCTTTGCGGCAAACGCGCATAGCGATTGATCGCCTGGGCGGCGTAACCGGCGATGAAACCGGCAATGATCCCACCGATAAAACCGGCGCCGAGGGAGCTCGCCAGCAGCCCGCCGATCATCCCCGGCGCCAGGCCTGGACGGTCAGCGATGGAGTACGCGATATAACCCGCCAGCAACGGCACCATCAGCTTGAACGCGGTCTCGCCGCCGATCTGCATCAACGCCGCCGCCAACGTGCCGGGCTCCTTGAACGCGGTGATGCCAAACACAAACGACAAGGCAATCATCAGGCCGCCCGCCACCACCATCGGCAACATGAACGACACGCCGGTCAGCAGGTGTTTGTAGATGCCGGTCTTCTCTGCCTTGACCGGGCCGTTGGCACCGCTTGCTGCGCTTTCCTGCGTGCCTTCGGCCAGCGCCTTGTTCAGCGTGGCTTCGGCCTGCTTGAGGGCAATGCCGGTGCCGCAGCGATAAATTTTCTTGCCGGCGAAACGCTCGGTGGCGACTTCGATATCGCAAGCCAGCAGCACTACGTCAGCCTCGGCAATCGCTTGCGCGCTCAGCGGATTGCGCGCCCCAACGGAACCCTGGGTTTCCACTTGCAGGTCGTAACCCAGTCGCTTGGCCGCTTGCTGCAAGGCTTCGGCAGCCATGAAGGTGTGGGCGACGCCAGTCGGGCATGCGGTGATCGCGACCAGGCGCGCTGCGTTTTTGCTCACCGCAACAGGTTCAGCGACGGTTTCAGCTGCGACATGGACCCGGGCCTCTGCGGCGCCACGGCGCAACACCGCCTCGACGTCCTGCAGGGCTTGCGCCGGAGTACTCTGGAACACCCGCTTGCCGACGAATCGCGACATGTCCACCGGCGCGCTGGTCACCAGCAATATCCACTCGGCGGCCTCGATCGTCGCCGCCGACAATTGCCGTTCAGGATGCGCCGCATCGTTCACTTCGACACTGGTGCTCCAGCCCTGGCGCTGGGCCGCTGCATCCAGCAGACGGGCGCACAGCACACTGGTGACCATGCCGTTCGGGCAGGCTGTAACAATGGCTAATTTCATGACCAACCCTCTTATTGTTCTGTCAGGGGACGCACGCGCACACCCTGTTCGAGCTGCGCCAGTTGCGCCGCATCGCTGATACCGAAACCGATCTGGGTGACTGCCATCGCCGCAATTGCCGTGGCGCTGCGCAAGGTCTGCTCTGGCATATCGGCGCTGACCAGGCCGTGGAGCATCCCCGCCAGCAACGAGTCGCCTGCGCCTACCGTACTGGCGACGCTGACTTTAGGTGGCGTGGCGTGCAGCGCCGAACCGACACTGAACCAGTTCACACCATCGGCCCCGTGGGAAATCACCACATGCTCGATACCCTGCGCGTGCAAACGATTGGCCGCTTCAGCCTGGGCGGTGACGGAAACCACCTCGCAACCCAGCACTTCAGCCAGTTCTTCAGTGTTCGGCTTGATCAGCCATGGACCGGCCTTGAGCGCTGCCCGCAAGGCATCGCCGCTGGTGTCGAGAGCGACCTTCAAACCGAGTTTTTTCAAGCGCAGGATCAACCCCTGCAACCATTGCGGGCTAACGCCTTGAGGCAGGCTGCCGGCAACGACGACCACGTCATGCCCGGCAGCCATCTGATCAAGACGATCAAGCAAGGCCTGCTGCGCCGTCACGCTGACCTGCGGCCCCGGGCCATTGATGTCGGTGATGCGGCCATTGCCTTCCGCCAGTTTGATATTGCTGCGGGTCTCCCCGGGCACGCGGATAAACGCATCGACAAAGCCGCGTCTGGCGAACAGGGTTTCAAAGGCCTGGAGGTTGTCTTCGCCGAGAAATCCGCTGACCGTGAGTTGATGTCCAAGGTCGGCCAATACCTGCGCCACGTTCAACCCTTTGCCCGCAGCGTGGGTGTGCATCATGTCACTGCGATTGACCTGACCCGGTTCCAGGCGCGGCAACTGGACGGTGAGGTCCAGTGCCGGGTTGAGGGTCAGGGTTAAGATTCTGGCCATTACAGGGCCTCCACTAATGCGCGCACTTCGTTGGCGCTGCCCACGGCAAGTGCCGCCTGGGCAAGGGTTTGCGTCTGGCTCAGGCTGAGCTCACGGATCCGCGCCTTGACCTCGGGAATGCTGCGCCCCGACACGCTCAGTTCATCCACACCGAGCCCGACCAGCACCGGCACCGCCAGCGGATCGGCCGCCAGCTCACCGCAGACCCCGACCCACTTGCCATGGGCATGGGCGGCGCGCACGGTGATGTCGATCAGTTGCAACACCGCCGGATGCAAGCCGTCGGCCTGGGCCGACAAGGTCGGATGACCACGGTCGATGGCCAGGGTGTATTGCGTCAGGTCGTTGGTGCCGACACTGAAGAAGTCCACCTCCTTGGCCAACACCGGCGCCAGCAATGCCGCCGATGGCACTTCGATCATGATCCCCAGTTGCAGGTCCGCGACTGGGATTTCCAGGCGCAGGCGTTCGGTCATGTCCCGGGCCTGGCGCCACTCATCGACGCTGCCGACCATCGGGAACATGATCCGCAGCGCACGGTTGTCGGCCGCTCGCAGCAACGCGCGCAACTGCGCCTCCATGATCTGTGGCCGTTGCAGGGTCAGGCGAATGCCACGTACCCCCAGGAACGGGTTTTCTTCCTTGGCGATCGGCCAATAGGGCAGCGGTTTGTCGCCGCCGACATCAAGGGTGCGCACCACCAGGGGGCGACCCGCCAGGCCATCGAGGACACGCCGGTATTCGACCTCCTGGGTCGCCTCGTCCGGCGCTTGCGGGTGAGCCATGAAAATCAGTTCGGTGCGCAACAGGCCAATGCCTTCGGCGCCCTGCTCCACCGCAGCGGTAACGCCAGCGCTTTCACCGATGTTGGCGAACACTTCGACCGCGTGGCCGTCACGGGTCAAGGCTGGTTGATGACGCTGTTCAGCGGCCACCTTCAATCGTTGTTCACGGCTGTCGCGTTCTGCAGTGGCACGTTGCAGCGTGGCGCTATCGGCATCCACGTGCAGGCGACCGCGCTGGCCATCGATCAGCAACGGCGTGCCCGGCGCCAGCAGCAGCACTGCCGGACCGGCACCGACCAGCGCTGGAATACCGAGCGCTCGGGCAACGATCGCACTGTGGGCGGTGGCACCGCCACGAGCGGTGAGGATGCCTGCCACGCGAGCAGGGTCCAGACGTGCAACGTCGGATGGACCGACTTCATCCATGACCAAAATGTACGGTTGTTCGGGTTCGCTCGGGGTTTCGATCCCGCAGAGCGTCGCCAACACGCGACGACCGATATCGCGCAAATCGGCCGCGCGTTCGGCCAGCAAGGCATCCTGCAGCGCCTCCTGTTGACGGGCTGCCGCTTCGATCACCGACATCCAGGCCGCTTGCGCGCTTTCGCCCTGCTTGAGACGGGTGTCGACTTCATCGGTCAACTCCGGGTCGTCGAGCATTTCCTGATGGGTGACGAAAATCTCGCGAATGGCCTTGGCCTTGCTGCGCTCGATCAAACCACCGATGTCGCGCCGCACATCCGCCAGCGCCTGTTTGAGACGATCACGTTCGATGGCGGCGGACTCACCGCGCAGCGGGTAGTCGATGGCCTGCAGCACTTGGATATGCGCCGGGCCGATGGCGATTCCCGGCGCGGCGGCGATGGCCTGAATCACGCTCCCGGCCGCCGGGGCGAGCAGCACCTGGACGGTCTCGGCTATCTCTTCGCGTGGTTGGCTGACAGGCGGCAGCGGCTCGATTTCTTCACCGAGGCCTTCTTCGATGGCGGCCAACAAAGCGGGCAGCGCATCGGCGGCGATACTCGGCTCGGCGATGATTTCCAGCACCTGACCGCGACGCGCGCCGAGGCTGAGCAGCTTGCTCAGGCTCTTGACCGACACCGCACTGTCCTGGCCATCGACGATGCGGACGCGAATTTCACCTTCAAAACTTTTCGCCAATTGAGCAAGGATCTTCGCCGGTCGCGCATGCAAACCGTGGGCGTTGGCCAGCGCAATCCGCGCACTCGGCCAGTCCGCCGGCAGTTCACCGCCGAGCACTTCAAGCACCGCCCGACAACTGGTGGCACGGCCCAATTCATGGCCGCGACCTTCAATCAATAACGCGCACAGTCGTTCCAGCAGCGCTTGATGGGCCTCACCCAGGCTGGCCAGGCAGAACAACCCGTGCAGCGGCTGACCGAGGTAACGCAGCGGTTTGTCGGGGGTGACGAACGCCAAACCGGGACGCTTGACTGTTTGCTCGCTGTGCAGCCACCACAGCCCATCGCCCAGGGGCAGTGCTTCGACCTGTTGCAATACGGCGGAGAAACCGTTGCTGACGCAGTCGGCCTGACGCAACAAACGCGCACCGCGCCAGACCAGCTCTTCGAAATCTTCGGCCGCCACACCCAGGCCAATCATTTGCGCATCCAGCGCCAATTCCTGTGGCGCGCCTTGCAGCAGTTTCAGCAGCGACTCGGCGGAACTGGCGCGGCGCAGGGCCTGGCCCAGATCGGTCTCGCCGAGGGCACGGGTCAGCAATTGCAACAGGCGCAAGTGTTCATCGGACTTGGCGGCGATGCCAATGGCCAGGTAGACGATCTGCCCGTCGCCCCAGTCAACGCCATCGGGAAACTGCATCAGGCGCACACCCGTGGTGAATACCTGATCGCGGGTTTGCGGGGTGCCGTGGGGGATGGCAATACCTTGGCCGAGAAAGGTCGAGCCCTGGGCTTCGCGGGCCTGCAGGCCAGCGAGATAACCCTCGGCAACCAGACCATCGGTAACCAGATGCCGGGCCAGCAACTGCAAG